>Ga0065720_1021205_pt1 | contig 11272 bp, 14 predicted proteins | sample Thericmetagenome_FD_59107 | JGI IMG/M metagenome (GOLD analysis project Ga0065720, IMG submission 59107) | Thermophilic microbial communities from the Joint Bioenergy Institute, California, USA of rice/straw/compost enrichment - eDNA_2 v2... | ecosystem: Engineered > Solid waste > Grass >... | reverse complement strand
AGAGTCGCAAGACCATGTCTAATCAGCGCAAAACAGCTACGCCGTCTTGGGTCTTAAGCCAGGCGTGCCCGAGTCCGATATCAAGCTCGCCTACCGCAAGAAGTCCCTTCTTATTCACCCAGACAAAACTAGAAACCCCCTAGCACCAGAGGCCTTCGATCGTCTCAAGAAGGCACAGATGGAACTCATGGATGAGAAACATCGCAAGATGCTAGACGAAGCAATCGCTGACGCGCGTATGTTGGTACTTCGCGAGAACAAGTGGACAGTGGATAGCCCGGAACTCAAGACGCCGGAGTTCGAGCGCTTGTGGACAGAGAAGACGAAGTGGGTTTTGATCGAAAACGAGCAACGGCGGCGTCGTCAGTTGAAGGCGCAAATGCAGGAGCAAGGCCGCGAACAGCGTCGTCAAGAGGAGGAAGCAGAGGCGCGTCGCCGTAAGCGCGAGCATGAGGAAGCGTGGGAGGCCACCCGCGAACAGCGCATCAATAGTTGGAGGCAGTTTCAGAAGTCCAAGGCCGGCGGCAGCAGCTCAGAGAGCTCGGAAAAGAAGAAAAAGAAGAAGCTGAAGCCCATCGGCTGAATTTTCTGCCTGATGGTTTTGTTTCCAAGAACTGGTGTTCATGTTCAGAAGAGACTCCTTCAGTTTACTCAACTCTCTGCTCTGTGAGTTAATGGCGAGATGGAGGTCATAGTTTTTGTTGCTTGGTCCTGACACTTCAAATCCGAAAGGTTTTTTTATTATCTAGATCGCATTCCGAAACTGAGCGCAGCAAGGACAACTACCCGCCAAATGTATGAAGATCCCTCGGTAGAAAGCGAATGTACTCCAGCATTGATCATTGACCTTACATAGTTTGGTATCCTAGTGAGAACCGCACCCCCCTTTAACCCCCCGGCAACCGTCCACCTTTCCCATTCCTTCATTTGGGGGCATGCTTCTTTTTATACTGAACAAACCTTCCCAAGTTCAACAACGCTTCATCTGCTCTCGTTCTCAACTCCGGTTGCGTCCTCTTGTCGATCCCCTTCGTCAATGTTCGCATCTTCGGCAAGAACTCCTCGAGATGCTTGAGGAATCCATCCTTCCAAAATACCTCTTTGTCACAAGCCAACTCTTCATCTCCGTATATGTCAAACAGCTGGTTCAATGCCTCTACGATCTCTGCCGGCGGTACATTGTTGCTTTGACGGAGCAGAGTCACCAGGAAGACGCCAACTTCGCGATTCACCTCAATCGGCGCTGGGTCATGGGCCAGTGATCCAACCACACCGATGCATTTGACACCAAGACCTTGAAACGGGTCTTCCGGCTCCTCGATGCTATTGCTGTTCCCACCAGCTTGCTGCTTGGAGGAATGATACAACGAGATAAACTTGCGGTAGGGGTTGCCGTCAGTGGGTGTTTCGCCATGAAGCACTCGGGCCACAGCCCACGCGAGACTGGTCACCTGAGTGGCGAGCTTCAAATCGGCGCTGTCGGCTTCAAGAATGGGCAATATTGTTTTGCGCCAGATCTTCTTGGCAGTTGGGTACCACGCGTTGTGGATATTGGCGTTCTCTCCATTGGCAAATTCCAGGCACGAGATGGTCCAGGAAATGTTGTTGAGGGCAGACAGTGCGTGAGATTGGATGGTCAAGCTCTCATCACTGTCAATTGGAAGGTTAGACAGGCGAATTAGTTGTGGTACGGCCGTCTGGATTAGCTCCCGAAGTGTCGGCAAATCCTCCAAGTCACCGTCGTCTGTGCCATCTGCCCCGACAACACGTTCCATGTCGGCTTGCATTTCCGAAGTGATTGAGTCATCGTCATCATCCTCGTCATCCTCCTTTACATCGATTTCCTCGTCATCCTCCTCTTGATCCTCTCCAGAAGAGGACTTTTGGTCGACATCCATGGCATCGCCATCGGCATCATCGAAACCGTTCCATTCTTCATCTGCAGCAGATATTGGTGATTCCCGGCTACCTTGATTCCCCTTCACGAGGGTCTCCTGGAAATCTGTGCCTATTGAGGCGAGAGTCACTAGTGCTAGCAGGGTGATATTTGCATAGCGCGCATCACCATTAATCTTTGCCCCTCCAGGTACAACATGTTCGAGTGCCCGGGTCAGGGTCGGAATGAGAATGGCGTCACATGCTCCGTCCTTACCAGGGCTGTGATCCATCCATTGGAGTGATGTAAAGACGTTATGGAGAACACCGCATGCCATAACCGCCCTTGGGTCCGTCCCAGTTGCAAGCTTGAGGAGCACATCATAAACATGCGTCTCTTGGTCATCAGTTATGGCTTGGCCAACTTTCAGGTTATCCTCCGACAAGGTGGTGAGACATGAGATGGCCTCTTCATAAATGTCTTGAGGCGTGATGTCGGCCGATATAAGTCGGAAGAGCAACCGCAAAATAGTTTGCTTGGTAGCGACGGCCTCGTGGATTTCATCGCGCGCCAACGCGAGCAATCCAATGAGGACCAAAAGAGAGCCTGTAATATCCCATACCAGGCGTTGCTGTGCCTTCAATAGCTTTGAAAATGGTGGCTCAGAGGTTGTAAGGGTTTCAAGAACCTAGGTACATCATCAGCTACTGGATCAAAACCCAAGGGCCAAGCTACCTACTGCCTTCGCTGCATGCTCAATGGCTGTAAGCACATCAAGGCGGTAAAGATGTACACAAAAGTCAGCTTCTTCCTCTTGGGCGAGGACCTTCAGGATTTCCCAGCCAGCAGCACGGCTGTCGATGTTGTTATCTGTCAGGGTTTCAGTGAGGACGATATGGACCACTTGTTCCCGAAGAAGGAGCTTTCTGCATTTCGCATCCTGGACAATATTTGCGATGGCGCCAGCAGCAGTGGTCCTTGATTTGGCATCAGGGCTTTTCAGATCCTTGAGCACTGGCAGGATCTTATCCTCACGAAGTTTTGCAAGCTCAGGATCGGTTGGCGGCTTCACAGGCTTTGCGATGGGATCTGTGCGGTTGCGCACTCTGTTTCTGCGAGTCTTCCCCATGTTGCTCTGACAGTAATGAATGAAGCATATGATTCAATCAACTTGTTGATTATGTGATCTTCTGCACTGCAAGTCGAAGTAAGTATTGTAACTTTTCGGCAAGAGGGTTGAGGCCTGCACTGCCAATCCCTCCGGTTGCTGAGGTGAACTTGGTATTTTCAGAAAAAAAATATGGTTTGACATCGAAAATCGGCCCCGCCTGAGCCCCACCATTCCCGCGCACCGGCATGAAGCTCTGCAGAGCAGCTCCATCACACACAGATGCACGGTGGGGCAAATGTGGGTCCTTGTTACACAGACAGGGGCCTAGTGCCACGTTTCTTACAGGTTGCGCAGGATTCCAAGCCTCCATCGCCGTACCTTGTCCTGCGATTTGGATGTACACACCTATGTTGGAACGGAAACCCATGGGCCTTGTCTCCCAATTTCGTGATGTTACTGCCCTGAGCCATCCATTCAGGCAGTGTGGCGGACTTGCCAGTTCTTTCAGCTGCCATAGCGCTCGTATCAGTATCCTACTACGCAGTGTATCCAGGCTTGTGGACCAGGACTCTCCGAGCGTCGCCAATCCAATGAGACATTAGGATTTGAGGCGGCGTTGGAAATTGAGGGTTTGAAACAGTGAAACTGGCAGCCATCAACCTCAGAACATCACAACATCCTTGGAATCTAACCAGCGCCGCTTTTTTCTGTCGCCGGCAATGAGGCACAAGATGACTGCTCTTTTCACAGCTCAAGATGACTTTGGCAAGAAAGATGACGATCGCAAACCGGCAGCCGGTATGTCGACACAAATAATTTGGAGTCCGGTGAACCGAATCGCGCCTCGTAAAATGATTAAGCGTATTATCCTCCTCCTCGGAACTGGCCTTCTCATCTACCTCTTCATTCACAACATACCGACTGATCTAGGCCCTCGAGATCGTCGCCATCCCGTTTTTCTGCCCCCTGATAAGTCCAGACACAGGAACCCCCCGAGGCCGGGGCCTATGCCACAATTTAAGCCTGGAGGGCAGCCGTTGAAGCCCAACACACCACCGCTGGATCCAAAAGTTCTAGAAGATCAGCAAAATGTACCCAGAAGCTATGATGGACCTATCGTGTTTCCAAAGCTCTCCTCCTCACTGAACGCCATTTACGATACCGACGGTACGTCGATGATCAATAAGAATGTTTTGTTTGCCGCAGCAAGCTTGCAGAGCGCAAGTTTGCTTCTCCCTCTGGCTTGCAAGATGGGAAGTGAGCGAAGGAACTATGTTCATTTTGCTCTAATGGGAGGAAGTTATATCACGCTCGAGGATCTTCGTGCTGTCAATGGCATTGGGGATGGCTGCCATATCATCTTCCATGGTGAGCCTTGTAATACTACATCGCAGTCGTTCGGCCTCAGAGAATTAATCATCCCGTTTCTCATTCAGATGCGCGTCCAGACTTTCCAGCAACATCCACGATTGAGCGCTTGAAGAAGAGTGTCGGAAGTGCCTTATGTGAGTTATAAGTCCCGTCGTTTGTGACAATCCAGCTGCTAATATCCTGGTCAGACCACATTATCAACTACATGCACCCTCAGTCCATCTTCATTGATTCTTCGGGGGCAGAAAATGACTACTTTCTCGCGGAAATAAGGAGAGAGGCGTCTATTTCGGGCACTTCAGTTATAGAACTACCAGCCGATTCTCTGTCCAAGCTTTCTTGGATTGCAAATTTGGACAGTTCATCACTAGCTGGTAAGTTATGAGCCTAATCAAGCTTTGTGTCGATCCCTAGTTTAACTATTTGGTAGCCTGGAACAAGGTCAACATTGACATCTTGATACACGTTTCACCTGGAACCACGGGAAGCCTTGTCCACCTGCTGAAGTCCTTGTCTAAAGCGGATTACTCCGTAGGCCCGGTTCCCCGTCTAACAATCGATTTGCCCGCCAACATCGACCCTGTCACCACAAACTTCTTGACAACATTTCAATGGCCCCCGAGGAGTGCCAACGGTGTATCCCAACCACAGCAGCTAATCATCAGGCGTCGCATCTCCCGGGGCAGACAAACGGAGGAGGAGAGCACTGTGCGCTTTCTCGAGTCATTTTGGCCCATCAATCCCAAATACTCTCATGTATTGGTCCTGTCCCCTCAAGTTGAAGTATCTCCTCTATTCTTTCACTGTAAGGCTTTCCGCTCCATGTCTGCCTTTCTCGCTACTGACAGTCCATTCCAGACCTCAAGTATGTTACACTACACTACTTATACTCACGGCCTGCGACTATTCAGCAATGGGACAACAGGCTTCTTGGTTTTAGTCTTGATATTCCGGCCACATTATTGAGTTCTTCAGGTCTATTCAAGCCCCCAACGCGTCGAAAAACATCCGATCCATTGCATAGTGCCGATGATAACACTCCATTCCTGTGGCAAGCGCCAAATAGCCACGCCGCGCTGTTTACTGGACAGAAATGGATGGAGCTTCATATATTGGTTTCGAGAATACTCAATCTTCAACGATCCAGACAGCAGCTACCCGCTTTCTTCACCCAAAAGATGGTCAGCAAGAATTTCCCAGCATGGATGGAGCATGCACTCACCCTCTCCCGTGTTCGGGGCTATTGGATGCTTTACCCAGGTGCGAAAACTGCAACCAAGATCGCCACATTTCATCAGGAATTTTATCGAGCTCCAGAGGAGTTTGAGAAAGAGCTCGCCAAAACAACCCCGCAGTACTCCGAACCCCGCTTAGACCAAGGTGCATTGTTTGAGACCCTGCCAGGCCGCGGGAATCTATTGCCATTCAGCGACATGCCGTTGCTGTTTTGGGACGGCACACCTACGCAGCTTAAAATCTTGGACACAGCTGCAGCAGACTATGCAAACGAGTTTAGACGCGCTGTTGGGGGCTGCGAGGGGCTGGATCCTGAGGAGCTCGTCCCAAGTTCTTCGTTGCAGGACCTATTCTGTGTGGAAGATGAATGAGCTTTCGAAACCATGTTATGTTGTCTGTATTGTCAGTGCCCATATGCCCGTCGGTTTATATGCTGGATATTCTTTGCCTGGAAGGGAGGGGGTTATTGCAACACCGTTAGAGCAAGAGTTTGAGACTTTATTCCCTATCTGATGATATCAAGAGAGATACCTTTTCGTTAAATTCGACTTCTTCCTAAACGGTGACGCGAAGGGAAGAACGTCGTGTTTTATTCTTCTGCATCTTGATTCAGTTTGTTTACCACTAAAAGCGTAACGCAAGCTCCCACAATGCATAGTGCGATTGCAGCCATAACCTATGACCTATCAGCATAAACTTCTCTTGATGAAGCCGGACTCGAAGAGTTGTCTATTGAGTAGTCCATACTTACCACCTGTGTCCTCCATCCGCTTTGTACAAGCGCCGCTCGATGACTGTACTTGTTGACGGTTTCTAACGAAGCACATACTGTCAATAGGAACATTCAACATATGGTGACCAAGAATAACAAAGTTGGTGGAATCGATACTTGTGTAGTTAGCAAGGCCCACGCCCAGGCAACTGACAGACAATGCCCAGAAGACGGCGCCGAGGGGTTGTGCCATTCTTAGCTCGAGTTCAGTGGCTGTTTTGCGCAAGTGGAATGAAAGCACAATGGCCACAGCTACAATAGCCATGTAGATTGACAGGCGCAGGTATGAGAGAAAAGCTGGACACTATTAGAACCGAATGCCGTGTTAACAAGATTGGTGGACAAATCTTACTCCTCTCATTGGCGCAGTGGTCGCGGCAGTCACTCTGCTCATTATCAAAGAGCAAAGGCCCGAAAAATGGAGGCATACAAAAGACATTCTGGAGAAAACCTTCTCTATAGACTTATTTTAGAGTCTTGTTGTTCATGGAATGATTGGGTGATGGTTTGCTTGTCTCATCCTTACTGTCTCATGGTGGACACATCAACGGGCTTGTTGAGAGATGAGAGCGCGACACAGCAGGCGGGTGTGCCATCTTCCTCATCGACGTCAGATCTTGTAACAGGCGTTGTCATGATTGCTATTCGAATGATATGGATAACCAGTATGGGTAAGTAAGTGTACGGAAGGATGCAATCTCTAAGAGCTGTGGGAAATCCTCTGAGCTATGACGGGATTTCACTCATCAATTACCCGCCAGTCATGGCAGGCATTCCAGGTTGAAAGCCCCACAGCCGTGTGCTATCGAAGTACCCGACACACGGCGGCGACCACATAGGCTAGGGGGGGCTCCGAAAAGTGAGACCAGCGTCTAGCGTTAAAATTACTAATATTGTGATATGAAAAGCATTCAAGAGATATGTTTGGGTGTTCAAATCGGTCCAAAACGCTTGGTGGGAAGTCCAGTTCCATGTGTGTCCTGAGCCAGCAACGCCTGCAATCACAGTGGGTCTCTGTATCAGTCGAGTGTGCTTATCGGTTGGTCTCTGGGTCCATCAAGCAGCGGGGCACGCGTTTAATGGATTTGCCGCTGACCGCGTCGATACGCGTCTGCCTTCTGAAGACTTCACCCCGCCGTTCTCCAACCCGAACCAGATCTTGTCAACTATCTGTCCCAGCAACAACCACCCCATCATGGGTACGTTCGTAGTTAAATGACTACACCTTTTATTTTATCAGAACTGCTCCGAGTATGCTGACTTGTTTCAAGCATCCTATGCAGGCTATGCAAGCCAAGGCTACGGTGCCCAAGGCGGGGAAGACGGCGGCGGCTTCATGACCAGCTCCCAGCAAGGGAGCCAAGGAGCTACCAAGAGTGTGCGTACGCTCTGCTTGTTTCGGTGTCTTGTTGGATATTTGGCTGAATTATGTAACAGAAATATGCGGAGGACACACTCCGCCCGGTCACAATCAAGCAAATCCTCGACTGCAAAGAGCCGTACCCGGGCGGCGACTTGACTCTTGATGGCGCTCCTATCTCGCAGGTGACGTTCGTCGGGCAGGTGCGCTCTGTAAATGCCCAGACTACCAACATAACGTATACGGTGGACGACGGCACTGGGATGATTGACGTCAAAAAATGGATCGACGCCGACCGTATAAACGACGAGATGAACTCGAACAACCATATCGTTCCGGACACATATGTCCGTATTTTTGGCCGTCTCACCACGTATAACAACAGAAAGCATATTGGCGCGCATTGTGTGCGCATCATCCGAGACTTCAACGAGGTCAACTATCACTTGTTGGAGGCTACATATGTTCATCTGCTCCTGACCAAGGGTGGGCCCCAAAGGCCAGGCCAGACTGGTGCTGCAACTGTTGGGGGCATAGGAGGTGATAGCATGTTTGTCGACCAAGGCTTCAATAGTGATGTTCAAGCCAAGTTAGCTGCGTGCTCGCCGGCAGCGAGAACCGTCTTCAACTTCCTGGCTGATAACCCAATGGGAGGAAATGAAGGCGTGCATGTCAACCTGATCGCGAGCAACACGCGCTTGTCCTACCGGGATGCTCTAGATGCTGGGAATGAGCTACTATCTCATGGGCTCATTTATTGCACAATGGATGATGAGACGTGGGCTGTTATGGAATGCTGAGGTAGCGTTAAGGGTTTACCAGTGCTCTCTAAGATAATTGTTGGCAGGTGCATTTCGTGAGATATTAAGGCGTCAGGCTGGCTGGGCATTACATCTTTTCAGCGGATTTGTATACTTAACAGGCCCTTTCTCACCCTATCTGATAATCAAGGTCGAGGTCCGTTTGGGGCCAATTTCATTCCCAACAATTGACAGGTGCTAAGTTACAGTCAGAGTGGCTAACTTGACAATCTTGTTGGTTCGTATGCAGGTACCGAAAAATCTCATAGGTAAAAGCCGTCTCCCAGACAAGTCAGTGCCGCAAGTTGAATGCGGCACGAGAGTAGTTAACGGATGCGTTGAGCTCATCAACCGAAGCAAACTAACGTCACCTAGACATAAACAGAAACTGGACAGTCAATCTTAGCGCTGCACCATCTGTCTCAAAGATCCTTCAGCCCCTGACAGGCTTCTTCGTGGCTGGATTTGAGCTGGTAGAATAAGCGGTACTCCCAGGTGCGCGGGGCTCACGAACCATGATCGAAAGACGGACCGGCGCCGGTCCACGCTCAAGGAAGATTTCTCGCTTCACCTCAAAGCCGAACTTTTTGTAATAGGCGTTGTTGGCGAGCGAGCTCGACTCGAGGTAGATCGGACGCTTTTCAGCGTCGGCCTGGTTTGGTAAGAATCAGTTGGCCTACCAAGACTCAAAGCTCTGACGGAGCAAACTTACCCTTGCTATGACGTCCCTCAACAGTTTCGAAGCATAGCCGCGACCCTGCGAGCTGGGCTTGGTCCCCAGGTAAACGAGGTACCACGCTTCATCATTCCTGTCACCGAGCACTTCGGCCTTGGTGTTATGCAACAAGGGCAGGATTTCCTCGAACAAGCGCTTCTTCCCCTCAGGCGAGAGTTGGAAGTGAAGTCTCCACATACCGCTCCGAAGCTGAGTCCAGAACCCATCCAGGTTCTTGCCTGGAGGCACCCTGTATAATGAATGATTTATCAGCCTCTTTCTCGGTTCAAAGGAGGCAGTTACGCACAGAGGAAGGCAGAGGACAAGAGGAAAACAACAAAAAAGACAGAAAGGCCGAGAAGGGCAAAAACAATTCATACCAGAGAGCGACGCTATCAAACTCCGGGCCGACAGTCGTGGCCAGCCCGCTCATGACGTGCGCAGTTACTGTGTATGTGAGGATGTCGACATGCAGCTTCCACTTTTGCTCGGCCGAGACACCGTGCATGTCGCCGGAGTCGACGAGGTACTGGGCATAATCATCAGCAGCAAAGGCGTACGCTAGAGTGAGCGCGGCCTCCCTACAATCTGACATCCCGACGACACGCACAGTTTCTTTCCATCTCGGTGGGATCAGCGAGCGGCGCTTCAGGGCCACTGTCACAGTACTGCTATTGGTGCTCGCACTTGTGCTGGCGGTCTTGGTGCTCACAATGCTGCCGCCGGTGCTAGAGCTAGCACTGCTGGTGCTGCTGCTGGTACTGGTGCGGCTCACGGGCGACGCCATGTTGGGCAATCACAATTCAATCTCCTACGCAAAGTGTCAGAATTGCCTAACTTTTTATTGGGCTGAGGACAGAAAGACGGATGGTATACGCACGGTTGTTTTGATAATATATTTTGTATACTATCTCCAGTGTGGACTCTCGAGAGTTGTGATCTCGAGATAGGCATGAATCTGGCGGGATGGCGCAGGCAATTGAGGGCGGTACGAAGATCAGCAGACATCAATATCGGCTTAGCTCGTCGACAGGTTATTAGGGTCGGGTTGTCTTGGTGAAGGCTGAGGTTGGTGATTGACGCCGAGCCGTCCAGACGTTTGAGTTGGTTCCTACAAGGGGTTACACAGGCAAAGGCACAAGCACACAGAGCAGATTGGTTTGATGTGGCTGTAGGATGATAATCTCGAGTAGAAGAGCAGACAGGCAGGCCTAGGCCACTAGCAGCAGGCAGGTATGCCCCCAAGTTGAAATGACCCCCTTTATGGGGGGTACTGCAGCTGGTCTGACGGAGAGTGCTTTGTGCTATCCAGAGACGGCAATTGTGTCTACGAGACAGAGGGGGAAAGAACGACAATAAGATGGGGAACGGGGGCATAAGTACCTTCGATATTCCACCTGGGATAGCCTGGGCCATGGCCTTCCGAGACAGGTCAGACAAGTTGGGGCAGGTATTAGGACTTGAAAAGACCAAGACAAGACCAGGGATCCGGCATCCCTCAAGGCAACGAGGCGGATTGCTGAGCATCAGGCTCCTACGTACGCTTCACTATACTAAGTAGGTACTTACACTGCACCGGGTTGGCTGTTGTGCTTGTGCATACACTAACTGTCGTGTACGAGTGGTATCTGACGGCATGTCCTCCTCAAGAACACCCCATGTTTTTGTTACGTCCAGGGAAGGGTGATACAGGGATGTGGTGACCGCCTTGAGACGAGCAGCGAGAGTCAAAGGCGATTGGCTGTCACTAGTCTCATGGCAAACGGAATAGGAAAACAAGCAGCAGCAATCAACCTACGAAAATACAGTAGCGTATGTAGTGTCCGGCCTACTTGTACTGTACGTAGTGGGGTGCTTGTAGACACCCCCCCCCTTTGCGGCAGACCAGTTCATCTTTTTGACGTCCTGATGTCCTCCGCTTTCGTGGGACTGTCGCTCCGAGCCGGAAGATAAGTTCTCGGCGGGACCTAGCCAGCCGTCAGACGTCAGATCCGGCCTCCAATCTGCGTCCACGACCACGAACATGGGCCC
>Ga0065720_1021204_pt1 | contig 11272 bp, 10 predicted proteins | sample Thericmetagenome_FD_59107 | JGI IMG/M metagenome (GOLD analysis project Ga0065720, IMG submission 59107) | Thermophilic microbial communities from the Joint Bioenergy Institute, California, USA of rice/straw/compost enrichment - eDNA_2 v2... | ecosystem: Engineered > Solid waste > Grass >... | reverse complement strand
CGGCGCGTGGTCGGCCGGCACCGGCTGCGCCGCCAGCCAAGCCGCGACGGCCTGCACGTCCTGCGGCGACAGCCGCTCGGCGATGACATGCATGCAATCGGGCGCGGCCGCTCGGCGGGTGCCGACCCGCCAGGCGCCGAGCTGGGCCATCAGGTAGATCCGCGGCAACCCGAGCAGGCTGGGCGTGTTGGGCTGCACACCGGTGAGCCGCTCGCCATGGCAGGACTGGCAGGCGGGAATGTCGCGGGCCGGATCGCCTTCGCGCACCAGCTGCCGTCCGCGAGCGCGCTGCGCCTCGCTCACCGGCTCGCCGGCCGGCGCCGGGTAAGGCAGATCGCGCTCGGCGAAATAGCGCGCGATCTCCCACAGATATTCGTCGGACAGATGCCCCACCATGTATTCCATGGTCCGGTGGCGGCGGCGCGCCTCGCGGTAGTTGATCAGCTGGTTGTACAGATAGCCAGCCGGCTTGCCGTACAGGTACGGCACATAGCCCTCCTGCAAGTCCACCCGCCGCTCGCCGTGACAGGACAGGCACGGCAGCACCCGCTGGTCGATGCTGTCGGTCGGCGGCGCGGCCCACGCGGTCGCGGTGCCGGCCACGGTCAGCAGCAGCGCGCAGCGCATCCGGATCGCGGCGGCGAACCGCTTCATGCGTGGTCGTTGGGACTTCGAAATGGATGACATGATCCTTCAAGCATAGCCAAACGGCGCCGCGCTTCGAGTCCGAGCGACGACAGCGCTCAGAACAAGCTCAACTGCCCATCCGCCGACGGCGGCACGAACTGGGAAACGTCCAGCTCGAAGCGGCGCTGATTCAACCCCAGGCGCTTGCAGGCCAGCCGGAACCGCTGCGCTATTAACTGCGCGAAAACGCCCTGCCCGGTCATCCGGCTGCCGAACTGCGACTGGTACGCCTTGCCGCCGCGCATCTGAGCGATCAGGCTCATCACGTGCGCGGCCTTGAGCGGCGCATGCTGCTGCAACCACTCCTCGAACAGCTCCTTGAGCTCCAACGGCAGCCGCAGCAGCACATAGGCGGCCGCCTCGGCGCCCGCCTCGCGCACCGCCGCCAGCACGTCCTCCATCTCCGGCTCGTTGAGCGCCGGGATCACCGGCGCGAACAGCACGCTCACCGGAATGCCCGCCTCGCTCAGGGTACGAATGGCGCGCAGCCGCCGCGCCGGTGCGGTGGCGCGCGGCTCCAGCCGCCGGCTGAGCTCGTGATCGAGCGTGGTGACGGAGATCGCGACTTGCGCCAAGCGCCGCGCGGCCATCGGCGCGAGCAGGTCGATGTCGCGCTCGATCAGCGCCGATTTGGTAACGATCGACACCGGATGATGGCAATCGTGCAACACCTGCAGGATCTGGCGGGTGATCCGCAGGCGCCGCTCGATCGGCTGATACGGATCGGTATTGGCACCGAGGGCGATCGGCGCCGGTCGATAGCCGCGCTTGCCCAGCTCGCCGATCAGCAGCGCGGCCGCATCGTGCTTGGCGAACAGCTTGGTCTCGAAATCCAGGCCCGGCGACAGTCCCAGGTAAGCGTGCGTGGGACGAGCGAAACAGTAAATGCAGCCGTGCTCGCAGCCCCTGTAGGGGTTGATCGAGCGATCGAAAGGAATATCGGGCGAGTCGTTGTAACTGATGAGGGTACGAGCGGTATCGGCGAACACCTCGGTACGCGGCTTGAACGGCTCCGGCTCGCGCTCCCAGCCGTCGTCGACCGCTTCGGTGGCGGTGGCGTTGAAGCGCGATGCGACGTTGTTGCTGGTACCCCGGCCCTTGAGCGGGTGCCGCGGCGGCTGCTCCGACATTACGATGCTCCCGAGCGAATTCCGCTCATTGTGTCTATACTAAAACTTTAAAGCTTCCGTAGATTCCAATCGAATTTTGCCTGTAATATTTTGCTGACATCATCATCAGACTTCGCCAGCTGGTACCGTCCGCACCCAACCCTTTACTTTGGAGGGAAATAAAGGATGCTTTGCACGGACTTGGCCATGCGAACAGGAAATGGGGTCGAAATCATACTTTCCGTGAGCCCGGCCGAAACAGCCGCCGATGGCCGCATTCATGCCATGGACTCGCTTCAGGCCCTGCTCGCCAACGAGAGCCCCCAGCTCGAGCCGCTGGTGCCGCTGCACCCGCAGCTGCAACTGTCGTTCCCCACCTTCGGCCCGCTGTTCGGCGGCATGGTGAGCCACGGCCGGCTGGCGCGTCTGCTGGAGCTGGTAGCCAGCCAGCCCTGGCGCATGCCGGGCGCCCTGCAGCTGCTGGCGCGCGACCATACCACGCAACATTGCTACCGGCCGCTACAGGGCCTCAAGCAGATCGTCGAAGCCCGCTCCCGCGCTGCCGCCGGCCTGCGTCCCTGGTGGCGGGTCGGCGAGTCCGGCAGGTCGTCCTCCCGCAAGCGGGACTCGGGCAGAGTGGAGTGTTGAAACGGCGCGCACGACACCGGTCCGGCGCGACGGCCGTTTCCCCTTGCCTATCGGGCGCCTGCCCACACATCGCGGAGACAATGGCCCCTTGGGTGTCGGCGGTCGCCGCCGCGAGGAGTTCCGTGATGATCATGCCCCGTCTCAAGCAGTTGCTGGACAGCAACCGCGTCCACTACCAGACCATTCCCCATCCCGTCGCATACGACGCGCAGCGCACGGCCCAGGCGGCGCACGTCTCCGGCCACGATTTCGCCAAGACCGTGGTCGTCAAGGCCGACGGCCAGTTGTGCATGGCGGTGCTGCCCGCCAGCGAGCAGGTGCACCTCGAAGAGCTACGCCACGCGTTGGGCGCGCGCGAGGTGACGCTGGCCGACGAAGACGAGCTGCGCGCAGCGTTCCCCGACTGCGACCTCGGAGCGATGCCGCCGTTCGGCGGCATGTACGGCATGGAGGTGTTCGTCAACCCTCGGCTGCGCGAGGACGAGAAAATCGCCTTCAACGCCGGCAGCCATGACGAGGTGCTGCGCATCCGCTACCAGGATTTCGAACGCCTGGCTCGCCCCAACCTGCTGCGATTCTGAATCCTTACCACTACCGTAGCCATCGTACCCGCCCTCTCCCGGCTGCGGGAGAGGGCCAGAATGAGGGCATCGGCGCCCACCGCCCTTGCGAGAAAAGCGAGAGGAACGGCTGGAGCGCACCCCAGCTTGCGCCAGGCCCGTATCGCGGGAACGGCAAGGAACGAAACACCGCTCATGAAACGGCCAATCGCACCCTACGCCCGACAAGGCCGCGTTGGCAATCCGGCATCTTGAAAGTGGAACGCCATCGACCTCAAATAGTAACAATTTATATTTACTAATTTACCCCAAATACTAGCCAGCTTTACCAAATAAAAAATCGATCACCTAAAACGCATGGGGCAGCCAATTGCCAGAAGCATCGCCATGTAGGGATCGGTCAGCCCCGATTCGTCGCGTTACCGCGGCCAGCCGTGGCCGTCCCAACGCAGGTCGTTGATCAGCGGCTTGGGCGTGCCGTGATCGATGACATCGTAGGATCGCGCCGGTACCGTAGATGCCCTTGCCACCCGGCCCGGGCCAGCGCGAGCCGCCGCCCTGGCGCATAGCCACCCTGCTCTCCTCGCGGTACGGTTCGGTGGTCGAACACCACCCTCCTGTCTTCGTCCCACCATCGGTGGCAAGAACCGGCACGCCGCGGCCGACACTTGCACCACTAACGGACACGGCGCCGCCATCACACAACGCTCCATTTTCCCGAGAAGCTGGCGTCCAGTGTTACAGAACGACAAAAAGGCTCAAAACCTATGGTTTTCCATAGATTGCCTCTGTGCTACGAACGATCTCCAAGCCATTTGCTGCGTTGCGTCACACCGAAGCAATACTTTGTTGCAATGGCTTATCAAAGTGCCAAAACGTGAAAGACGTCACTTCTTTGCTTCTCGTAGATTGATCGCCGCCTCGCGAGACAGCGCTTCACTTTGATCAAACTCCTGGGGGCAGGATAGACCGGGTCGTCGAGGATTGGCGCCGACCGCGCAGGGAGGCGGCGCAGGGTTCACAAGCACTGTCGGAGGCGATGGTCTCGCGGTTCCGACCATCGAAAAGCCTACACGGGCCGTCAGAGCCCGGACCGGTCGATCCATATCGCCGGAGCAGCGGCAACAACACCAACGCCAGTGAGGAGATCAATCATGAAGAAACTGCTTGCGCGTCTCGCTTTCGTCGCTTCCGCCGCCGTGGCCGCTCTGGCGCCGGCGACGGCCAGCGCCAACGGTCCGATCATCTTCGTGCACGGCTACTCCGGTAGCGGCAGCAACTGGGACATCATGGCGTCGCGCTTCGTCGCCAGCGGCTATCCGTCGAATCAGCTGTATAAGTTCGACTATGCGTCGCTGGTCAACTCCAACATGGTCAGCGCCTCGCAGCTGGGCAGCCTGGTCAACACGGTCCGCGCCCGCCATGGCAACGCCAAGGTGAACATCATCGCCCACTCCAACGGCGGCCTGGTGACGCGCTGGTACCTGGTGATGCAGAACGGCCAGAGCAACGTGCGCCGCTTCATCAGCCTCGGCTCGCCGCACAGCGGCACCACCTGGGCGTACGCCTGCGTCAGCCCGGCCTGCTTCGAGATGCGGCCGCTGTCGACCTTCCTGATCACGCTGGCCGGTCGCGGCTGCGACCGCTCGCTGTGGTCGCTGGTGGACGGCATCATCATCCCGGCCAGCAGCGCCGCCTGCGGCCAGAGCCGTCTGACCTCGCAGGTCAACCACCTGGCGCTGCTGACCGACGCCGGCGTCTACAACGACGTCCGTCGGGAACTGCAGTAAGCGCTGTAAGTCGATAGTCACACGCTCGCTGCTCACGCGACCGGATCGACGTCGCCTTACGTCACCGCCGCCGGCTCGGCGGCGGTTTTTCCGAGCGTGAACACAGAATCATGCGTCCCGGAAGAGCACACCATGCCGCATCGTCCCATTCCAACGCCGATCATCCACAGACTGCTGTTGCTCGCGTCATTGGCCGCCGTCACCGCCTGCAGTAGCGAAGCCAGTCTGCCGCAAGCCTTACCCCGCTCCGGCAACGAGCCGGTCGCCACGGTCAACGGCCGACCGATCCCGCGCGGGGTGTTCGAGGTCATGCTCGGCGTGACGCGTCAGGAAAGAGCCAGCGAAGCCGAGGCTACCGGGCAAACGGCGCAGCCGGAACTGACGGAAGCGGACCACCAGGCCATCCTCGACCGGCTGATCACGCTCGAAGCGGTGGTGCAGGAAGCGGCCAAGCAAGGCTTCGGTACGGACGACGCCTTCCTCCACGAGCTGGCGCTGCAGCGCGACACGCTGATCGCCCAGCGCTTCCTAGCGGAAGCCAGCAAGAAGATCGAAATCGACGACGCCGCCATCGCTGAGTACTACGCGCAGCTGCCGAAGCATTTCGAATACGACCTGCGCCAGATCGTGACCGCGGACGAAGCCAGCGCCCGCGCCGTCATCGCCAAGCTCAAGGACGGCGCCGACTTCGCGCAGCTGGCCAGCGAAATGTCGCAGGCTCCCGAGGCCGCGAATGGCGGCAGCCTCGGCTGGCTGATGGCGGAGCAGCTGCCCACGACCATCGCCGACGCGGTACGCGCCATGCAGGCCGGTACCTTCACCGACCAGCCGCTGCAGACGCCGCAAGGCTGGCATGTCGTGCGTGTCGAGGGCGTGCGGCAGCTGGAACAGGTGCCGCTGGAGACCGCCCGCGCCTGGATAGAAGGCGAGCTGCGCAATCAGAAGATTCAACAGATGATCGATCAGATGCGCGCCTCGGCAAAGGTCGAAATCCTGGCCAACTGAAACCGTTCGCGGAGACACGCCATGCCACGCCCGAACACGCGCCCGGATTCGCAAACGTCACGTCTGCCGACCCTCGCCATCATCGCCGCGATCGGCGTGGCGGCGGTCGGTGCCGGCATCTGGCTGTCGCTCGATCGCGATGTCGGCGACCACGACACGGCCGCCACCACCGCCCCGCTGCCGGAACCGTCCGCGCCCGCCATGGCGCCGCAGCCGATCGACGCCGGCACGCCGGTCGCATCGACCGCCACGATGAGCGCGCCGGAGCGGACCGCAGAACAGACATCGGCACCGGAGCTGGCGATGGACGACCTGCACGCCATAGCGAGCATGTTTCACCTCGATCCCTACGGCCAGCTGCAGATCGACGACAAGCTGATCGCTGCGTTCGAGGTGCTGCGCGCCGAGTTCGAGCCGTTCGCCGCCGAGCGCCCGCAGTACGCTCAGGAGACGCTGTTGCGCGCACTGCCCGGTACGGCGGGCGAGCGCGCCGCGGCGCTATTCGCGACCTATCAGGCCTATCGCCAGGAACTCGACCGTCTGATGGCGGAGGCGATGTCGATGCAGGCCACGGCCGAGACGCCGGCGCGCTTGTTCGAACGCATGTATGCGCTGCGCCGGCAGCACTTCGACGCCGACACCGCCGATGCCCTGTTCGGCCACGAGGAAGCGCAAACCCGCTACACGCTCGAAGCGATGCGCATCGAGCAGGATCGCTCGCTGACGCCGGAACAGCGCCGCGACCGGCTGGAGGCGCTGCGCCGGCAGCTACCGTCCGACGCACCGCCGCTGGAGGTCGAAGGGGCCCGGGTCGATGACCTGGCGGCGGAGGTGGCCGCCATGCGCGCGCGCGGTGCCTCGGAGGCCGACGTGCAGTATCTGCGCGAGCAGCGCCTTGGCATCGAAGCCACGCATGAGCTGGCGAAGATGGAGACGCTGCACGCGGAGTGGGAGCGCCGCTACCAGCTCTACCGGCAGGAGCGGTCGCTGATCGATGCGTCGGCGCTGAGCCCTCAGGACAAGGAAGCGCAGATCGCCGAGCTGAGGCGCAAGCACTTCGCCGAACAGGAAATAGCCGCGGTTCAGGCCTACGATCGGGAAAACGCGCGCTGAGCGCGTTCCCGAACCGCCGCCCGACGACGACGCCATCCCTGATCGCGGAGCATCGTTGTCGCGCGGCGGCATGCGGCCCCTGGCCTTCGCCGCAGCCTGTGCTTTACTGAGACATCAATAGCAAACGTCTCAACAAAGTCCGAGGACGCCGTGGAAGCTCAACTGCGCGCCGTCGATTGCCGCTGGCTGCTGGCGCTGTATGCGCTGATTCCGATTTCGCTGTTTCTGGTCGCCGTCGATACCCTGGCCCTGGACGGTGTACTGCTTCGGCAGCATCTACCCGCTGCCCCCGAGCGCTGGGCGTTCTGGACCGTGATCTTCGGCCTGCCGCACATCGTCGCCAGCCTGCTGACCATGGCCGACCGCGAGTACCTGAGCCACTACCGGTACAAGCTGCTGCCACCGCTGCTGGCGTTCGCCGCCATCGCCTGCGCGGGCCAGTTCGGCCCGCAGCCTGTCGGCCAGCGAGCGTTGTTCGTGTTCCTCGCCTTCTACACGGTCTACCACGTGCTGGCGCAGCAGCTCGGCCTGACGCTGATGATGATGGGCGCGCCGCCCTCGCCCGTCTTCAGGCTATGGAAATGGCTGGCGGTGCTCACCGGCTTCGCGATCTACATCAACGTGTACGGCAAGACTTACCTGGGCGAGGTGATGCTCGGGCCGGTGAGCGTATATCAGGTGACGACCCTCGTGGCGGTGGGCCTGTGCGCGGCGGTGATCGTGCTGGCCATCCGCCTCACCGGCGACGCCCGCCACCGGATCGGCACGTGGTATCTGTGGGGTAACGTGGCGCTGCTCGGCTCGGCGCTGCTCATCAACGAAATCGGCTACACCTTGTTCGTCATCCTGGTTCCGCGCGTCATCCATGACGCCACCGCCTACATCATCTACGTCACCCACGACGGCAACCGCAACCGCACGCGGCCGGTCAACCTGCTCTATCGCCTGACCCGATTCAGCCGCCTACCGCCGCTGTTGCTGTTGCCGGCCGTGTCGATCCTCATCGCCTATGCGCTGACCACGCACCAGCACCTGCCGCTGGTCAACGTGGCCGTCCTGACCATCTCGTTCCTGCACTACTACTACGAAAGCTTCATCTGGCGCGGCGCTAGTCCGCACCGCCAGTATGTGCCGTTCAGGCGCTGAGGCACGGGCCGCTAGCGGCGGGCTTATTCATCACCGCGCACGCAGTGAGAAATAACAACATGGATTAAAAGCCCCCCGGCCGGCTGCGCCGAAACGCGCTTCCGTACCCAACTTGAGATAGCTCGCGACAGCGCCAACATTGGCCCTTACGGAATCGGCGCCGATCCGGTCGTTCTCGGCCTCAGCTCCCGGATACCGGCCCGTCCTGCTTCTTGGCATCCGCTCACATCCGGGCCGCTAGCCCGAGCGCTCCTGTGTCTTCCGTCGTCACGGCAGGTGCCCAAGTCCTTCGCGCCCCTGCCGGTCGGCGCACGCGTGCGACGGTTGCCAGCATTGCCAGCGGAAGCGAATCGACCAGCAAAAACTAAGGAGGACCGCCATGCTCAACAGACAGAGCGCGTCGCCCGCGACCGCCGGTGGCAGCGAAACCGCGCTCCCCGTCGAAAGCCGGCCGATCCGATTGCCTCCCTCCAACAGCGTTCGCGCCCCCCGCATCGCGCTCATCTTTCAATTGCAACCGAACAAGAACGGCTCGCTGGAGCAATGGATCCTATGCTTTTGCCAAGCCGCGGCCGAGCGAGGCAATCACGTCGACGTCTTCACGCTTCCCAACCCCTTGCCGAGCTTCCTCCGCCAGCTGGTGCTCACCGGCGCGCGCTGGTATTCGGTGGAAACGCTCACCCAACGGCCGTTGAGCGCGATTCGCCGACTGTCGTCCTACGACGTGCTGCACCTCAACTTCGTCGCGGTACGCGAACCGCTGGCCCTGCTCGCCTACCTCGCCTATCCGGCGCGGGTAATTCTGATCGACCACATTTCCGGTCAGAACGATCCGCATCCCGTGCGGTTTCGCTGGCTCAGGCGCTGCCTGGACCGGGTGAGCGTCCTGCGCCTGTCCGGCATAGGCGCCGTATCCGACTATGTCCGCGCCCGCAACCACCGGCGCTTCCACCGCGGCACGCCGATCCGGCGGATTTACAACGGCGTCGACACCACCCGCTTTCGACCGCGGACGCGGCCCGCCGGCACCGGCTGCCTGCGGCTGATCACCGCATCGCACCTGATCCGGGCCAAGGGCATCGATGTGCTGCTGCGGGCACTGTCCCTGCTCGAATCGCACCGCTGGCATCTCACCATCGTCGGCGACGGACCGGAGCAGAAGAACTTGCGGGATCTGACGCTGGAACTGGATCTGGGCGGCCGGGTCGAGCTGCTCGGCTTGCGGAACGATCTGGAAAACCTGCTGTGCGCGGCCGATCTGTTCGTGCACCCGGCGCGCTGGCAGGAGGCGTTTGGCCTGGCCGTGGCCGAGGCCATGGCTTGCGGGCTGCCGATCATCGCCTCCCGCGTCGGGGCCATACCGGAACTGGTCCAGGATCAGGTCAACGGCATTCTGGTCGAGCCCGAGCAGCCGGCCGCGCTGGCCGCGGCCATCGCCAAGCTGGCAACTAACCCGGCGCTGCGCCTGGCCATGGGCAGAGCGTCGCGCATCCGCGCGGTGGAACGCTTCTCCATCGCCGAGTGCGTCGCCAACCATCTGCAATGGTGCGAAGAGTCGCGAGGTGCCGCATGAACACCAACGCCCTGCCCACCCCCGAGGAACTGGTCGAGCGGCTGCGGCGCGACGGCATCGCCGTGCTGCCCAACTTCGTGCCGCCGCCCATGCTGACCGCCATGCAGCGTGCCTTCGCCGTGCCGCTGAAGCGGCTGCGCTGGAACGACTTCGACGGCTACGAGAAAACCGAGCCTTACCGGCACATGGTGCAGAACGTGCTGACCCTGGAGCAGGGGTTCGTCGACCTGCCGCTGCACCCGCTCATCAAGCAGGTGCTGCGCGACTACCTGGGACCGGAGTTCGCGCTGTGCGAAGCCAAGGGCTGGCTGTCGCTACCGACCGAAGCGGATTTCCACGGCTGGCACGGCGACAGCTGGTACGACCAGCAGCGCATCCACTGGGTGCCGCGGGAAGTGAAGCTAGCCGTGTATCTGACCGACGTGCGCAGCGGCGCCTTCGCCTATATCAAGGGCAGCCATGGCCGGGCGCCGCGGGTGGTGCCGGATGCCGAAGTCGCGCGGATGACCGACGCGGAGATCGTCACGGTCACCGGGCCGGCAGGAACGGCGTTCCTGTTCGACACCAGCGGCATCCACCGCCAGAGCTCGCCGATCCGCGAACCGCGCCAGGCCGTGTTCTACTGCTTCCACGACCCGGCGATCCCGCTGCAGGCCGAAGATATCGCCTACTACCGCTACCATCCGCTCATCCTCAACGCCGCCTTCCTCGGCAATCTGGATGAGGAGGACCGGCGCATCCTCGGCTTCGGCAACAAGACCAACTACATCCCGTGCTACGAGCGCCAACCCAAGCACACGATGTTTCAAGCCGCGATGAGCGCCGCGTTCGAAGTGAAACTGCGCGGCGACTTCCTCGCCGCGCGGATCGCCGCCCGAGCACGACGCATCCTGACCCAGCTCCGCCCGACGCCGGCCGCCGCGCCAAGCGAGGAGCGGTAGGCGCCGGCGCGGCTCATCGGGGGCCAGGAGATGTTGGATGGTCGAATCCCGCAGGAGCCGAGGACAGCTTCGGGGGCCATACCGCCGGCCCCCATGCGACGACTCAGCACCACGCACGCGGGGAACACGTGCCTGGTTTCGTGGCCGTCAATAGCGGCGTGCGGTTCATCCCCGCGCACGCGGGGAACACCCCGAGCGGGTGACGCGCATCGTGCGGGGCGACGGTTCATCCCCGCGCACGCGGGGAACACGCATCCACCTGCCGGATGCCACTGATGCTTTCCGGTTCATCCCCGCGCACGCGGGGAACACGCGCGCAGACGCTGCCGGCCTTCATCGAATCGCGGTTCATCCCCGCGCACGCGGGGAACACGTCGTAGTCGGGCCAAGCGCCCTTTGCCACCATCGGTTCATCCCCGCGCACGCGGGGAACACCAAGTGCCGCAAGTGCGGCCCCTTGGCATAAGCGGTTCATCCCCGCGCACGCGGGGAACACGACGGATGACGAAGAAGAAGGAATCAAAGAAGCGGTTCATCCCCGCGCACGCGGGGAACACGGAACGCCATGATCACCGTCCACCAGCTCAGTCCGGTTCATCCCCGCGCACGCGGGGAACACACTTAACTTAACAAACTGACTCAAAAAGAAAAAATTCGCTCCTAAAAATCTACCGGCCGGAACGAGTCCGGCCCGGCCATT
>Ga0065720_1021203_pt1 | contig 11273 bp, 7 predicted proteins | sample Thericmetagenome_FD_59107 | JGI IMG/M metagenome (GOLD analysis project Ga0065720, IMG submission 59107) | Thermophilic microbial communities from the Joint Bioenergy Institute, California, USA of rice/straw/compost enrichment - eDNA_2 v2... | ecosystem: Engineered > Solid waste > Grass >... | reverse complement strand
TTCTCGTAGGATCATTGCTCGTTGTCGGTAAGCTAAAATTTTTCTTATTCAAAATTTCAAGATTTCCTCTTCTTGAAGGAAAGCGATTTTGTATACGAGCCTGACTATAAGAACTGGAAAAATCGTGTTACAACTGATTAATTTCTTTGATACAAAGAAAAGAAAAAGAAGCATAAATCATATTTCCTTGTAGAAAAGATAATGACGTGTATTTGATAATAATTTTGTAAAGAGATATGCTTCAATAATGGCATGACAATGATGCGATCCCTAAGTATAATTCCAAGGACTTACCTAACCATTTTCTCAAATTGATTCTATTATCCTGATTGAAAGACTAGACCGTTTTTCCAGTCCGTCTTGATTTATTAGAAAATTTCGCTGGAATCATATTCTAAATTAAGTGCATAGAATCTTTCTTAAAACTCACGACATATTTCTCAAATTTGTCAAATTCTGTCTTTTATTTCTATTTTTTTATTGTTGGGTAGCCTTTAATTTTTCGTTATAGAAAATAGGAACTACGTGAGGATAACTTTACAAATCAGATTATGCTATTAGGAAAGAACGTGTTAAATCATAATATTTTCGAAAATTGATTAAATAACCATTTGATTTACATCGTCTGCAACACAACACGTAAGTCTCGAAGCTTATCCGAATTGAATTTAAAGTTTTTCTTAATATTTGCTAGCTCTGTCTGGAAAGTCTCTTCTAACCTAAGCACGTCCGCCATTTGTGAATTCGGTTTTTTGGCTAGCATTCTATTAACCCAGTCCGCCATATCCTTCGCCGTCCGTTTAAATTTCTTTATGAAGTCTGCAATGTTTTTGATATCTCCTGTTGAGTACTCTACTGAAAATTCAACAAGCTGATTCAATTCTTTTAGCCCATTATTTATTTTCTTTGTAACATCATCCATAAGATTTACTTTATCACTGATATAGGTCTTTAGCTTCTCAATGTCATCAACAAGCAATCTCGAATACTCTCTGATGAATGATAATTCAACATTCTTAGCTCTATTAATTAGAACCAGGTCTTCATGATGTGTTTGCATCATTTCAACCAGGTGTCTTAGATTCCTTATTTTCGAATTGAGCTCGCTTGAGCCATTATCCTTTATCAGAGACAAAGTCTCATCGAAGAGTTTATGGGTTGTTCCTTTCAAACTTTCAAAGCTTCTTAGACTTTCATATTCTTCGTTGTAAAGTTGGAATAAAAGCAATTTTTCATTTGTTTGAGAGCTTTTTAAGTGGTCAAGATTCATTTCTATTGGTTGTTTCCCTTTTACCAAAATAATCTTGTCTTGGTTTGAGAAATCAGCATTTGTACTTATTCCTAACAATAGCAGCTTCTCTATATTTGATCGAAGTTCTTGCTCAAGATCAAACACAGTTTCGGCGGTGATTTCCTCTTTTCTTTGAAGAAGATTGTGATGGAATTGAACGAGATGTTCCAGCAAGTGTGAAAGAGATGCTTCCATTTTGAAAATCTCATCAGAATTCAGAAAGATTTTCTTATTCTTATTTTTATTATTGAAATAATACTCGAAGTCAGCTGCATGCTGAATAACTTTTTCTGGAATTGAATCATGATACACAAATTCTGAATGCTTGAGCATATCAAAATTTTTCAACTGTTTAAATACTTCATCAACTTTGTCAGCAGTCTCAATGAGATGTCCAATAAATTGAGAAAAATCCTTTTTATCCTTGAGATCAAATTCATTAAACACAGTGTAGATTGGAAATACTCTCTTGTATTCTTTGATGAAATTGTTCAGCATATAGTTATACTTTATTTTCTTTTGGACTTCAGGATTGATCCTTGACACTAAAGGGTTGGCACTCTTGATGATGTCCAAGGTGAGATTAAAGAGCTTGGAAACTTCTTCATTTTTCTGGGAGGCACTTCTAACTTTTTCATAAGCCTCGTTAAAGTTCCTGATGAAATTTTTCATAAACTCCATATTGCCAAGATCTTTGTATAAATCTGTAACAACTTTGAAAGCAATATCCTGTTCTTTATTAGGTTTCTCTTCCTTTTCATCTTGTAACAAAGCTAGGTCTATCTTTTTTCCATTCTTAACATACTTGTTATCCATTTCAATCAAAAAGCGCAACACATTAACCAAGTCCTTATAGAATTTTCTGCTGAGACGGACCGCTTTATTCATATAGTCAATATATCTTTTCTGTTTTTTAATACATGCTTTCAGAATATCGCATCTTTTTTCATTAAAAGCTTCAGGTTTAACCTTTTTCCTAAGGACTAGATCAAATTCATCAACTTCAGACATTTGATTAGATAGAAATTCTTTTTGCCTAGTGAGACTAGCATTAAGTCTTTTTAGATGTTGAATCTCAACAAACTTTGAATCGCTCAAAGTATACCGATAAGGCTCCTCCTTTGGATCTACTGTACTTCTTTTTTCACTCTTTCCGGTTTTGTCTCCAATAGAAGTCCTAGTGACTTCACTATTGAAAGCTGCTGAAGCAAATTTACTAAACCTCGTATTCACAGGTGAAAGTACAGGAGAAGAATTAGTTGTTCCTAGCTGTAGGGTGGTAGGAGTGTCAACAGATTCGTTTTCGACCTTTTCCGGCTCATAAATTTGCTGTGATTCTGTTGCTACTATTTTTTCATATAATTCTTGAATCTTTATATTTGTGGAATTACTCATGCTTGTATTTTGTCTCCAAAACCCTTCTCCAGTGGAATAGCCTGAACTCTTTGTGCCTGGTTCTGTGCTGATTTTCTTGAGGTTTGTTATGCTCTTAGAAGTTTGAAAGGTTTTTCTTGAATTTCTATATGCTTCTCTTTGTGGAGAAAGGAATCCTTGTGAGTGAGTTGTACTTTTAGGAGTATTCAAAAATAGTCTGGTTGGGGATTCAAAATTTGCGGTCTCAGATTTTACAAGCTCTGTTTTCTTGATTCTGAAGTCTCTTTTTGACATTTTATAACTCTTCCTACTATTTTATAAATTATTGCAATAAATTCGCAAGAATCACTCCCGTCGTACAATCTTCTATGATTTAAATGTGGGAATATAAAGCTGAGAACATCTCAAAGGAGAGGTAAAGAGAATCAAAATAAGTAGTTCAAGATTTTTGGCTAATAAGTTGGCAAAGATGGTTAGAAAAAATCTTAGTTGCCACAATGATTTCTTTCATGTGGAAAACTTTGAATTAAATCCAGACTCCAATAGGATTTTCTGTTGATTTTCTTGGTAAGACTTGAAAGCGAAGATGAGTAAAGCATTAGGAAAAATTGTATTTAGGTATTTCTGCAATGCTAATTTTAAACCCCGTAGAATTAGATCCTTCAAGCAAAAACAGACTTAGTAGTTGTAGTCAATGGTTTGAAATATGCCAATAATTCGATACTTAGGTAAAGAGGGAATTGAAATTTAAATTTTATTATTAGAGAAAGATGGACAACTATAACTTTTTGAATTATTCTATAGCCAGCCATAGAGAAGCACCTATCAAGTCCAATAAGCCCAATTATAGAGATCTTAATTCTGGGGTTGATCCAATACTTGCTCATCAATCTAACCAATCTACCTTTAAAAAAAAGAAAAAGCATCAAGTAGGAGAAATTACTCTCACAATTGAAGAGGGAGAGAAACTGCTGGATGTATGGAGGAGAAATAATTTCTCAGACTTTAATTCTTGGGTCCAAATTGCTAAGGCACAAATTAATACAGAAACATTTGACAATACAAATGAAATTAATAAGAAATCTACAAAGAGCTTCACTTGCAATTTAACTTTGACTTTTGAAGATGATCCATCTCTCACTATGATAGCTAATGGATTTGGAAGAAATAAAAAAGATGCTAAAAAGATGGCCATTGAGAAGATCGTCATTGAGTTAATTCAAAATGGCGAGATTAGCAGAGGATTGAAAAATAAGGATTTCTTGATTAGCCCCATCCCACAGATTACTCACTATCATAAAAATGAAGAGCAATTATTGTCTGCCAATAAGGATCTGGGTGAAGACAACTTACAAAAAAAGATTCATAAAATGTCCAAGAAAATGCAAGAATGTTTGAAAAGGGATAGATTCGTTGATGCATGTGAAATACTCTGCCAAATCGTCATGAAGAAAAGCCCAGATTGGAATGAGGTACTTTATCATTTTTTTAATAATAAACATAGATTTCATTTATTTGGTCTTATGCCATCTTAAAGAAGAACATTCACTATGTCAGAGCAATATTGGACCTTATTCAGCACAAGAGAGTTCAGCCAGGTCCTGTATCAATAAATCAAGAAGAATCCAAAGCATTATATGATGAAATTAAGGAGACCAGGGATGAAAGAGAAAGAAAGGCCAACCAAGAGCTCATTAAGAAATATGGCAATCCCAGATTGAAGAATGACAACCCATATGATATCCTTGACGCTTTTAATGTTGAAATGAATCTTCCTGAAATAGGTAAAGAGCTTATTAATATAATTTCATATATTAGAAAATGTTAGTAAGGAAATCACAGACGAAGAGGTCAATGCTGAACTAGTGAAGGATCCTCTGTCGAAGGACATTACCTCTGCTCTTGTTCAAGACAACAGTGATTTTCTAATTGGTACATCTTTGAATAAATCGGACTCAACAAAACTTCACCCAAACAAAAACCTAGCTAATATTCAAACTGAAGAGATCAAATATTTCAGCAAACAAGGTATTACAGAAGAATCTCAAATCCAGGATATGGACTATCAAAAAGAAAACCAGCCCAATAGTGGAAATACTTCCTTCATTTACTCGAATAACAAGGAAGATATTTCCTCAGCTACTGAGTTTAGATTGATGAAGGAACAAAAGGACCCTTCTGTCAATTATTTATCCTATAAGCTTTTAAATGAATTCTATGAGTCCATTCTCTATATTAGTGATTTGAGCTTCGCTCTTAGCGTCGCTGAGACCCTTTATACCAAGGTCAGACTCAATGATGATGAGTTTATCAATACTCCAGCTTGCTATTACTACGCCAATAAGAAGAACATGCTTGTTACAGAACTCATTGAATCGATTTACCAGATATTCAATAAGAATAAAAATAAATCATTTGAGTCATATACTACTCTGACAGGAAGAGTTGAGAAAATTGGTAACAAATACACTCAAGAGGTCCTGACCTTTACCCCCGATGAGCCACCCGAATATGTTGAAGCTAAAGTCTCGAGAAGAGGATTAGCTGATTCAAGAGATGTTTATTATCAAATAGCTGAAGGAGAATTTGTTTTGTTGTCATATGCTAATGATAACTATCTTTTGAGTCAATTACAAGGAAACGCTCTTCAAAATAAGAATCCCTTGTCATTCTTGTATCAGCCCTCAAAAGAACTTCAAATGGCCCAGAACCAACACCAAAACTTGAACTTAGGCAGTGGTATGATTGCCTGTGTCAAGGAAATTAGCAAGGATTACAAACTCAAGCTCTTCATTCTTCCCACTCCAGAACAATCTGCCATGATAGCTGAAAAAGATAAGCTCTGGAGAATCACCAAACTTGCCAACAAGGCCACCATTGATAAGACCTCAGAAGCATTAGAAATATTTACCTCAAAGATTACTATGGCCCCTGCCTTGCTCCAAATTCTCTTGACTCCTCCTAATGGAGATAGTAAGAAAATCCAGCAACTTGCTGAAAGCAGTCCTGTGATAGAAGGAAGAAATTATCCTAACCTCGTTACTAACTTGAATGAGTCTCAACAGCAGGCTCTCAGAGCTGCATCAAAACAGCTTCTGACTTTAATCCAAGGTCCACCTGGAACTGGTAAAACAACGACGGCTGTTGAAATCGTCCTTGAATGGCTGAGATCCTCACGTCAGCCAATTCTTGCTTGTGCTGATTCGAATATTGCAATTGATCTATTACACTCTGAATTTTTGAGGGCCGGTATCAAAGCTATTAGAATAGGACCAGGATATGATGACCGAAATGAATTCAAAAATGATAAGAATTACAAGATATACAATGACCTCTACAATTCCAAGCAATATCAAAATGCCAATAATGTGAGATATGGAATTATGAAAAGAATGCTCAATGAGGCTCAAGTCGTTTGCGCTACATGCGTTGGTTCTACTTCTGAATACTTAAAAGGAATGTCATTCACTAGAGTTATTATTGATGAGGCTACTCAAGCCACCGAAATGTCTAGTTTGATTCCTTTGATCAGAAACTGTCAACAATTGGTCTTGATTGGTGATCACAAGCAACTTCCTCCAACTGTTATCTCAACCTTTGCCCAGAGCAAAGGTATGACTATCAGTCTTTTCGAAAGATTGATCAGACAAGGAATTAAGCCTCACTTGCTTAATATTCAGTACAGAATGCACCCATCAATTGCTATATTCCCATCTCACCAATTCTACAACAACATGCTAGAAAATGGAGTGGCAGATGAACATCGTCCCATTGTCCCAGGTTTTGTCTGGCCTAATTCCCTTGTCCGTGTTGCCTTTATTAATGTTAAGGGAGATGAACAGGCTTATTGTTCATCTATTCTGAATCCCAAGTAACAACAATAATGTTTTATTGATTTGTTAGAGAAGTTGAGGTTGTTATTGAAGTACTAATGCAGCTGTTGAAAAGTGGGTATAATCATATTAGTGGAATTGGTATTATTACTCCATATGATGCTCAGAAGAGGAAACTTAGAAGTGAAGTTAATGCCCAAGCAAAGGTAAGTGTTTATTGCCTTGAAATTTTATTACTATCAAATATTTAGCTGAGAAGGAACCCTTGATCTATGAGAATAGATCGAAATTAGAATTATTGAAGGTCCTTACATTCCAAGATATTAGCCTTCTCTCGAAACAAACAGAGCAGGCCAATATCCGGGTTCCTGGAATTATTTGATACTCCTTTTTTTTCAGAGTATCAAATAATAGGATCCTTACCATAATATTATTTTGATTTACTTACAATCTTAGAAATACCCTTCTTTGTTTGGATTAACCCCAGAGCAGGCTTTGAAGATTAATAAATACACTGCTCTAAATGATATTGATACAGTCGATGGATACCAAGTAAAACCATCAGATTCCTAACTTATCCATGTAGGGAATGGAAAGAGACTTGATTATATTTAGTGCTGTAAGAAGCAATAATACAGTAATGAAACTGATAACTGCTATTCAAATTTATAGGGAAGTCTCGGATTCCTCAAGGATCCTCGCCGACTGAATGTTACACTTACAAGAGCCAAGAGAGGATTGATTGTGATTGGTAAAGCTTTATTTACACTATTTAATAAAATCAGGTGATATGGAAACTCTTTGTTATGATCCTAATTGGAGAGACTGGATAAATTGGTGCAAGACCAATAAGATCATTCTCCATTACAAATAATCAAGAATTCTGTTTATGTCCTAAAAAAGTGTGAAATTTGATGTTGTATTTGATAGTCCTTTATAAATATGAAGGATCAATATGACTGAGAAAAAAAAATCTAATTGTTTATTCATTTTAAGAAAATGATTTTTTGAGAACAGTGCTAAAATTAAACAAAAGATAGCATAAAGATGAAAAGAGGATAGAACACAAGATATTATGTTACAGTTACTTTAAAATCTGATATGATAACTCATATATTTGATCTTCACTGATGAATGGAATTCCTTTGATAAAAGTAAGTATATTATCCACTCTATGAAATCCATACAACTCTTTGAAGGTCAGGATTTTGTATATTTTATTTGACATCTGTCTAAATTTGTTATAGTTAAGTTGTGTTTTTTGTTCATCCAAATAGCTTGGCTGCTCTTCAAGGAAGAAGAGGTCACCAAGGAAGCATCCTAAATAAGGAACGGCGGGTGTCATCACCTCATTTTGCCTGATTCTCAGATTTTCCATATTATTGTTTGCCGAAAATAAATTTTGTAATGATGCAAGAGTCTCTTTATACTCTTTGCCCAGGTTAGGTTCAAAAAGTTCTTTCAGCCTCTGAATAGCTTGAGTCTGAAGTCCTAAATATATCGCAAATGCGGAATTGAAGTTCCTAAGTCTGACAAGTTGATCACATAGATCAATTAGATATTGAAATAGCATGACTCTGATCATATTTTTCTTATTCATTAGGATCAAGTATGATGTTAACCGAGACAGTTTTGTAGACATCTCAGCGATGTAAGTAAGATTTGGAGCTAATTCATGTTTATTTTCTCGAGTCCAATTTTTATTATAGAACTCGGTGACTTTAATTCTTTTGAAATTATCAACGTCGAATATACAGAGTTGCTTTGCAAGAAGATGTGAATAGCTTAAAATAATTGGTAGAGGCACGAAAATTTCAGGCAAAGCGGCTATTTTTAATTTTACCGGTTGTATTCCCTTATCTCTATTGTCACTAAGTCTTTCCAGATCAGCAAGTAATTGCGAAATAGGCAAGTAAATCCATTTCCCAGTATCAGGATGAGTAAACATAAGGAAGAGCATTTCGAAAAACATTTCTTCCAGTTCTGGTTTGACGAAAAATTCATGGCAATAGAACTTGAACCAGTCTTTAAGGAATATTAAGATTTTTATTTGAATTTTGGATATGACTGTGTCTAGGAAAATCTTTCTTTCGACAGGAGAAAGATTTAAGGGGAGTGGAGTTTTGAATCTTTGAAGTAACAAAGTAAATAACTCTTTCTCAGTAAAAAATGAACGACAAGTGTACAAGACGGTTCTAAATATTTCACTATTCTGTTCGTAGTCATGGGTGAGCTTCTCAATCAGTTTTTTCTTTGTTATATAAATGATTTCTCTTTGCGGACTATATTTAACCTCATCTTCGGATTTCCCGATTTGTTCAAAGAATCTTTGATGAGGTTTGAATCCTGGGAAATGCTTGATTTCTATTGACTCTTCTTCTCCTTGACTTTTGGGGAAATAGTTATTGATGGTATTTTTGAGCATGTCAATCTTATTAACTCGGGGTTCGGGAGGTTCAGCTCCTTCAGACTTAGTCTCTTTGCGGGGCTGAAGTTGAGTATCTAACTCGAGAGACGGTTTCCGCTTAGGTTCCTTAATTGGTTCATTTCCATCGATCATTAGAATATTCTGTTTCTTTTAGCTGGGTCTATTCTTTCAAGAATAATTTAATTAATATTATTTCAAATATTTTGCAATTGCATCAACATCTTACTGCAGCGTTCTTCAAATTAAAGAAGATACGAATGTCTAGTAATCAATATAGAGCTACAAAATAGAAAGCCATCCACATAGAAATTTATATAAATAGAGAAAAAGAAAGTATATTTACATTAGAGTATCCATATAGGATAGAACGCATGCCAGTCCATGTTCATCATAGATATTCCTCAATTCTGGGTTTGATAAGATCTTATATGCTTGATTAAGCTTAGTGAACATTTCATCATTGCCACCATTCTTATCGGGGTGATATTTGAGAGACAGCCTGCGATAAGAAGTTGTGATATCCTTTTGGGATGCACTGGCATCCAGATTCAAGATAGAATAAAGATTTTCAGTATAAAATTGCTGTATTTCTCTTTTAGCTTGCTGTCTTCTCTCTCTGAAGACAGTATCCAAATCAGGGAATGGAGAGATTGTTGTTCTTTCCATAGGGGTTCTATACACTGTAAAATTAGCATTTTCAAGATAGTGGTCTCTTTTATTTGCGTGAAAAGGGGTTTGAAGAAAGGATGAGAACTGGTTTGGCAAAATGAGTTCTTGGTTACTGTGATGAATTGTGCTGATTGGTTCTTTGAGTGAATTCTTATACTCATTTTTCAAGGTAGAGAAGTCATCGAAGAGGCTTGAGAATTTCTTCATTTATGAATTTCGTTAACGATTAAATTTTCTAATCAAAAAACACTCTTAATTTCAGCGCCAGAAAATGGAAATACGCACCAAATAGAACCCGTAGAATAAAATTGAGCATATGATGCCTGAAAATGGTTTCTATAAGAGCTGAAATACCCAACCTTTCAAGGAATGAATTAAAGCATAACATTAGATTCTCGTTTAATATACATCTCCTTCCTGAATTATTAAAGCATGCATATGAACAAATGGGTTCTTGAAGAATATAATAATCAGCGAATCGCATTAGAAGATAATGTTACTACGCGGAAAAGCCGCTAGACAGAAATTACAAATTTAAATCAACAATAAATATCAGATGCTTAGAAAAAGTCCGTATCTTGATGAAAATTATGGATATATCACAACAATGATGGACAAAATTAATATTCAGGACGATTACATAAACCAGCCCTTCGATAATCAAATGAATGAGAGTTCCAATACAAATATATTTTTTATGAGTACTGAGAAAACTCGAAACTCCTTCTCGACGAAGAATATCAACACAAAAAAGCCAGTAGAAATAGAAAACTCTGTTTTTGGTAATTTTGGGAAATTAGAAACTCATTCTTAGATAAAACCATTAATATGCTGAATCAGGGTTCAATGATGTTTAACCAAAGTCAAAATTTCTTTACTCAAAATATTAATTATTCTCAAACACAAAACGTACTAAAGACTCTAACATGTTTTGGATGCTTGAAGGAACTAAATCCAGGCGGAGGAAAAAATGATAATTTGATGCATGAGCAAATACCATCCACAACTTGCAGCTATTGTAGAAATGTTTCTTGTTTAGACTGTTCGAGAAGGTGTGATAATTGCTCAAATTTCTATTGCAAAATCTGCGTCAATGTCCAGTATATTCAGCCTTATTATTTTTAAAATCATTAGATATGGAGCATATGAGGATAAAACAATCTGTCTTGAATGTTCTCAACATCAACAAGATACAATCTTTTAACCAAAGTATCTTAGTATTACTAAGACTTATTATGCACTCTTCCTGTGTCATCTTCATTTAGCATGAATATGAGTATATTGTCTAATATATCTATTCTTATTGTTGCTATTATTATTTATCTAAAATCAATGTTTCTATCCAGGCAGCCCTTTCTCTATAGAAATTAGGTTCGTATTTGGATGTTCTTAGTAAAACTATGCAAAATGTCAAGATTCATTGCAAGGTAGTTTGGCCGAGCTGGTTAAGGCGGCAGACTTAAGATCTGCTGGACGCAAGTCCGCGTGAGTTCGAATCTCACAGCTACCATATTTTTTATTTATTTTGAGAAATTAGTTGGGTTCAAACCTCCTATTTGGCTCTACGTGTTCTGACTATTTGAGCATGCTTCTTAGTTCAATATCTGCACTCGAAATGACCAAGGCAAAGAACATAAAATCTCTATTGATGAGGAGTTATTTTTTTTTTTTTTTTTTT
>Ga0065720_1021202_pt1 | contig 11274 bp, 8 predicted proteins | sample Thericmetagenome_FD_59107 | JGI IMG/M metagenome (GOLD analysis project Ga0065720, IMG submission 59107) | Thermophilic microbial communities from the Joint Bioenergy Institute, California, USA of rice/straw/compost enrichment - eDNA_2 v2... | ecosystem: Engineered > Solid waste > Grass >... | reverse complement strand
TTTTTTTTTTTTTTTTTTTTTTTTTTGGTGTAATTTTGTTCGTTTATGTCCCTGGACCCGTGGAATATCGCCCGAGTCGTGTCCTGCCTGCCTTGAATATTGATCATAAAGCCTTTCTTTCTCTGACCACTCACCCATCCGTACAGTCAACAACAGCGTAGTCCCCATAATCCATCGCTTGTCATATTGTTTGGCACCTGTCTGTTGTTTGGTGCTAAACTGAGCAGTAAACTGCCCTTATAGAGCCGGGCATCCTCCCATAATCTTTAAGCATCTCTCCCGAGCCTTAAACAGGCAACTTAAACTTCTCCCCGCGCACAACCTTCGTATAATAAATCCAAAAGAAATCGCTATACAACAGAGTCTGTAGCACGCCCGCTACAACGGCGATGGTATCCACCTTCCTCGGCCCCTCCGTATAATACCTATAAATCCAATTCGGGATATACAGCGCCCTGTAAGTTCCCAATGCAAACAGATAGTGCGCGGTAATGGCCTCTGCTTCACCGGTCCGCTGCAGCATGAACAGCTGCGGCAAAATGGCGACGCTCTCGAGCCAAATGCTGAAGGCCCAGGCGATTTCGAGGAAGGTGTACTGCACGGGGAAGAGGATGGCCAGGATAAAGGCGAAGCCGAGAAGGAATTCTACGCGGAAGGTGTCGAGGTTGGGGTCGTTTGTTGGCTTGTAGGCGCGCGCCATCAGGTAGATGATGTAGCATTGCGAGGAGATGAAGAGGACTTTGAAGATGAAGTTGTAGGAGGATCTGGTCCAGGGGAGGTCTGGGGGGTGTTAGCAGGGCCGAAGAGAGGGGGAGAAGTGAAGGAAGGACATACCAAGATATCGTGTGATGTAGACAAGCAGATACAACATCTGCGATTTGAACGAAATGCCTGAGCAGCTCTGCGCGCAGTCCGTTAGCCATCTGCCCTGCACCCAACCCTTAAATCCAGCTACACACCTTCAACTGCACGATCTTATGCAGCAAGATAAAGATGGACGCTAAATGGGAAAAGTCTCCTGCATCGCATGTAAGCCATCTTCCCCCCTCTAGAATCACTCGCACAGAGCAGCGTACCCAGCACGCGAAAGATATTTAACGTCATTTTGCCAACAAAAGCAGCACTACTATCTCGACGTCAAGCCGCTCAATTGTTGCTGATATCGACGCGAAGATTTGACGTTTCTGGGGTGTTGCCCGCTGCGCCTGCCATACAGCAGCTCAATACGGCAACGGCGACAAAGATGGATGTGGCGTATCTCGGTATGTATCCTATTCGATCTTGCGACAGGCTGAATTAGTCTGGACGTTTGTTCACCTAAGGCGGCCAGAAAGGATGTCGTCGTTTGGTCGTTCGTTGGTCGGTTTGGTATTGAAAATCGGCTGGAATGGATCCCGCGTAAGCAGGCAAGGCCAAGTCAAGAAACCAAAGGCCACAGTGGCCCCTTCAACAACCGAGAGAATCAAACAACCTGTCCCTCCCGGTCCTGGGCACAACGTTGACTCTGTTCGTTCTGATCGGGAATCTCTTGGGATGGATGTCAAGAGATCTGGCCCTCCGGCGCTTTGGCCAAAAAGGAAAAGGACACGAACGCGTTTCGGCAGCTTTCCTTGGCCTCTTGTTGGGTCCCGATCTTTCTTGGCAGAGGACCCTTGCAGCAATGGCATGCAGCTCTGCCGGACCGTTGGACATGATCTTGGGTTGGGGTTGGGGTTTTGACCCACTAGTAACATTGACCAATCAGAAGGGGAGGATGGGCACGGGTTGGGTTGGGGATTGAGACTGTGAGGGTTGTCAATGGGATTGTTTTTGATGATGGATGGAGGTGATAAGGCATCGGATAATAGTGCTGAAAAGGACAGAGAGTTTGCTGATGAAAAATAGATTGGTTGTACAAATTGTCAGGCCAAGATCCAGCTCCAGAGACTGCGTCATCTGCTGTGTACAGTTGACCTGGAGCTTCCACCGAAGGCTGACCGAGCTGTTCGTTGCCAGCAACCTCGGGAAACGGCACACAAAAGTTACGCCATCAGATACCTATCTCTTGTGAGATGTGCTTGTCTAAACTCTGAATTATCATAGCGCATTACTCTAGTAAACAAGCCCTCGTATTCCCAAACGCCAAACGCCCGCCGGCCTGCCTCTGCCTTACATATCCATGCTCATCAAATACATTTCCAATATCCTCATAAACTTGGCTACGAAGGCTTCCAGGTGGAAGATCACTTTGGTTCCAGTCTTGATGCGGTGCTCGAAGAAGGCAGCCCACTTGATGACCTCGGCCTTCAGAGCGTCATCGATCAGTGGGATCAGCTTGAAGGCCAGAGTGCGCAGAATTGTTGTTGCCGGGATGCAGTGCGTCAGCAGGTCATACAGCTTCGACCGGACCTGTAGAATGCGTGCCGGCGTGTGCTCCTCCATGATCTCGCGCGCGATTTGGCCGATCAGGGCTTCCCAGTCGGGAGGGGGGATCGGTGTGGTGTCGGTTACTTTCTCACTAGAGGGATGTTAGCAACCACAATAAGACAGTGGTAAAACTGAAGAACCTACTTCTGCGCATGCACCGTCTCCAACATCAACAACGCCTTCCTCAAATTCCGTCCACTCTCGACCGCAATCCTCTGATGCAATCCCTTTACCACCGGCCAACCCTCCCTCTTCGCCGATGCCGCCAACACATCACAAATCTCCTCATGCGTCGGCGCCGCGACCCTGACCAACAACGTACGCGACCTAATCGGCGCGATGATATTCGCCGTCGAGTTCGCCAACAGAATCAGCCTCAAATTCGGTGAGTACTTCTCCATGGTCCTCCTCAACGCAGCCTGCGCGTCCCTGGTCAAATGGTCCGCTTCGTTGATCACGACCACCTTGAACCGCTGCTTAGCAGACTGGTCGACCTGTTGGGTCTGGGCGACCTCCTTCAGGAGGTCCTGGATCACGACCCGGTCGTAGTTGCCGACATCGGACGGCGTGATCTCGAGGTGGTAAACGGACGCGACAATGTTGAACTCGAGCTTGCGGTTGTTGCTGGTCTGGAAGACGCGCGCGTCGATCTTTATTTTTTCAACACCGGGCCCGAAGAGCTCTTTGAGCGTAGCGACGATACGGGTTTTCTTGCCGGCGCCCGAGGGCCCGTAAACGAGAATGTGGGGGAAGTCGCCACTTTGCGCCTATTGCTGTTAGAAGAGCTTTCTTTTTTAGAGTAGGCTGTTTCGTACCAAAGAGCGCAAACGCTCTGAGAGCTCTGTGTGGTATGTGAGCTGGTCCAGGGACCGCGGCCGGTGCTTGTCAACGATAAGGGCCATTGTGATGGTGATGCAGGTAGGTGATGGTGTTGGGAAGCGTCTGCCAGGATGCAAGGTCTCGAGATGAACGCGGACGCGTCTGTGTGACGCGACTTCACGGGTCCACCAAAAATCCATTAAAGTTGTGGGGAGCGCACGGACCATATCTGCGCTGATCTTGGTATCAAGTCACCGACGTCCCCCAGCAGGCAGACAGCGAGTTGAAGAGGAGAGTGAGATCCATCATCCAATGTGCATATAAGGTCATATGCGAGTCTTCTACTTTCAACTGAAATGTGAGGTGGGCATACTAAAACTTTCTATGCAACTGCTCATGCCTTGCCCCTCGATGACTGGCCTTTGAAACTCTCTTACTTCCGAGACCAAATATGTAGAAGTACTCATCGGACCTAAAACCGACCATTATAGGCCTGTAAGTATAAAGGGGCATTTGGGGAGGTTAGAGCTCAAATACTTCGAACCTCTGGTCAGTTTTTCCTGGGACCCGGCCGGCTGGGTATCAAGTCACCATTGCACAAATGGCCGCTCATTGCCGTTCGTTAGTCTACATAATGTACACAAACAGAATAAGATACAATTGATCATGAAGAAGCCGTCGCCGTCTCTGTAGCCGACTCTGCAGCCTCAGGTGGCGGCGGGAGCTTCTTTCTTGGCCGTTTGAGGTCTTCCAATGTGATGCCATTCTCCAGCTTCGTGATGCCGACGACCGGCGGGTCGCCCTTTTTGACGAACTCATATTGCCCTACAAACTGTCAGCATTGATCGAAGCAGAAGAGACAGACGAGGCGTACCTGGCAGCTTGTTCCCCGCAAGCCGGAAGGCGTCCCGGATGACCTTCTCGTGGACCTGGCCACGGATCTCAAAGATAATCTGGTTGACGGCAACCCTTGCCGCCCAGTGGTCGAAAGAACCCTTACCCTTACCCATTCTCATCTACCCCAGAACCCGTCAGCTCTGATTCCCCATACCATATGCACAAGCTGAGCTCACCTCGTTACCGCTGACGAACACACCCACGTTCGCCGCGACCCGAGTATACAGCCGGTACTTCTCACCACGCAGACGCTGCTTGATGGTATCGGCGGCCACCTTCAGCTGAGCAGCGCTGATACGACGGTGGTGGTCGCACATGCGCAGCCCATAGTCGCCCCAGACCACCGTCGTGCCCTTGGTCGAGCCGCCAGTCGGCACTCTGGGCCGGCCCTTCCTCATCTTCTGCGTTCGCTTGATGTTGGGCTCCAGCCAGTTGCCCTCACGCATGGCGGTCACGGAGAACAGGCGGACATGTTGCGATTGCAGCTGCGGGCTGCTGCTCTTTGCGAAGTTCAACAACCCCGTCGTCGTCGCGGAGAGGATGGCGGGGCGCACGGCATTTTGGGTCGCGGGGGTGCTGATGCGAAGGGCTTGGAAGGCGCTGACCAGCGCCAACGAAGAATTTGGCCTCATGGCGGTCGGATTGGGCGGGAGGTGGGAGTCTGGGTGCGTCTGCTGTTCCCGTCCGGCGCCAAAAGACCCCTTCGAACCACAGACTCGATGTCGCTGATTTCGGCTCCAGCTTGCGCGGAACTCAGAGCGCCAAGACCAAAAATGACGCCAAGGTTTTGGGTTGAATAGAAGGATATGCGGATAAGGTGCACGAAAACGCACGGGCCTTCTGTCACGTTTGGGCGCGCTTGATGCCAAGAATGGCCTTAGGAGCGCGTCAGCCCGCAGCGCGTCACGTAATTTGATAGATCCGGACCTTGTGTCCCCCAACGGCCAGGCTCCCACTGCCGGCTTGAAGCAACGACGACCCCGACTTGGGGTGGTTTATAAGTCTACTATTGACTCTAATTGAAACCCCCTTTCTCTCCCCATCAACATCATCATGCCCGACATCCGGTCCTTCTTCGCCCCCAAGGGGTCTGCTCCTCCCAAGCCTGCCAAACCAGCCGCAAAGAAGGAAGAGGAGAAGAAGGCGAGAGCCAGTATGTCATACATATTAGGTTCTTCATTGTAGCCAACGTTTCTGACAATTATTAGAAGGACGGAAGGTGATTGAGGACAGCGATGATGACATAGAGGAGTAAGTCTGAGCCTTGATTGTGCTCGGGCCTCACTAACAGCTTCAGGGCCCCAAAGCCGACGAGAACTTCACCGCGAAAGAAGGCAGCGTGAGTAAGCCCTTGAGGGAACATATCAACTTTCACTAACTTGAACAGCCCCCCTGTGGATATCAAGGGCGTTGAGACCACTGCTGCCAAGTACTTCTCGTCGTCCAAGGCAAAGTCCGAACCCACATCAGCCCAAGGGACGCCAAAGAAATCCAAAGCTCCCCCGGCCGCTGGAAGTGAAGTGCGCTTGAGCCCCAGAACCAAGACCACAAAAGTTTCTCCCGAACCAAAACCTACAAAAAATGGCACCAAAAAACCGGTGACCGCATATAAGAAACACGAGCAGTACGATGATGACGCATTCCTGGACGACGACGATGACGCTGGCGACGACATCTTTGCCGCAGCCGTCAAGAAGAGGAAGAACGACGACTACGTCGAAGACGACAGCGACGATGAGGTGCTTCCTAAGCCCAAGCGCGTGGCTTCTAAGGCCACCAAGGCGATCAAGACCGAGCTGGACGAGGATGTAAAGCAGACCCCGAACAAGGCGGCTCAGACGGTCCCTGCTCCCAGTCGGAAACACAAGTCGCCGGCCTCAGACAGCGAGTTTGACGACGATGAAGATGTCAAGCCGGCAAAGAAGGCTGCTCCTGCGAAGCCCCGCGCGCCGCGGGCCAAGAAAGAGGACGAACCCGAGGCCGATGACATCAAAGCCATTCTGGACAACGTGCCCTTGGTCCAGGCACCGGATGCCCCGCCCAAGGATGAGAGCCAGAAGTTCGACTGGAGGAAGAAGTTTGCTGGCGGCGGCAACGTCGGCCCTCCTCCCAACCCCGGCGCTATTGAGATCCCCGAGGGAGCGGAAAACTGCCTGCTGGGCAAGACGTTCGTGTTCACCGGCATGCTCAAGACCATCAGCCGCGAGGATGCTCAGGCTCTCGTCAAGCGATATGGTGGCAAGGTGACCACGGCGCCCAGCAGCAAGACCGATTTCGTCGTCCTCGGCGACGATGCCGGACCGAGCAAGCTTCGCAAGATCAAGGAGCACAACCTCAAGACTATCAATGAAGAAGGCTTATTCTATCTGATCAAGACCTTACCCGCACACGGCGGCACCGGCAAGGGAGCCGAGAAGGCCAAGCAGAAGCAGGAAAAGGAGGAGCAGAAGGCTCGCGAGGAAGCTCTGCGGATGGAGCAGGAAGAGAAGGCCCGGCAGGAAGAGGCCGAGAAGGAGGCTCAAAAGGCTGCCGCCGCCCGTGGCGTTGCTCCTCCTCCTGCTGCCCCGGCGCCGGTCCTGTCCCAGCTCTGGACGACTAAGTATGCGCCCACGCAGCTGAACCAGATCTGCGGCAATAAGCAGAACGTGGAGAAGATCCAGAGCTGGCTGCGAAACTGGCCCAAGGCGCGCAAGTGGAATTTCCAGAAGCGCGGTGCCGACGGTATGGGCGGCTACCGTGCCATTATCATCTCGGGTCCTCCTGGTATCGGCAAGACGACAGCCGCCCATCTGGCGGCTAAGCTGGAAGGTTATGATGTCATTGAGAGCAATGCCAGTGACACCCGGAACAAGAAGCTCGTTGAGGAGGGTGTCACCGACATTCTCAACAATACTTCGCTGCTTGGTTATTTTGCCGGCGACGGCAAGAAGGTCGATGCAACCAAGAAGAGAATCGTGCTGATCATGGACGAAGTCGACGGCATGTCAGCCGGTGACCGCGGCGGTGTCGGCGCGCTGGCCAAGCTCTGTCGCAAGACAGAAGTTCCCATGATCCTGATATGCAATGACCGGCGGCTGCCCAAGATGAAACCGTTCGACCACGTCGCATTCGACATCAAGTTCCAGCGGCCGACGGTCGACCAAATCCGGTCGCGCATGATGACCATCTGCCATCGCGAAGGCCTCAAGATGTCACCGCCTGTGCTGAACGCCCTTATCGAGGGCAGCGGCAAGGACATCCGGCAGATCATCAACATGCTCGCCACGGCCAAGCTGGACCAAACCACCATGGACTTCGACCAAACCAAAGCCATGACCAAAGCCTGGGAGAAGCACGTCATCCTCAAGCCCTGGGACATCTGCCAAAAGCTCATCGCAGGCGGCATGTTCAGCCCGGCAAGCAACGCCACGCTCAACGACAAGATCGAGCTCTACTTCAACGACCACGAGTTCAGCTTCCTCATGATCCAAGAGAACTATCTCCGCTCCCGCCCCGCCGCCCTAAACGGCCGCAACTTTGCCAACCCCCGCGAAGAAAACCTCAAGTACCTCGAACTAGTCGACCTCGCCGCCGAATCCATCAGCGACGGCGACCTCGTCGACTGCATGATCCACGGCCCGCAGCAGCACTGGAGCTTGATGCCCACGCACGCCGTGTTCAGTACCGTGCGGCCTGCAAGCTTTATCGCGGGTTCGTTGGGCGGTCAGACGACGTTTACCACGTGGCTGGGCAACAACAGCAAGTATGGCAAGCTGTCGCGGTTTGTGCGAGAGATACACTCGCATATGCGGCTGCGGAGTTCGGGTGATCATAATGAGATTAGGCAGGAGTACATGCCGGTGCTGTGGCAGCGGTTGGTGAAAAGGTTGGAGGTTGAGGGACGGGAGGCCGTGGACGAGGTCATTGAGCTGATGGATAGCTATTACCTGACGAGGGACGATTTTGACTCCATTAAGGAGTTGGCGGTTGGGCCGTGTGCCGAGGAGTACGTTAACATTGAGACGCAGACCAAGGCGACGTTTACGAGAGTGTAAGTCCTTCCCCCTCTCCCCATTCTATCACACATGATACCTGACTGATACACTGCAGGTACAACGCCAACCCCCACCCTATCCCCTTCATGAAAGCGTCCAGCGTCACCGCGCCCAAGAAACTCAGCCGTGACATCCCCGACCTGGAGGAGGCCATCGAAGAAGAGGACGAGAATGATGTCCTTGAGCCGGCTGAGGCCGAGGCTGCTGACGAAGAGGAGGAGCTCGACCTCAATAAGGATAAGTACATTAAAATGCCGAAGGCGAAGAAGCCTGCTGGGAAGAAAGCATCGAAGGCTGCTAAGGCCGCTACTGATGATGAGGATGATGGGGAGGATGATGCGCCTAAGAAGGGGAAAGGGAAGGGGAAGGGGAGCGGACGGTCGAAGAAGGCTTGATTAGCGCCACAAGGGGAGAGGGAACTTTTTTTTGGAGGGAATGTTTTGTAACTGTATCGATTTTACGTAGTGTTTTTGGATGGGTTGGAGGACAGGAATTGGTATGCATAATCTTTCGTAGACGAGATGAAGACAGGCGGTCTTGGCTTTGAAATTGTCTTGTGCTGTGCCTTCGTGGTCTTGAGCTCAAAGACGAAGTTGCAAGCTGGACTAAGTGCGTAACGATGTTTGAGCTGGAATTTTCGTCTCCCTCAGCTACGAATACGTCTGACCACCTCATAGCATTCCAGTCTGACAGCTGACCATACTTATCATCTAATTTAAGTACAAAAAGCACTAGATGCTCCAATTGCTCTCCCTCTTTACCTAAACACATTCCTGCCTACCTGGTATATACCCCATAAAACATACGACCTGCGTCCCAAACTATAAAGGTATATATAACCCCCCAATACAAACCCGCCCCAAAAATAACCCAATACACTCCCATTTCATCCCATTGATACCCACGTAAACCTCTACCCAAACTAACAATATTCTTCTCCCGTTACTCCCACAGAATCCCAGACCCAGGTAACTCATGGTATATCCATCTTTTAATTCCGTTTACCCCCTCCCGGCCGGATTCTCGTCCTTGCCCGCGAGAAAGGGCTTCGCATCATTGGACCATTAGTCCCTCCTAACACGCTGCTAACGGGAGTAATATCCCTCTTTCTTCTGGGCTCAGGGACAGTCTGCGGCCCGCCTGACGACCCATAACCTTGGCCGTGACCCATGGGTGTAGGCGAAGAAGAGGGCACGGTTGACAGCAGGAAGTTCTTACCTCCCGCTCCCTTACCCATACCCATATCCATCGGCATATGCAGCCTAAAATCAACCGGTACGTCCCTCTCCTTTACATGTTCCCTTTCATGGTGTTCCCTCCCCCTCCGCGGAAGAGAAGCCGTCTCTCCCACACTCCCCCACCAGCTCCCCCAGTCCTCTTCCCCAAACTTCTCATCCCTTTCCCTCTCATCATCACCAACCCACCCCTCCCTCATCAACTTCCTTCTTCTCTCGCGACGCTCTCTTTGTCGGGAGAGCATCCTCTCTCTCACACCACGCCATTCACGTTTCCAGTTGTCTATGGCTTGGAGCAGCTCGCGGTCGATACCCACACACGGGGGTTGGGAATACACAGAAGGGGAAGAGGAGGTCAAATGGCGTTCCAGTTCCGTGCGGACAACGGTCTCCACTGCGCGGAGGGAAAGACGTAGATGGCGGAGGTCGGATTCGTTTAGGAGGAGGTCTTCTTCTCTTTTGAGGGGGTTAGTATCCCTGGATTGTGGGTGTTTGAAGGAAAGGGTACGTACAGATCATCGATTTCTTTCTCTAAATCCAGTATCCGTTCAGCAGCGGCTTTGGCGCGTGAGGCAATTATTGCTTGGAGGTGCTGCGATTGTCAGAATCCCATCTCACATCATCACTCATACCTCTTAGCCAAGGATATGGATACATACCTCAGACTCCTCCTTCCTCTTCTTGATCGCCTCTACAGCCTTTTCAACCTCCTTCTGCAGCCTCTGCGCCTCAGCAACCACGCGATTGGCCAGGGCAGCGTGAGTGGCTGCAGCCCGCTTGGCTTCCTCGAGTTCCTCGCGGGGGACCATATCTACCACGGTTTGGGTCGATGCTGAGCGGGTTTCGGGCTTCGGCGAGGGCTGTCGATGAAGAGACTGTGTCTGTAGAGGAGGGGATGATGACACCTCCATCTCCTCGTGCTTGAAAGACCAGGCTTGCTGGCCCACTATCCCGAGTTTTTCCTCATCCATTTGCTGCAGCACCTCCTGCTTCCCCTCTTCTTGCTGCTGCTCTTGCTGGCCATTACCCTCCTCCACGTCCTCATCCCTCCAAACCGTCACCTCATTATCCCCCTCCTCGACGGTCTCCCCTCTCGCTGCCCGCTCCTTCTCCAACAATACACTCTCCTCCACTTCAGCAACCTCCTCGGCCATCGCCACAAGCTCCTCCATCTCATCAACTTTGAGATGCAGCGCCTCCAGCACCTCAGCCTCCATCTGCGGATCGGTGCCTAGCCGGCACGTAGAAAGGTGCTGTACTAGCGCGCAAAGCCGTTCCATTAGCTCAACGCGGCTGTCGTGGGGGTAACCTGCCGCTCCTGTTCCTTCCTCATACTCGTGTTTTGGGTCGTGATTGTGATCAAAATCGACTTTGTGCGAAGAGATGTATTCTTTGTTCTCCTCCTCATCGTCGTCTTCTTCATCGGGGTTGAAAGTGGGTGATTGTTCGGGTTCGGAAGCTAGGTCTCGTTTCAATTCTGGTGAGGGCTCTGAGGCGGGGAAGTGTGCAGGAGGTAGTGGGGATGGTTGTTGGCGAGCAAGAGAAGGAGGTCTTTTACTTGATGAGGTGGCAGATCGTTTGCTGAACGACGCAACCGACAGCTTAGCTGGTGACATTGAAGGTAAGGTGGGCAGTTTTTGCGGAGATCCGACAACAGTCGACTTCACTGGCGACGAGGAGTATATCAGTTGATCGTCGACCAGACGCGCACCCTCCTCACCATCTCCTAAGTCACTCAAGTGTCTCCTCTCGATTGGACTCCCCGTCCGCTCAACCCACTTCCCTTTCTCCTCTCTCCGTCCCAACATCACCGGCGGCGGGGAAGACCCAATTTCATACTCCCTCTGTCCCCTCCCCTCCTCCTCCTCCTCCTCCTCCTCCTC
>Ga0065720_1021200_pt1 | contig 11276 bp, 14 predicted proteins | sample Thericmetagenome_FD_59107 | JGI IMG/M metagenome (GOLD analysis project Ga0065720, IMG submission 59107) | Thermophilic microbial communities from the Joint Bioenergy Institute, California, USA of rice/straw/compost enrichment - eDNA_2 v2... | ecosystem: Engineered > Solid waste > Grass >... | reverse complement strand
ATCAGTCCGGCCGCCGCCGCTTCCCCGGCGGGAATGCCGACTCCCTGCCAGTCAAATAGCGGAATTCCCCTCGCCTTCAATTGCAGGGCGTACGCGTGCCACAGCAGAGTCAGCGCGGCGACGGCCAGGCTTCGGGAGAACAGGGCGGCGCTGCCCAGGCGGCGGACGGCGGCCGCCGAAAGCAGCAGGGCCAGCGTCAATCCGCCGTTTAACGAAAGTCCTTCCCTGAGCCGCCATTCGAACATCAGCGCCAGGGCCCAGCCGGCGAGCAGGGCCGCGGCCCGCCGCGCGCCGATGCCGCCGCAGAGCGCCTTGTCCCAGCCGCTGAAGACGAGCGCGGCAAAACAGGCGACGGACACGAACGCAAAGTAACCGGGATTCATCATCGTCCTCCCGCTTCGCGGCCCAAGCATGCCGCTTTTTTCTCATTGTTCGCCGCGCCCGTCCGTTTTACTCCCGCCGCGAAAAAAGGCGGGCCCGAAGGCCCGCCGCCCTTATTTCAATTTGCTGAGCTTGTCGCCGAAACGTTCGCCGAGCGTGATATTGAGTCCTTCGTTCACATACGCCTCGGTTGCCGAATCCCTTTCGCGCCTCCGTTCCGGGGCCGGGGCGTCTTCGGTCTCCTTGATGCTCAGGCTGACCCGTTTGTCCTTCGCGTTGATGTCGAGGATTTTGACTTTGACCGTCTGGCCTTCCTTCAGCACTTCATGCGGAGTTCCGATATGGCGATGGGCGATTTGCGAAATGTGGACGAGACCTTCCACGCCCGGCATGATTTCGACGAAGGCGCCGAAACTTGCCAGCCGTTTGACCTTGCCCTCCGTGATTTCGCCGACGCTGAACCTGCTTTCGACCTGTTCCCACGGACCCGGCTTTGCCTGCTTGATGCTCAGGCTGACCCGGTCGTTTTCCGGATCGACTTTCAGCACCTTGACTTTGACCGTGTCCCCTTCCTTCACGACATCGGAAGGTTTTTCGACGTGCGTCCAGTCGATTTCCGAAACGTGCACAAGTCCGTCCACGCCGCCGATGTCGACGAATACGCCGAAGTTCGTCAGCCGCTGAACGGTGCCCTCGATGATCTGCCCCGCGGCAAGTTCGGACATCCGTTTTTTCTTGGCGGCTTCAAATTCCTCTTCCAGCACGTCTTTTTGCGAGAGGATGACCTTGCCCGCTTCGCGGTCGAGCTCCTTCACCTTGAGGCGCAGCGTGCGTCCCTTGTAACCGCTGAAATCTTCCACGAAGTGGCGTTCGACCATCGAAGCGGGCACGAAGCCGCGCACGCCCACGTCGACCACGAGTCCGCCTTTGACCACGTCGGCGACGGTCGCTTCGAACACTTCGCCCTTCTCCTGCAGTTCCTTCAGGCGGTCCCACGCTTTCACGCTGTCCACGGCGCGCTTGGAGAGGAGCAAAATTTCCTTCGAGTCGTCAATGTTGGTAACCCGGCATTCCACTTCCTGGCCGACTTGCACGACATCCGCCGCATTTTCCGGAATGAGCGCGGAAAGCTCGCGCAACGGGATGATGCCGTCATATTTGTAGCCTATATCCACATAAACCTGATTGTCTTCGATTTTTACGACTCTCCCCTTGACCGTATCCCCTCTGCGGATGACGGCTACCTGATCCATCGCATTTTGCGCCTCGTCGGAAGCGTCTCCCTCCATTGCGGCCGGTTCCGCTGTTTCCGCCGGGCTGGATCCGGACGCCGCCGTCTCGGCCGGCTGCTCGGTGCCCGCTGCGGGCGCTTCCGCCCCGGCCGCCGGTTCCGGCGCTGCGGCGGTATCGGAGGCCGTTTCGGGCTGCGCGGCCGCTTCCGTTTCCGCCGTTTCCGCGATGTTCTCTTGCAGTTTGGTCTCTTCCGTCATTTCAATTCCTCCTCGATTCGCTACCCACAACAGATGAGTTCGGGCGTCTGACTTTGCTTGTAGTATAAATCCAAAATTTATTTCCATTCATGAACGGCTTCCAGCCCGCGTATCGCCGTCATGATTTTAACCGTGGCTCTCTCTTGCGCCTGCGGCGAATCGTCGCCGGCAAACTCCGACAGATCCACGGGCGGACCGTAATGGATGCGCACTTTGCGAAAAGGCTTGTAATTCCCGATAATCGCCACTGGAATGACCGTCGCGCCCGTCTTCAGCGCCAGGCTCGCAGCGCCCCGCTTGGCGGCCGCCGACCCGTCCCTCGTCCGCGTTCCTTCCGGAAAAATGCCGATCATTTTTCCCTCTTGCAGGAGCCGCTGCGCGGTGCGTATCGAATCTTTGCTGACACCGCCCCGCTTCACGGGAAATGCGCCCAGTTCCCGGATCAGCCAGCTTAAAAGCGGCACCTCGAACAGCTCGGCCTTGGCCATGTAGTGCACCCGGCGTTTCAGCGGGGTGCCGAGCACCGGCGGGTCCCAGTAGCTGATGTGGTTGCTGCACATGACGACAGGTCCGGTCTCAGGAATATGATGAGTCCCTTTCGCTTCCAATCGGAACAAGATGCCGAAGAAAATTTTGGCGATGACGTGAAGAATCGAGTAAATCATGATCCCTTCGCCTTGCCTGCATTGGATGCCTTGGATGCCTTTGATTCGGCGAGCCGCACGATGCGCTCGACCACTTCCTCGATCGACAGCGCGGTCGAATCGATCAGCACGGCGTCGTCGGCCTTCCTGAGCGGAGCCTCCTCGCGCTCTTCGTCCGTCCGGTCGCGTTCTCTGATTTCGCGGACCAGCCGTTCCATGTCTACCGGGATGCCGGCCGCTTTCAACTCTTCGCAGCGCCTTCGCGCGCGCTCCTCGACGGAGGCGGTCAAATAGATTTTCAGCTCCGCGTCCGGCATGACCTTGGTGCCGATGTCGCGCCCGTCCATGACAACGCCTCCGCCGGCGGCGATGGATCGCTGCAGCGCCGTCAAGCGGCGGCGCACCTCCGGGATTTTGGCGATCTCGGACACCGCTCCGGTCACTTCCGGAGTTCTGAGCTCGCCGGTCACGTCTTGGCCGTTCACGATGACCCGCTGTCCGTCGGCAGAGAGAGCCAGCCTGATGTCGAGCTCATCCGTCAACGCAGCGACGGATGAACGATCGGTCGCCTGCACCCCGCGCTCCAGTACATACCAGGTCACCGCCCGATACATCGCGCCGGTATCCACATAGATAAGTCCGAGTTGGGCGGCCACGCGGCGGGCGACCGTACTTTTGCCGGCTCCCGCTGGTCCGTCGATCGCCACTTTGAGAGAACCCGGCGGTTTATCCAATTGTTGTCCCTCCTGCAGAACCTCGCGCGAACAGCCTTGCTGTCCATGATATCATATTCAACAAAAAAGCAGGCATTGCCTGCGCTTCGGAGAAAATTATACCACACTTCCGCGGAGGGTGCAAAACATCGGATTAGTCCGCCCCCGTGGAAACGTCCCGCCATTCCGGATACGCCACTCCCTCTTCGCGGTCCACCGCCGTAACCGCTTCCCGAAATCCGTCCAGCTTAAGCAGCGCCTGGCTCAGAACGGCGGCCGCCAGCAAAATCGCGGCGATGCGCCTGAGCCACCTCTCGACGGGTTCCGAAAATTCAAGAAAGCGATCGGCATAGGATTTCCGCCGGGAACCGTTCATCTCCATCCGCCTCCGGCAAGTGCTGGGTATAATTTGCACAGGGACCGGACGAGCTATTCATTTTTCGGCATGCGTCAATGTTCGTACATGTACGATTATAACACGCCGGCAAAAAAAAGAAACAAAAAAAAGAGAGAGCGTTCAGCTTCTCTCCTGTCCGAAAGCGGCTTCCGCCGGCTTGATCGTCTCCACCTTCTCTTCGCTTCCGTTTTCGGCGTTGATGAAAATGCGGTAATCGCTGCCGTTGATCTTTCCCGTGAATTCGTAGCAGAGCACTTCTTCTTCCAGATCGTTTTCGATGTACGCGAGGCCGCTGTTTTTGACGGTGAACGACGGATGAAGAAAGCGGACCGCCTCTTCCCTGCTCAGCTTCGGCTTCGCTTCCGTCCGGGGCGGGGAACCGTAAACGTAGTCGTGGGCCTGCAGCCCGATGATTTCCCCGTTGTCGAGGGCGACGTTGACGGTCAGTTTTTTCGGGTAGTAAACGATGCCGTTTGCCGAAGCGGCAAAGGTGAGGCTGCCGATGTTGTTGTACTGGTCGTAATTGATCGGGAACATTTCGCCGTAGCCGTTATTCCGCAAAAAGCGCTCCGCCTTATCCCGGGCTTCTTCGATCGACAGCCGGCGCACGGTCACTTCGCGCGGATTCATGTACCACAAGAGCTCCCCGCCCTGCTTGCTGTAATCGAGGCTGACCGGTCCCTGCGGGGTGTCCAGCGTGACGCTGAAAGATTCGTACTCCGTTCCCTTTCCGTTTTCGACGATCTCGAGCTTAAGGCCGGCATCCTCCGCCAGACCGAGGAAGCGGAGGGCCTTGCGCCTGATCTCCCCTTCGTCCGCCACCGGACCCGTAAGCGGCCTTAATTCCCGTTTCTCGTACAAGCTTTGCACCGAGGGGCCCCAGTTGACTTCCGAATACTCGGTCATTTTGTTGTCGACCGTTTTGAACCCGTCGATGATCGCGTTGTCCATCGGGCTCTGTTCCGACGCCAGCGCCATTTCGACGTCCATCCAGCGCAAATTATCGCTCAGCGAGGCCGTCTGAATTTGCTGGATCTCCTTCGCAAGCTCTTTGGACCTTTCGTACAGGGTCATCAGCGTTTTCAGCTCTTCCGGGCTCAGCGGATTTTTGTCCAGGTCGCGGATCGACGCCCGGTAAGTGAAATTGGCCATTTTGTCGAGAAATTCCTGGGTTTTGTGGAACGGCAAAAGCGCCAGCGGCAGCTGGCTGATTTGGTTTTGGGCCTGGCTGGTCATCCGCCAGATCTGGATCAGATGGCGCTGCTGGTACGCCTTGGCGGTGCCGCCGACGGCCATCGTTTTGCCGAGTTCTTCCTGAAGCAGGTTCATATAATGGGATAGTTCATGGAATGCGCGTTGATACTGATTTTCCGCCTTGATCAAAATCGAGTTTTTTTCCTGATGCTCCTGATACCCCCAAATGCCTACGGCGACCAGAGCGACGGCCGCGATCGGGAACAGCACGGCGCTGATTCGTTGGTACATGGTCGAATCGTACTCCCTTCATGAGCAGAAACTTATGGCTAGTTTCTGCCCACGAAAGCCCGATTATGCATATTCTTCTTCGATGGAAAGGTCGGTGGCGTTGTCGCACAAGCATTTTTTGAAGCCGGTCTCGACCCGTCCCTTTGTCTTTACGCCGCGCAAAACGAACTTTTCACCGCAGCGCAGGCAACGTATCGTGACTTTGACGCGGCCCGAATTGGTCATGGGACACCTCCAGCACGCTCGGCTTGGCGTTTCCCCACATTATTGACCGTTCGCGGAAATTTTAATCTTCTTGTCTCCCGGAACCGGCATGAACGGCATCCGGTTGGCCCGGTTCATCTTGCGCAGGCTCCGCGCCCAGAGCGCAATCATGAACGGCACCATCGCCAGCAGCCAATAGGAACTCATGCGAAGCATGATAAAGTCGAAGGCTCCGTGCCACAGCACCGGCTGGACGTAGGAGAGGACGAGATGCCGCCGGACGAGGCCTGGCTTGAACTTGGCCTTTCCGAAATGAAAGCCCATAAGCACGCCGAACAGCGCATGGCCCGACACCGGCAGGAGCGCGCGGTACAAGAGGTCCTGGAAGGAGGGGCGGTACAGCAGGGAGAACATCACATTTTCCATCGTGGCGAAACCGAGCGAGACCGCCGTGGCGTAGACGATCCCGTCGTACGGGGCGGTGATGAGCGTATTGCGGTATACAAGATAGAAAACGAGGAACCATTTGATGAATTCTTCGATGCCGGCGGAAATCCCGAAAGCGAAAAGAAGCGGATGATCGCCGAGACCCAGCACGAATCCGCGCTGGATGACCATAGTCGGAAAAACCGTCAAAAAACCGAGCGCAAACATCTTGGCGACGCTGGCGATCGGTTCCGCTTCATACCGGTCTTTCAGATAAAAATAGGACAAAAGTGCCACTCCCGGAGCGATGGCAGAGGCAAGCAGCGACAACGCCGTCATTGGGCGCGCCTCCCGAAACCTTATGCAAATCTTTTTCCGGATCGGCCGCATCCGGATCTTTCAAACAGCGGGCAAATCGGACGAATCTAGCCGAAATGGTTCACGAGCGAGGAAATCGCGTGCCGTTTCATCACGCATTTTCCGTATTCTTCAAGCACGGCCTCCGTCACCGAAACGGCTTCCCCGAACTCGGACAGCACGGAAATGATTTGCGCGATCGTGTCCTCATCCAGCTCATCCGCATGGAACCGCAGAATCCATCTGTTTTTGTATGCGTAAAGCGATCCTCCGTCCGGGAGATGCCGCGAAATGATCCGCGCCGCGCGAACCACGTGCTCGAAATCGTCGAAGGCATAGGTCACTTCATCGCTGCTCTCCAGCGTCACTTCCATCTCGTAAATGTCGTCCTCGGTAGCGTAAGCGTCGTCGGCATCCGCATCGGATCGTCCAGGCAATTTGCTTCTGGTCACAATGATGACCATGCCCTGTGCGGGCAGCGCGAACACCTCGACGGCCAGCGGACCGGTGGCGTCAAAGCCGAGCTCCGTATAGGCCTGATCCATCATTTCGCTGAACAGCTCGTGCACCTTCGGTATTTCCCGCCAAATGTCGTCCTTTTGGATCCCGCGCTCCATCAGGTCGTCAAAAGTCAGGAAAATTCTGATTTTGTCTTGACTCAACCGTTCAATCTTCATGACGGGATCCCCCTGTTCCGTAAGCATTTGCCGGAAAGCCCGGTGGGTTCAAACGATCATCATATCATGCTATGCGGGCGCGCATGCCCGGACAACATCATATGCCCTGCTTCTATGTTACCATTTCGCAAAGGCGAATGCACTATGAAAAAAAATCGCATGATTGAACAATAAAAGGCAAAGCGGCGCAACCCTCGTTTCCCGCGTTCCAGCCTCTGCGGACACTTTAGGCCGACAGCCGGCAATCCCCCGGTCAATAGGTTTCAAAAGCGAAAAAAACGGGATTCGAACGCAAAGTCCGATCCCGCTAAAGCCCGTTGGCCGGGCGGTTCGCGGCCGCCGACGGCAAGCCGCGTCTCAGTTTGGCGACAGTGCTTCCTCTTCTTCGTGCGAGGCACGATTCGCCGCGGATCTGTTTCCGAATACGGCCGCGCTGTCCCACAGCTCTTTGGCCGTGCGGGCGAAATGGCCCATTTTGCCGATGGCCGTATCGATGCTTGCTCCTGACAGCAGCATCGGTTTGCCGCGGGAAAACATCATCGCGACAGCGGCGCCGATCACGCCTCCAAGCAAAAAAGCGCCCATTCTCATCCAACATTCCTCCAACCGTTTTTTAAAAAACATGCTGCCTCCGTGCGCCGATGCCGGCGCGCATTCCCTATTTTCCGCACAACGGGGCAAAGTCATGCATCGCGCGCCGCGCTGTGGTAGAATGGAGTCGATTCGGCTCGATGGGGATGACGGCATGAAAACGCGCATATTGAAGTTGACACGGGGATTTTGGCTTTCAATCATAGCGCTGGCGCTGGCGGCCGCGGCATGCGGGGGGCCCGGCGGCGGCCCCGGAGGAGGGACGGTTCCGGACGAGCCGGACGGACGGCAAAACGGCGCCGCGGCGGATGCCGCGGGCCCCGGGGACCAGCCTTCCGCTTCCGGCTCCGGTGAAGGCGCCCAGACGAGAATGCCGGACGGAACTGAAGCGGAGGGAGGAACGTCCGGCGAACCCGCGGAGGCAGCGGAAGACGAAACGGCGGAAGGCCGGGGAACGCCCGCCGAACCGCAATATTACATGAACAAAAACTATTTCATCAAACCGATCGACGAAGGCGCCGACAACAAAGTCGTGCTCCTGACCTTCGACGACGGCCCGAAGAACGGGGCGACGCTGGCCCGCATCCTGGACACCCTCGACAAACACAAGGCCAAGGCCATCTTCTTCGTGAACGGCTACAGGGTCAAACAAAATCCCGAACTGCTCAAGCTGATCCACGAGCGGGGACAGATCATCGGCAATCATTCCTGGGACCACATCAACCTGAAAAACGAGCCGGCCGACGTCGTCGCCAGGCAAATCGGCGATGTGCAGGACATCGTCGAGGAGCTGACCGGCGAAAGGCCGAAATTTTTCCGTCCGCCTCACGGCGCGGGGAGCGACATCGTACGGGCCGCCGTCAAAGAGCACGGCATGCTGTACATGACCTGGTCCAACGGCTCCCTCGATTGGGCGGACAACCGCAATAATCCTGACGGCGTGATCGAAACGGTGCTGAACCAGCTTCTTCCGGGCAGCAACATTTTAATGCACGAGCTGGAGTGGACGGCCGACGCCCTTGACGAATTGCTGACAAAGATCGGCGAACAAGGATACAGTTTTGCCGATCCGCGCCTTATCGAACTGGAAGCGCGGTAAACCCGGCGGTCACGGCGCCGTCTGTATTCCCCACACCATCAAACCGGCCACCAGCAGAAGAAAAAGCGCAAATAGCGTGTTGTAATAAATTTTGGTGAGTTTAGCCCTGTTGGACGGAAACAATTCTTTGCGGGAAGGCAGGCCGCCCATCCCGTCCAGGGGATCCTCCTCTTCTTCCGATCCGGCCGCTGACTGTCCGCGGCCGGCCGCTCCTTTCAATTCCAGGTGCAGTTCGATCAGTTCTGAAATTTTCTTGCGATTATCCATCGAATTTCTCCCGCCTTGCAATGATATTGCCCAATGCGAAATCCACGGTAAAATGCGCGATGATCGGCGTCAGCAGCGTGCCGGTCCGGTCATAGATCCAGCCCAGGCCGTAACTGATGGCGAACACCGCCAGCGTCATCAGTCCGCTTCGCAAATACCGCACGTGAATGGCGGCGAACAGAACGCTGGTCCAATACGCGCCGATGAAATGCTGGACCGCTCCCCTGAACAAAAGTTCCTCGCAGGTTGCGACAACCAGGCAGATCACCGCGATATGGGGCAAAGAGCGGTTGCGGAACAGCTTTTCGTTAACCCCGCCGACATCCGCAAACTCTTCCGGCAAAATCCATGAGATCAGACCTTCCAAACAGAGCACCAGCGCGGCAAACAAGATGCCGTAGGTGACGACGGTCACACCCGCCCCCGGCAGCGGAACAAACATTTCCCGCCAACCGATTCCGCCCAACAGGATCAGCGCAACCGCTGCGGCCAGAATCAGGCCCTGGGTGATGTACAGGTTGAGAATAAGCGTCGCTTCGTCGACTTCGCGGATGTCGATTCTGCCGAACCTTATGCTTCTCCGCCTGCTCCGTCTCATGCAAAATTCCCCTCAATTCGGCATATTCCTTTTTCATTCAACATCGCCTATACTGATATAGAAATGTTTTCCTGCAACTACTCTTTAACAAGGAGCCGCTCAATATGAACAAGAGATTTTCGATTACCGATTATCTTCTGTCCCTGCTACTTTTGGCCGCTTTGATCGGCTCGCTTGGCGCTTTCTTTCTCGGCGTCAAGATCGGCCGCGAACGCACGGCCGAACAATACGAGAAACTGCTGACGGAACTGAGGGCCAGCACCCATCAGCTTGCGGCCTATCATCAGGAATACCTTGTTTCCTTTTATCATACCATTTATTTGCCTTATCGCGAATTTCAAAATAAATGGTTCGAGCATCTGGAAGCGCTGGAGCTCCATTCGGCGCCCATCAATCCGCAGGACGCGTTCAAGGAACTGAGCGATCTGGCCGGACAGAAATTCAAGGCGATCGAGGACATGTCGATGCCCGAGTCCTCGCCGTTGCTTGTGGAAGCGCACAACAACTACCTGAGGAGCCTGAAGCTGTTCAAGGACGCCGCTTCCGGCTTCAGCGGCAAGGCCCGCTCCCTCAGGGGGAGCGAGCTCATCGCCGCCGTGGAGGCTGATCCGCTGTTCAATGAAGCGAAACAATACGGCCTGGCCGCGCAGCAGCATTATTTCGAGGCCATTGTCGAATGGCTGAAGAGAAGCGCTCCCGAACTTGCGGTGAATGTTGCTTTCGGAGAAGATTTGAGCTTCGCGGAATGGGCAAAGATGGGTCTCGTTCAAAAAAGCGCCTTTATCGCGGCCGCCATGAGCGAGAGCGGCTATTACCATCCTTTCACGCCCCAGGATCTGGCGATTCGCGTGGATGAGATGATTGCAAACGGACAAGCCGACAAAATGGCCTTCACCTCGGTCAATCCGCTCGTCGCCGCGCTGGTGGAAACCGGAGCGGTGCGCAACGGCGATTATGCGAAAGGAAGGCAAAAGTATTACGCCGGCGATCCGCTGCCGCAGCTTCCCTTCTTTTTCGAATAGCGAGGGCATAAGTCAAATCGGACTTCGCCCGCAGGCGCAAAAACTGTCAAATAAGCAAACATAAAATCATTGCAAACGGGTTTGCCGTTGCTATAAAATAAGGAAGGTTATACCGCGAAATCGCAAAGGAGAGGAACCGCCGATGCCCAATTTGATCGTTGAGGCAAAAATCGAGATCCCTACCGGGAGCCAGAACAAATACGAGTTCGACAAGGAAAAAGGGGTCTTCATCCTGGATCGCGTACTTTACTCGCCGATGCACTACCCGACCGAATACGGCTATCTGGAAAATACGCTGGCGCTGGACGGCGATCCGCTGGATGTCCTCGTGCTGACCACTTTTCCGACTTTCCCGGGCTGCGTCATCGAGGCCCGCGTGATCGGCGCGCTGATCATGTCCGACGACAAAGGACAGGACGAAAAGCTGCTGGCCGTGCCGGCCAAGGACCCCCGCTGGAACGAGGTCAATTCGCTGGAGGACGTCCCGCAGCACAAATTGAAGGAAATCGCCCACTTCTTCCAGGTTTACAAGGATCTGGAAAACAAAAAGACGGTGATCGAAGGCTGGAAAGACGCCGAATTCGCCGCAAAACTGTACGAGGAATGCGTCAAGCGTTACCAGGAAAGCAAATGACATAGCGCACAACTCCAAACGACTCCCGTTCGCCCGCCAGGAGCGGTCTTCCGCGCGGGACGGGGGTTTTACCTTTCACTGGGGGGAAATTCCGATGTTCAAGGTACTCGTGTCCGATCAGATCAGCGATCACGGCCTGCAGCTTTTGTACGAAGCGGCCGACGTCGCCGTAGACAAAAAGATCGGACTGTCCGAACAGGAACTCATAGCAGTGATCGGCGATTACGACGCCCTGCTGGTCCGCAGCCAGACGAAAGTGACCGCCGCCGTCATGGAAGCGGGGAAAAAACT
>Ga0065720_1021199_pt1 | contig 11277 bp, 10 predicted proteins | sample Thericmetagenome_FD_59107 | JGI IMG/M metagenome (GOLD analysis project Ga0065720, IMG submission 59107) | Thermophilic microbial communities from the Joint Bioenergy Institute, California, USA of rice/straw/compost enrichment - eDNA_2 v2... | ecosystem: Engineered > Solid waste > Grass >... | reverse complement strand
GACCGGCCGCGCATGCGCCGGGGCGCGCCGTCGAGCCGCCGGCGGCGGGAGCGAAGGCTCCGAGGCCGTCCCTTCGGCGTCGGACAGGTCGGCCGGGCGGCGGCGAGGACAGGGGTCGCGCATGGCGGCCTCGGCAAGGAAAGCCGAGGCACGCCAACGCGTTGGGCCGGGTCCCGCCTTCTCAGGCAGTCAGGCCATCAACTCGTCCAAGCGGTCCCGCAGGCGGTACCAGCCTGCCGCTAGCGGCACGAGCCACGGCCCCCGGGCAAAAGCCGGCAGCGCCGGCAGTTCCGCTCCCTCAAAAGCGCAGGGTCGGTTCTGCCGGCCGAGCAGCTTGCGAGCGGTCTGGTAGCCCAGGTAGCTCATCATCGCGACGCCGCTACCGTTGCAGCCGAGTGCATAATGCACGCCGTCATGCGTCCCCATGTGCGGCAAGTGGTCGGCCGTCATCCCGACATTGCCGGTCCAGCAGTAGTCGACGGGAACTTCCCGCAGCTCGGGCCACACGCTGCACATCATGCGGTGCAGGCGGCGCGCCGCCCGGCGGGGCTCCTGCTCCAGCACGCCGGGACGCGCGCCGAAGATCATCCGCGTGCCGTCCGGGCTCAACCGCATCCAGAACAGGTCGCGCTGGGTGTCCGACATCATGCGCTGCCGCGGCACGATCCGCGCCGCCAGCCCGGCCGGCAGCGGCGCCGTCGCGATGACATAGGCCCGCACCGGCACGACGCCGCGGCGCAGGGCTGGGACCAGGGCATCCGTATAGCCGTTGGTGCCGACCACCACCTCCCGCGCGCGGATGCTGCCCCGCCCCGTCCGCACCAGGAACCCGGGTCCGTCGCGCGCGATGCCGAGGACCGGCGCATGGGAGGCGAGCACCGCGCCCCGCGCCCGCGCCGCATCCCGCAGCGCGCGGTGATACTTGCCCGGGTGCAGGCCGCCGTAATCCTCGATCAGCAATGCGCCGTGATAGCGCGTGCCGCCGATCTCCTCCGGCAGCCTCTCGCGGGGCAGGAGCGAGACGGCCGAGCCCGCGCGTTCCCTCAGCAGCTTGGCCCATCGCTCGAGCCGCCGGTAGTGCTTCGGCACATGCGCGAGAATGAGCCGGCCGCACCGTTCGTAGTCGGCATCGAGGCCGAACTGCGTGATGAACCTTTCCAGGGTGACCAGGGACTCGCCCGCATCCGCGAGCAGCCTCGCCTGGCGTTCGGGCGGCAGGCCGGCGATGGCGTCGGTGACCACCAGCTTCTGCCCGCCCGTCACCATGCCGCCGCTGCGCGAACTGGCACCGCCGCCGAGCGGCCCGGCATCCAGCACCGTCACCCCGACGCCATGCTCGGCGAGTTCCAGTGCGCAGCACAGCCCAGTAAAACCACTGCCTATGATCGCCACATCGACCTGTTCCGGCAGGGGCACCGCCGAGGCATCCTCCGGCGGCGCCGCTTCCCACCAGTAGGGAATGTCGCGGAAGCGCTCGGAAAGCATCACGCTCTCCCCACGCGGTCGTTTGCGGCGCGGTCCCAGCTTCGCGCCAGCAGTTCAGGCATCCTCTCGAGCAGAGCCGGCTTCTGCACCTTGCCGCTGGTGGAGCGCGGCAGCGGATCCTCACAATAGACGACATAGCGCGGCAGTTTGAACACGGCGAGACCCTGGCGGCACTGCTCGACGACGCGCTCGGGCGGCAGGTCGGCCGGCGTACATCCCGGCTGCAGGCGGAGACAGGCCATCACCTCCTCGCCGCGCAGCGGGTCGGGCGCCGGCAGGGCGGCCGCCTCGGCGACGCCGGGGATGCCGAGCAGCACCGCCTCCACCTCCGTCGCGGAGATGTTCTCGCCGGCCCGCCGGATCATCTCCTTGATGCGGCCGACGATGGTGACGAAGCCGCGCTCGTCCATGGTCGCGAGGTCGCCGGTTCGGAACCACTCGCCGTGGAAGGCGGCTGCCGTCGCCTCGGGCTTGCGCCAATACCCCAGCAGCAGGCCGGGGCCGCGGAACTGCAGCTCCCCGGCCGTCCCTGGCGGCAGGGCGTCGCCCTCGGGCGACGCGATTCGGCATTCGCGGAAGGGCGCCGCGAGGCCGCAGGACCCGCTGCCCGTCATCTCCGCCGCCTCGATCGGGGTGAAGGTGCCCATGCCGATCTCGGTCATGCCGAAGGCAGTCCGCAGCGGGAAGCCGAAGCGGCGTTCCATCGCCGCATGGTCCTGCGGGCGGTGGATGTAGAGATTGCCGCGCACCATCGTGCTGCAGACATCCTCCGGCCCAGGCGGGCGGGCAGTGTGGATGTCGGGCGGGAAGAGGCAGAAGTCAATCGCGTTCTCCTGAATCCACGTCACGTAGCGCGTCAGGCTGCGGTAGGGTGCGACATGCAGCGTCGCGCGCTGCAGGAAGGCCATCAGCGTCAGCCATTGCGGCGTCATGTAGAAGAAGGGATTGCCGGCGAGGATGTTGCGGTAGCGCAGGCCGTCGCAGTCGGCGTAGGACTTCGCGCAGATCAGCCAGTAGCGCTGCGTCAGCATGCAGCCCTTCGGCAGGCCGGTGGTGCCGGAGGTGTACTGGATGTTCACCAGGTCATCGAGGCCCGGCTCGACCGGCGGACGATAGCTTTCCGTCCCGCGCGCCGCCAAGCTGTCCCAGGGGAGGAAGGCATCCGGGCATGGCCCCGCCACCACCACGCGACCGGCAAGCGCGGGAAGGCGCTCCGGCATCGCCTCGAACACCGGCAGGAACTCGGCGCCGAGGACGAGGTGGCTCGCCTCGCTGTCGGTGAGCGCGTAGTGCAGCTCCCTCCCTGTCGAGCGGACGTTCACCGGCACCATCACCGCGCCGAGGCGCGCGAGGGCCAGCCAGGTGACCGGCATCTCCGGCACGTTGCGCAGCATCACGCCGACATGGCTGCCGCGGCCGACGCCGAGCGTTGCGAGGCCCTCCGCCACCCGCGCCACGGTCGAGCGCAGCGCGGCATAGTCGATGCGCACGTCGCCCTCGATGAAATGCAGCGCCGTGCGATCGGGGCAGTCGGCGGCGGCCTCCTCAAGCAGCGTCCAGATGTTCCGGGGCAGCGGTTCCGCTTCGATCCGCCGGCGGCGCTCGGCCACGGCGGCCTCCCAGCCGGCGGCACGGGTCTGCGGTTCGCGGACCTTCGCCGGGCTCATTCGGCAGGCCTCCGCGACTCGGCGCCGCGGCGCCGCTGCATGATCTCGGTGGGGTCGGCGCCGTAGCCCTCATAGCCCATCCGCTGCAGGCGATAGAGGTTCTGGGTGTGGCGCACCGCGGCCTCGCGCCCGAGCTCGCGGCCGTTCTCCAGCGCTTCCATCTCGACCCGGACGGCGATCGGCGGATGGCGCGCGATCAGCCGCGCCGCGCGCTCCGCCTCGGCCAGCAGCTCCGCGGCCGGCACCACACGATTGACGAGGTGGATGCGCAGCGCCTCCGCCGCGTCGATGAACTCGCCGGTCAGCGCGAGCCAGGCGGCGGCGGTAAACGGAAGCTGCTGTGCGAGACGCGTCGTGCCACTGGCGCCAGCCATGCCGTAGGCGATCTCCGGCAGGCCAAAGCGCGCTTCCTCCGAGGCGATGCGGATGTCGCTGTGCTGCAGCACATAGATCAGCCCCTTGCCGACGCACCAGCCGTGGATCGCGGCGACGATGGGTTTGTGGCGGCGATGCAGTAACACGTCGAGGTCCCAGCCGGGGCGCGAAGGTTCCGCGCCCTCGCCCTGATGGAGGAAGAGATAGGCCTCCAGCTCTTGCTGGCGGGTCCGTGGCGGCTCGTTGCGTTCCTTGAGGTCGTCACCGGCGGAAAAGTGGCGCCCATCGGCGCCTTCCAAGATTCCCACTCGAACCTCAGGATCGATTTCGAACTCCCGCAGGTACTGATAGAAGTCCTTGTGCATGCGCGGTGTGAATGTGTTCATCGGGCCGTTGTCGATGATGAAGTGACCGATGCCGTCACGCTTCTCGTACCGAAGGGCCATGCGTTCCGCTCCAAGCCTGCAACCAGACAGGTTGGCCAGCACATTAGGTAGCGCGCAGGGGCGTGGTCCAACGCCAATGCGTTCAGAAGTTAGAACCCCTACTCATATCGGACAGTTATTCCAAACAGTCATAACTCCTGAACACTTTGGTTTTTGACGACGCGGTGAGGTGCTGGGTAGCGTTCGCGCGTGCTCCTACGGGAGCCACAACGAAACGGGGGGTGCCGGAGATGATCGACAGGCGTGGCATTCTCATCGGCGCCGGCGCGCTGGCCGCTGCCGTCCGTCCGCCACAAACGGCGTGGGCGCAGCGCCTGGCGCGGCAGCAGATCATCCGCCATGGTCTCGGATTCGACGACATCCGCACGCTGGATCCGCACATGGCGGTGGCGAGCAGTGACATCCCGATCGTCGCCAACGTGAACGAAGCACTACTCGCCGTGCCCGACGGCAATCTTGCCAGCGACCAGCCTCGCCCAGCCCTTGCGGAGCGGTGGGAGTCGTCGGCCGACGCCAGGACCTGGACCTTTTTCCTGCGGCAGGGCGTCGAATGGCACGATGGCTTTGGCGCCTTCACCTCCGCCGACGTCGTCTTCTCGATCGAAAGGGTGCGCTCGGCGCAGACGGGCTCTCCCTTCCGCAGCACGCTCAGCAACATCGCCTCAGCGGAGGCGGACGGCCCGCATCGCGTGCGCGTGACGCTGCAGCACCCCGATCCCTTCTTCCCGCGGCTGATGGTGAACTACCAGGGCGGCTACCTCGTGTGCCGCCGCGCGGTCGAGGCCGGCGTGGACCTGAAGAACCGACTCGTCGGCACCGGCCCTTTCCGCCTTCGCTCCTACCAGGCACGAGACAAGCTTGTCCTGGAACGCAACGACGCCTACTGGGGCGGCCGCCCCGTCGTCGAATCGATCATCTTCCAATTTATGCCGCAGGCGAGCGCACGCGAACTCGCGCTCCGCACCGGCGATGTGGATGTCATCGACATCGAATCCCGCCAAGACGTCGTGGATAGGCTCCGTCGAGCGCGGCAGGTGGTGGAGACTACGGTAGTGGGCGTGCCCTATGTCCTCTACATCAATCTGACCAAGCGCCCCTTCGATGATCTCCGCGTCCGCCAGGCTCTCGCCCATGCCACCGACCGCGACAACCTACTAGCCTTCGTCGGTCGCGATCTCGCCAAGGCGGAGCATTCGGCTGTCCCGGCCGGCTATGCCGGGCATGTGGACGCCGTCCGCACCTACTCCCACGACCTCGACCGCGCCCGCTCCCTGCTGCGAGAGGCTGGCTACCCCAACGGCTTCTCGACCGACGTCATCGTCAGCAACAGCGTGATGTACCTGCCCATCATGCAGGTGCTGCAGGAGCAATGGAAAAAGGCCGGGATCAATGTCTCCTTACGCGTGGTGGACCATCCGAGCTTCCATCGCCTGATCCGGCAGGATGCAAGCCCGCTCGTGATCTACAACGCCAGCCGCTACCCACAAACCGCGCAAGTCTATCTCGACCAATTCTATGCCGGCCCCGCCTCCATCGGGAAGCCGACCGCGATCACCAACTTCTCTCACTACGGAGACGCCATCCCTGGCATCGACGACCTGCTGGAACGCGCACGCACCAGCACGGATGCGGAGGCGACCCAGCGCCTTTGGGCCGCGGCGCAGGCGAAGATCGCGGAGGACCTGCCGAGCCTGCCCCTGTTCAACTTGAACAGCGCCATGGCTCGCTCGCAGCGGCTCGATGTCGGCTACGCGCTGCACAGCCAGCCCTTCTACGTCTACGGACCCCGCGCCCGCCTGCTGGCGGCCTGAAGCCCGGGGGGCCAGAAGGGTTGATCCGCTTCGTTCTGCGACGCCTGCTGGCGACACTGGTGATCGTCCTCTGCGTCGCCAGCGTCGTGTTCTTCGCAATGCGCCTGATCCCCGCGGATCCGGCGGAGGTGGTCCTCGGCGACCATGCCACGGCGGAGTCCCTGGCGGCGTTCCGCCGCAGCGCCGGGCTCGACCGTCCGCTCGGCGAGCAGTACCGGGACTTCCTCGCCGGCCTGATCGTCGCCGATCTCGGTCGGTCACTGATCTCGAACACGTCGGTCGGCCAACAGATCCTCGAAGTGCTCCCCTACACGATCAGCCTGGCCTTCGCGGCACTGCTGGTGGGCGCCACACTTGGCATCCCACTCGGCGTGGCGACGGCGGTGTGGCGCGGCAGGTGGTTGGACCTTGCGGGCCGGGTCTTCGCCCTGCTCGGCTTCTCGCTGCCTGCCTTCTACCTCGGCGTCGTGCTGCTCCTTGTCTTCTCGGTGTGGCTTGGCTGGTTTCCTGTGGTTCACAGCATGCGGGGAGAAGGAGTCGGCGAGCATCTGCAGAAGCTAGTCCTGCCAGCCCTGACCCTCGGCATCATCCAGGCTGCCTACATCACGCGCCTGACCCGCTCCACCATGCTCGAGACGCTGCGCCAGGACTATATCCGGACCGCGTTTGCCAAGGGCTTGGGCAGCGGACGCGTCTACTTCGTTCATGCCCTGCGGAACGTGATGGTTCCGGTAGTGACAGCGATCGGCCTCTACACCGGCGCTGTGCTCGGCGGCGCCATCCTAACCGAGACGGTGTTCAGCCGCCCTGGCCTCGGCAAGCTGCTGGTCGGCGCCATCGCGCAGAGGGACTACAACCTAATCCAGGGTGGCCTCATCACCTTCGCCGTGCTGATCGCTGGGATCAACTTGTTAGTCGATCTTAGCTACGCGCTGATCGACCCCCGGGTGAAACATGGCTGACGCGGGAACGGCGAACGGAACCGCGGTGCCGCGCGTCGCCCGGCGCAGCCGGCTGAGAGTGCTTCTCACCGATCCCGGCGCCCGCATCGCTCTGCTCGTCATCCTGGCGCTGGCGCTGCTCGCTCTCTTCGCGCCCGTGATTGCCCCCTTCGACCCGACCGCGCAGCGGGTGGCGGACGCGCTGCAGCCGCCGGGGACCACCTATTGGTTCGGCACCGACGAGTTCGGCCGCGACGTGTTCAGCCGCGTGGTGCATGGCGCACGGCCCGCGCTGCTGGTGGGGCTGTGCTCGGTAACTCTCGCCGTCTGCGTAGGAACGCCAATTGGCCTAGTGGCCGGCTTCCTTGGAGGCTGGCTGGACACAGCGGTGAGCGGCGTAGTGGACGTGCTGCTTTCCTTCCCGTCGTTACTGCTGGCTATGATGGTGGTGACCCTGGCTGGCTCAGGGCTGGAGATGGTGGTGCTTGCGATCGCCATCTCGCAGGTGCCGGTCTTCGTGCGTCTGGCACGCAGTTCCGCGATGATCCTGCGGGAGCTCGACTACGTCGCGGCCAGCCGTAGCTTCGGCGCCGGGCGCCTCTACGTGCTCTGGCGCCACATCCTGCCCAACTCGGTCGGCCCGATTATCGTGATGGCGACCCTCGGCATCGCGGGCGCTATCCGGGAGGAAGCCGGCCTTTCCTTCCTCGGCCTCGGCGTGCAGCCGCCGGCGCCGAGCTGGGGCAACCTGATCTACGCCGGCGTCGCCAACATCCTCGACGCACCTTGGCTCGCCCTGCTCCCTGGCACGCTGCTGACGCTGAGCGTGCTCGCCTTCAACATCCTTGGCGATTCGGTGCGTGACATCCTCGACCCGAGGGACATCGTCTCTGGCACCACCGACCAGGGCCGCCGGACATGACGCCGTTGCTCGAGGTACGCGACCTCCATCTCGCCATCGGGGGCCGTCCTGACCGGGTGGTGGTGGACGGTGTGTCTTTCGCCGTACCGGCGGGCGGGGTGGTGGCCCTAGTGGGCGAATCGGGCTGCGGCAAAACGGTGACCGCACTTTCGGTTTTGCGCCTCACCGATGCCATCCAGCCGATTTCCGGTGAGATCCTGCTTGAAGGCGAGGACATTCTGCGCTGTTCGCCCAGGCGGCTGCGAGAGATCCGAGGCGGCGTTATCTCCATGGTGTTCCAGGAGCCGATGACCTCGCTCAACCCCGTCTTCACCATCGGCTTCCAGATCATTGAGGCGCTCCAAATCCATCGCGGCCTGCCGCGGCGCGCGGCGCGGCAAGCCGCCGTTGAGTTGCTCGACCGCGTCGGCATCCCTGCCGCCTCCTCGCGCGTCGATGCTTATCCACACCAGCTTTCGGGCGGCATGCGGCAGCGCGCGATGATCGCCCTCGCCCTCGCCTGCCGCCCGAAACTGCTGATCGCGGACGAGCCGACCACCGCGCTTGACGTCACCATCCAGGCGCAGATCATTCGCCTGTTGCGCGACCTGCAGCGGGAGTTCGGCATGGCCGTGCTGATCATCACGCACGACCTCGGCATCGTCTCGGACTTCGCGGACAGCGTCGTCGTCATGTATGCGGGGAAGGTGGTGGAGCGCGCCGCGACCGCCGCGATGTTCTCGGCTCCGCGGCACCCATACACCGGCCGCCTTCTCGCCAGTATCCCGCCGGTGGACCGCGACGTGGAACGGCTCGAGACCATTCCCGGCACCGTTCCCTCGCCCTGGGCCATGCCCGCGGGCTGCCGCTTCGCGCCGCGTTGCGCGCATGCGGACGGGATGTGCCATGCCATGTCGCCCCCGCTTGAGCGCGTGGAAACAGGGCGGGACGTGGCCTGCTGGCATCCGAGCGGCGCCGCGTCATGACGCCCATCCGTCCCGTGCTGGAGGTCGAAGGGCTGCGCGTCACCTACCGGCAGCGGCGCCCCCGGCCATGGCAGCGGCCGCGCTCGGTGCATGCGGTAGACGGCGTCTCCTTCCATATCGGCAGCGGAGAGACATTGGGGCTGGTGGGCGAGAGCGGCTGCGGCAAGTCCTCAGTGGGGCGTGCGGTGCTGCGCCTGACCGAGCCATCCGCCGGACGGGTGATGCTGGAAGGGGAGGATATCACCAGCCTACCGCCGTGGGCGCTACGCCGCCGCCGCGGCCGCATGCAGATCATCTTCCAGGACCCGTCGAGCGCGCTCGATCCGAGGATGACGGTGGAGGAACTGTTGTCCGAGCCGCTGCTCATCGCTGGCTGGCCGCGGCCACGCATCCATAAGCGTGTACGGGAGGTGCTGGAGATAGTCTCCCTGCTGCCAGAGCATCTCGTCCGCTATCCGCACGAGTTCTCCGGCGGGCAGAAGCAGCGCATCGGCATCGCCCGCGCCCTGGCGCTGGAGCCGCGGCTGCTGGTCTGCGACGAGCCCGTCTCGGCGCTCGACGTCTCGGTGCAGGCGCAGATCGTCAACCTGATGCGCGAGATCCAGCAGAAACTTGGCCTGAGTTATCTGTTCATCGCACATGATCTCGGTGTCGTGCGCCAGATCTCGCACCGAGTCGCGGTGATGTATCTCGGACAGATCGTGGAGAGCGGCACGCGCGCGCAAGTCTATGGCGCGCCGTTGCACCCCTATACCAGGGCGTTGCTCGCCGCCGCCCCGCGTATCCGGCCGCCGGGGGAGGACGCCGCCCGGTCGCCTCCCCTCAGAGGCGAGTTGCCGGACCCGGCCAATCCGCCGAGCGGCTGCCGCTTCCGCACCCGCTGCCCGATCGCCATCCCGCTTTGCGCCGAGCATGCGCCGGAGACGCGCGACCTCGGCACCGGGCATCTGGTCGCATGTCATAGGGCGGAGCAGGCCGGCCCGGCCATGGCGGCCCACCCCGCGGCGCTGACCGCCGGATGAATCTCCGCCAGATTCGGGCGCTGCGGCTGCTGGTGAAGACCGGGTCGGTGACCGCCACGGCGCAGATGATGAATGTCTCGCAGTCCGCCATTAGCAAGATGATCAAGTCTCTGGAGGGGGAACTCGGGCTGCAGCTCGTCGACCACCAGCGGGGGCGCGTGCAGCCGCGCGGCGAGCTGGCGGCATTGCTGCCTGCGATCGACCGCATCTCCGAGGGCATGTCGGACCTCCGATCCCTCTGCGACGACATCAGGTCAGGCGAGACCGGCTCCATCGTGGTGAGCTGCTCCACCTCCATCGCAACCGGCCTCGTGGCGCCCGCCTGCGCCAGGCTTCTCGCGGCCAATCCGGGCATCCGCGTCACGCTGCTGGTGCGGGGCGGGCGGTTCAGCATCGACGATGTCGTCTACAACCGCGCCGACCTGGCGGTGGAACAGCTCGTCGCCCCGCGCGGCAGTATCGCCTCCTGCCGGGTGGCGCGCGGGCACATGGTCTGCGTGTTGCCGCGCAACCACCGCCTGCGGCTGAAGCGGCGCATCCTGCTCAGCGATCTGGCCGGCGAGCGCGTGGTGATCGACCCGCCGACGACCTTCAACGGCAGCCGGTTGCAGGCGGCGCTCGAGGAGGTGGGGGTCAATCTCGACCTCGCCGTGCGGACGGATTCGATGCCGGCGGCCTGCATGCTTGCCCGCGCTTTGCAGGCGCCGGCCGTGATCGATTCCTTCATGGATGTCGCCGGCATGTTCCCGGACCTGATCGTCCGCCCGCTCGTGCCGGCGCTCGAGTTCGAGTTGCATGCCATGTGGAAGGAACAGAAGCAGCGGCCGGCGCTGCGTTTGCTTGTCAATCACGTCCAAGAAGTGGGACGGGTCTGACTGACCGTCGGCGAATTCGCTGCGCGGCGCTCAGGCGGCGATCCGGCAGACGCTCGTCGTCGCGCGCCGGCCATCGCGAGCGTGACGGCCACGCGAAGGTCCTCTCCACCACCCGGCGCTGCGGGATGGCCTGGAAGCCCGCCGGCTTCTCCACCAAGCCACAGCGCCAGAGATGCCGATCGCTGCGCTTCGGCACCTCGGCGCGCCAGCCGCGCTCGGCCACGAGCCACCGGGCGAAGGCGCCGGCCTAGGTGCCGTCGCCCCGGACCGGCTCCGGGCGCGGCAGGCCCGATGGCGCGGCGCACGCTATCAGCGCCTGCGCCCCGCCCCGGTCGTGCACATCGGCCGCGTGCACGTGGAGCGGGAGCACGAGGCCGGCGGCGTCCACCAAGACGTGGCGCTTGCGGCCCGCGACGCGCTTCGCCGGGTCGTAGCCGCGCGCGGGGCCGCCGACGCCAGTCGCCCGCGCCGTTTGGCTGTCCACGATCGCCGCGCTTGGTTCGGGGCCGCGCCCCTCGGCCGCGCGCGCCAGGGCGCGCAGCCGGTCGTGCACGCGGCGCTGCGTGCCGTCGCGGCGCCAGCGCGCGGACGGCGAGAACACCGTCGGCCAGGGCGGGAAGCGGTGTGGGAGGACCCGCCAGGCGCAGCCGGAACGGGTCAGACCGCATCGCGGTCTGACGGTGGAAGATGAGGAGCTCCAGAAACCCCTCGTCAAGTTGAGTTCGGGCTGATTCACTGGGCAGGATCGGCGGGGGGCAACCGATGGTT
>Ga0065720_1021198_pt1 | contig 11277 bp, 10 predicted proteins | sample Thericmetagenome_FD_59107 | JGI IMG/M metagenome (GOLD analysis project Ga0065720, IMG submission 59107) | Thermophilic microbial communities from the Joint Bioenergy Institute, California, USA of rice/straw/compost enrichment - eDNA_2 v2... | ecosystem: Engineered > Solid waste > Grass >... | reverse complement strand
GGAGGCGGGGTCGATCCCGCCGGCGCGCGCGGTGTCGCGCAGGCCGAGGTGGAGGCGGCGCAGGCCGCCGATGCCGCGTTCGATGGCCGCGGTGTCGGTGTCCAGCCTGTGGTGGGCCTGGGCCTCGGCGGAGCGGGCGTGCTCGCCGGCGACCCAGGCGGCCTCGGCGGCGCGGATGTAGGCGGCCGCGGCGGCGTAGCGGGCCTCGCGCTCCCCGTCGGTGACGCCCCCGGCCGGGCGCTCGGTGCTCGCGTGGAGCGTCGCGGCGTCGGACGCCGCGGTGTCGCGGCTGCGCGCGAGGCGGTCGCGCTCCACCTGGATGCTGCTCTCGGCGGAGACCAGGGAGTCGAGTTCGGACTCCAGGCGGGCGAGTTCGGTGTCGCGCTCCTCGAAGGCGGTGATCTGGGCGCGCACGGTCTCGGCCTGGCGGCGCAGCACCCCGTGCAGGTAGCCGCGGTAGTCGGCGAGGAACTCCGTGGTGCGCTCGTGCACGGTGCGCAGCGCGGCCAGCCGGGAGCGGGCGCTCTCCAGGTCGGTGATGTTGCGGGCGACCTGGTCGAGGACGGTGTCGTCCATGGGGGGCAGCGCCTCGGAGAGCACGGAGGCGAGCTCGCCCGCTTCGAGGCGTTCCCCGACGGTGGGGCGGCGCAGCCGGTAGAGCAGGTGGATGAGGTTGCGGTACCGCATGGGGTCGTCGAGGCCGAACAGCTCGCGCATGACCCTGGTGCGGTAGCCGAGGGCGGTGTCGTAGCAGTTGTCGGGGCCGACGGCGGAACGCAGCCGCTCCACGGACAGCGGGCGGTCGCCGTCGATCAGGACGAGGTCGTCGCCGACGCGGCGGTCGGTGACGAAGAACACCGCGCGCGCCTCGGGCTGGTCGGGCACGGCGATGACGGCGGCGCCGAGGGTGCGGTACTGGGGCCGGCCGTCCTCTCCGCGGCGGACGAACTCGATCCACAGGTAGCCGAGGGTGGCGGTGTCGGACTCGGTGGCGGCGGCGGTCCCGGTCTCGGTGGCGGTGCGTCCCTCCAGCATCAGCCAGCGCAGGCTGGTGCGGCTGGTGCCGGTGGTGTCGAGCCGCCGGGCGTCCCCGTCGAGGAGGAAGGGCAGCAGCATCTCCAGCGCCTTGGACTTGCCCGCTCCGTTGCGCCCGCGCAGCAGCAGGCGCCCGTCGGCGAACTCGAAGACGTGGTTGTCGTACTGCCAGACGTTGTGGATGCCGGCACGTTCGAGCCGGTAGCGCTTGGGGAGGGTGGCGTCCTGTCTCATCGGCGGTCCTCCGCTCCGTACCGCTCGTCCTGGTGCCCGCCGCGCCGGACGGTCGGGGCGTCGGGGGTGGTGTCATTGTCCCGGATGGGGGAGCCGATCGGGAGGCTCCCGGCCGTCGTGTGGACGGGGGTCGTGCCGTGCCCGTTCATTCGGCACCGCTCCGGGGGAAGGCGGAGTCGCGGTAGCGTGCGGCGGCGGCCAGCAGGTGCCAGCCCTCTGTGGGGCGTTCTGCGCCGTCCGTGGCGACGCGGTCCAGCAGCCGGCTGTCGCGGAGCAGGGTCAGCACGCGGGCGGCGAGGTCCTCGGGGTCGGGGACGTGGCTGACCGCGGTGCGCGACCACTGCCGGGCGTCGTCGTCGACGACGGCGGCCAGTTCCGCGTCGAGCAGGTCGGCCGGGATGGGGACCGCGTGGCTGAACGGTGGTGGGGCGAGCATGGTGGCGAGGCGGGACAGCAGGGTGAGGGCGGCCTGGCTGACCGGGCCGGTGCCGGGGAAGGAGGCGGGGCCGGTCACCCCGCGGGCGTCCGCGGCGGTCTCGCTCGGCATGATCAGGGCCACCCCCTCGGCCCGGACCTCCGTGTCGCAGCCGAGGAGTTCGGCGAGTTCCGCTGCGGCGCGCCACTGGTGTCCGGCCAACCGGACGCGGTGCGGGGTGTCCAGTTCCTCCCGGTAGACCACCGCGGTCTCGGCGAGGAGGCGGCGCAGGGTGAGCTCCACGGCGTGCTCGTCGGAGGAGACCGAGTCGCTCTGGGCCAGGGCGACGAACTCCTCGGGGGTGGTGGTGGAGTGCGGTACGCGGGCGAGCACGTGCTCCGCGATCCCGTGGTTGACGTCCAGGACGACCTCGCGGGTGCCGTCCACGGCGTAGTCGGACAGGCTGCCGTCGGCCTCGGTGAGCGCCCCCCAGCCGACGAGCCGGGCAAGGCCGGCGACGAAGGCCCGGCGCTCGCCCAGGCGCTGCTCGGGGTCGAGGGAGAGTCCGGCGTCGCGGGCCGCGGCGCGCACCCCGGCGGCCAGCTCGGCGACGGTGGTGCGGGCGTCGGCCTCGGCGAGGGCCGCGAGGGTCAGGGTCAGGTAGGTGTAGGCGCGGGGGGTGAACGGCGCCCCGCTGTCCCGGTGGAGCGGGGTGGTGACGGTGCGGACCAGCCCGGTCTTCACCAGCCGGGCGTAGTCGTCGGCGACGACCAGTTCGTAGCCGAGGACCCGCCGGAACCGCCGGACGAGCCAGTCGGAGTGGGCCTGGACGAGGGCGAGGTCCTCGGGGTGGCTGCGTGCGGTGATGAGCGGGTCCGCCAGCAGTCGGCGGGCCGCGGCCTGGCGCTCGATGGTGAGGGCGATGTCCTCCTTGGCGGCCACGGTCTGGCGTCACCTTCCTGACTGGTGGGTGGGGCGTGCTTGGGGGATTCTGGCACGGGTGCGGTCAGGATTCGGGGACGTCCGGCACGGCGTCGGCCGCCGGGTCCGCGGCCTCCCGGAGGTCGTCCGCCCCGGCTTGCGGCGCGGTGTCCTGTTCTTCCTCGTCGTCCCGGTCGGGGCCGTCCTCCTCTTCCGGTCCGTCCGGGCCGGGGTCGGTCCGGTCGTAGGGGGTGGTGCGCAGCCGCAGCCCGGTGAGGGTGAGGTCGCCGTCGTCCTCGCCGATGGTGAGGACGGCGCCGGGGTCGTGGCGCACGTGCAGTCGGATGTCGAGTTCCAGGTCGCCCGCGCTGACCGGACCGGAGGTGGCGTCGCCGGACCCGAGCGCACGGGTGAGGAGCTCCATGAACACGCCCAGGGCGGCCCGGGACATGGTGAGCCGACCGGCCCGGGGGGTCAGGCCGGCCAGCAGGGAGCGCACCTCGTCGGCGGCGGAGCGCCGCCAGTGGGCCTCGGCCTCGGCGGCGTCGCGGAGCCGTGCCTGCTGGGCGCTGTGGTTCTCGGCCGGGGCGAGCGTGCCGTGGCCCGCCGGCCGCACCGTCGAGGTGTCGACGGCCGGGGCGTCCCACCAACTGGAGGCCGCCGCGACGTTCTCCTCCACGCTCCCGCCCAGGTGCCGGGCGGGGTGGAGGGCGAAGGCGGCGGTGTAGAGCCGGTGTGCGGCGTCGGCGTCGGCCTGCTCGAACCAGGAGGCCAGCCTGAGCACGGCGGCCCGCCCGTGCCGCGTCTGCGCGCGGCGGCCCGTCGGCTCCCGGATCACTGAGTCACCCACACCTCAGCAGACTAGAGACCTCCCGGTCCTGCTGCGTCCCGAATCCCCTGAGATCTGACTCGCTCCGACCCGGAAATCCGCGCGGTGACATGCCGTTTCTCCCGGACCGGGCCCCAGGAAACGGTTTTTCGGGCCCATCAGCCCTGTGACCTGGCGTAATCGCCCGATGTCTCCCAGTCGAGGAGGGTCACGGGCTCGTCGCCGACCACCCAGGCGTCGTGGTGCGGCGCGATGCGGATCGTCTCGTCCTTCGTCGCCTCGAACTCGCTGCCGTCGGCCATCCGGACGTGGAGCGTGCCGGAGAGGATGTAGCAGAAGTGCGCGTAGGTGCACAGTTCGGTTCCGGCGATCGGTTTGACGTGGCGCGACCAGCGCCAGCCCGGTTCGAAGACGGCGCGGGCGACGTCGCTTCCGTTGCCGCGGAGCAGTTCCAGGCGGCCCTTCTCGAAGGTGCGGACCTCGTCGGCCTCGGCGAAGGTGCGCGTGCGGGTCCTCACCGGCGCGGAGGTGCCGCCGTCGCGGGCCCGGATGCCGGACTGGTGCACGATCCTGCCGCTGCGCAGGTCGAGCATGGCCGTGATCAGGGCCTGGGAGCCGTCGGGGTAGGTGCACCGCTGGAGGTAGGCGGCGTGGTCGCCCTGGACGACGAACTGCTCGACCTCGTTGCGGACGGCCCGGTCGAAGAGGTCGTGCAGCGTCCTGCCTATGGCGTCGCGGCCGTGCGCCCGCAGCGGTTCGCTCGGCGGGCTGGTGCGGTCGACGAGCTCGTAGTCGGCCTCCTCGTCGAACGTGGCGAGCACCGCCTCGACGTCGCGGTGTTCGATGGCGCGGACGAGTTCTTCCTGGAGGGTCACGGCGGCCTCCCGGAGTCGTGTGCTGCTTCCCTCTCTGGAAGCCTGCGTCCGGGGAGGCTTCGGGCTAACCCAAGACCGGGTCATCCTCTGGTGAAGTCCGGCCGGGAGCCCGGGACGACGAGAAGCGGCCTTCCGCAGGGTTTCCCCTGGTGGAAGGCCGCTTCTGCGAGGTGTGGCAGGTGTAGGGTTCGAACCTACGTAGGCTGAGCCGGCAGATTTACAGTCTGCTCCCTTTGGCCGCTCGGGCAACCTGCCTTGTGGTGCGTTCCGCTCTTCGGCGTCGCGCATGAATGAGAATAGCGGACAGCGGCGCGGAGGCGAAATCGGACACCGGCTCTCCCGGCTCCACGGCCTCTCCGGGCGTACCGGGCTAAGCTCTGTCACTGCTGTGGCCGGGGCCGCGGTGTACCGCCGCCCCGGTCACGACCGATCGCGATCCATCGGCCGGACCAGGCGTCCCCGGCCCAGGAACTTGGGGGTGCGAGCAGACGTGGCTGCCGAATCCAGCTTCGACATCGTCTCCAAACTCGACCGGCAGGAGGTGGACAACGCGGTCAACCAGGCCGGTCGGGAACTGTCGCAGCGCTTCGACTTCAAGGGGACGGGCACGACCATCGCCTGGGCCGGCGACCACGCGGTGGAGATCAGGTCCACCTCCGAGGAGCGCGCCAAGGCCGCGCTCGACGTGTTCAAGGACAAGCTGGTCAAGCGCGGCGTCTCGCTGAAGGTCCTGGACGCCCCCGACGAGCCGAAGGCGTCGGGCAAGGAGTACCGGCTGCCGATCGCCCTCAAGGAGGGCATCAGCACCGAGAACGCCAAGAAGATCTCCAAGATGATCCGGGAGGAGTTCCCCAAGGGCGTCCGGGCGCAGATCCAGGGCGACGAGCTGCGGGTCAGCTCCAAGAAGAAGGACGACCTCCAGGCGGTCATCGCCATGCTGAAGAACAGCGACCTGGACGTGGCGCTGCAGTTCGTCAACTTCCGCTGACCGCGGTCCGGCCCCGCCGGAGCCGGACCGCCGACCGGGCGCGCCGCCCCTCGGGCCGCGCGCCCGTCGCTGTCGGGGCGTGCCGGGTCACCGGCGTCCGTCCGGCCCCCCGCCCGGCCCGCCGCGGTTCCACCGCGCGGCCAGGTCCTGGAGGCGGCGGATCCGCTCCCGGGCGGGCGGGTGGACGGTGAAGAGCCGTCCCGCCAACTGGTCGGCGAAGGGGTGGGCGATCATCAGGTGCCCCGAGGTGAGCAGCCCTCGGTGGGTCGGCAGGGGGTGGGTGCGGGCCGCGACCTCGATCCGGTGCAGGGCGTTGGCCAGGCCGACGGGGTCCCCGGTGAGGCGGGCGGCGGCCTCGTCGGCCGCGAACTCCTGCGCGCGGCCGACCGCGGCCCGGACGACCGCCGCGGCGAGGGGGCCGACCGCGAGGAAGATCAGCCCTTCCAGCAGCCCCTGCCCGTCCTCGTCCTCGGAGTCGGCCAGGGGGAGCAGCAGGGACAGCGCGGTGAGGGACGTGATGCTCAGCGCGAGCATCGCGGCGACCGTGCCCACGACGGTGTCGCCCCTGCGCAGGTGGACGAGTTCGTGGGCGATGACGCCGCGCAGCTCGCGCTCGTCGAGCAGGGAGAGCAGCCCGGTGGTGCAGCACAGGGCGGCGCGCCGCCGGTTCCACCCGGTGGTGAAGGCGTTGGGCGCCCTGGTCGGCGACAGGTACAGCCGTGGCATGGGCTGCCGTGCGTCGGTGGCGATCTCCCGGACGATCCGGTACAACTCGGGCTGTTCGATCTCGCTGACCGGGCGGGCGTGCATCGCCCGCAGCGCCATGGTGTCGCCGAAGAGGTAGATGAGGCCGTTGACGACGGCGACGACGACCAGCCCCAGCTTGACCCCGGTGATCCCTCCGCACATCCAGCCCAGGACGATCAGAAGTATGGAGAGACCGACCACGAGCGCTGCCGCGCGGAACGCGTTGTGCCGCACGCCCACTCCCCTCCATGCCCGTAAGGCCCGGTCCACCTGCCCGGTCGGTACACCGTGACCAACGTCCGGACCCGGTCCCGGCGTTCCCCGGGACGGGCCGGGGAGGCCCATATCACCCCACCCCACCCCCAGGCCCGCAAACTATGATCATCTATAGTTTGCCTGTGACCTTCACTACTCACCGCTCCAGTAGCGGGTGCGCCCTGGCTCGGCGGTGGCACGTGGACCTGCTCCGCATCAACGGCGGTCTGTGTCGCTCCTGACGCCGGGGGCGCTTCCGGGAGGGTGATTGCTCCCACCTGGTCCAATGTCCCCAGCCAACCCTGTGACGTGTCCCTGTCCCGGGTGCGCGTAGGCTTCTTCCCCGGAGCTTGGAGGCGAGTGCGGCCACTGAAGGGCCGCCGACCGCCGCACCGGGGTGGCACCACCGCCCTGGGACAGCGACCCAGCCGTGACGAACCAGCCACCCCTCGCCACGGTGAGACTGAGGTAACCCCAAGCCGCCGCGTCCGGCGCGGCGACTTCTTTAGGAGGTCGGCGATCTCAGTGCCCAAAGAGATCCAACAACTCGACCGTGTCATCATCCGCTTCGCCGGGGACTCCGGCGACGGCATGCAGTTGACCGGTGACCGGTTCACCCAAGAGACCGCGTCGTTCGGCAACGACCTGTCCACCCTGCCGAACTTCCCGGCGGAGATCCGCGCTCCGGCCGGCACGCTGCCCGGCGTGTCCAGCTTCCAGTTGCACTTCGCCGACCACGACATCATGACCCCCGGCGACGCGCCCAACGTGCTGGTCGCGATGAACCCGGCCGCGCTGAAGGCGAACCTGGAGGACCTGCCCAAGGGTGCGACCGTCATCGTCAACACCGACGAGTTCACCAAGCGCGCCCTGGCCAAGGTCGGCTACTCGGCCAACCCGCTGGAGGACGGTTCGCTGGCCGACTACAAGGTCAGCCCGGTGCCGTTGACCTCGCTGACGGTCAAGGCGCTGGAGTCCTTCGACATCTCCAAGAAGGACGCCGAGCGCGCCAAGAACATGTTCGCGCTGGGCCTGCTCTCGTGGATGTACAACCGTCCCACCGAGGGCACGGTGAAGTTCCTGGAGACCAAGTTCGCCAAGAAGCCCGAGATCATGAAGGCCAACATCGCGGCCTTCAAGGCGGGCTGGAACTTCGGCGAGACCACCGAGGACTTCGCGGTCTCCTACGAGGTCAAGCCGGCCGCGCTGCCCGCGGGCCGCTACCGCAACATCACCGGCAACCTGGCCCTGTCCTACGGGTTGATCGCCGCCTCGAAGCTGAGCGGACTGCCGCTGTTCCTCGGCTCCTACCCGATCACCCCGGCCTCCGACATCCTGCACGAGCTGTCCAAGCACAAGCGGTTCGGCGTGCGCACGTTCCAGGCCGAGGACGAGATCGCGGGCGTGGGTGCGGCGCTGGGCGCCTCCTTCGGCGGCGCGCTGGGCGTGACCACCACCTCGGGTCCGGGCATGGCGCTGAAGGCCGAGACCATCGGCCTCGCGGTGATGACCGAGCTGCCGCTGGTCGTCATCGACGTGCAGCGGGGCGGGCCGTCCACCGGCCTGCCGACCAAGACCGAGCAGGCCGACCTGCTGATGGCGATGTTCGGCCGCAACGGCGAGTCGCCGCTGCCGGTGCTGGCCCCGCGCTCCCCCTCCGACTGCTTCGCGATCGCGATCGAGGCCGCACGGATCGCCACCAAGTACCGCACCCCGGTGATCGTGCTCTCCGACGGCTACCTGGCCAACGGGTCGGAGCCGTGGCGCATCCCCGACCTCTCCGAGCTGCCGGACCTGTCCGTGGAGTTCACGACCGGCCCCAACGGGGAGAACGGGGAGTTCCTGCCCTACCTGCGCGACCCCGAGACCCTGGCCCGCCCCTGGGCGGTGCCGGGCACCCCCGGCCTGGAGCACCGCGTCGGCGGCATCGAGAAGAGCGACCGGACGGGCGAGATCTCCTACTCCCCGGCCAACCACGACCTGATGGTGCGCACCCGTCAGGCCAAGGTCGACAACATCGCGCGCGACATCGAGCCGCTGGAGGTGGACGACCCCACCGGCGACGCCCGGGTGCTGGCGCTGGGCTGGGGCGGCACCTACGGGTCGATCGCCACCGCCGTGCGCCAGGTCCGCCGCTCCGGGGCGAAGGTGGCCCACGCCCACCTGCGCCACCTCAACCCCTTCCCGGCCAACCTGGAAGAGGTGCTCGGCCGCTACGAGCGGGTCGTGGTTCCCGAGATCAACATGGGCCAGTTGGCCCTGCTGCTGCGCGGCAGGTTCCTGGTCGACGTCATCAGCTACACCAAGGTGCGTGGCCTGCCGTTCAAGTCCGAGGAGCTGGCAGGAGTGCTGCAGGAGGTCATCGACCGTGCCGAGTGAGAACAACGGGGCCGCGTTCCGCGGTCTGAGCCTGGTGCCGCGCAGCGACACCGCCTACAAGATGAAGGACTTCAAGTCCGACCAGGAAGTGCGGTGGTGCCCGGGCTGCGGCGACTACGCCATCCTCTCCGCCTTCCAGGGCTTCCTGCCCGAGCTGGGGGTGCCGCGGGAGAACATCGTGGTCATCTCCGGCATCGGCTGCTCGTCCCGCTTCCCGTACTACCTGTCCACCTACGGCATGCACTCGATCCACGGGCGTGCCCCGGCCATCGCCACCGGGCTGGCCGCCTCGCGCCCGGACCTGAGCGTGTGGGTGGTCACCGGGGACGGCGACGCCCTGTCGATCGGCGGCAACCACCTGATCCACGCGCTGCGCCGCAACATCAACATCAACATCCTGATGTTCAACAACAGGATCTACGGGTTGACCAAGGGCCAGTACTCGCCCACCTCCGAGGCGGGCAAGATCACCAAGTCCTCGCCGATGGGCTCGCTGGACAACCCCTTCAACCCGGTGTCGCTGGCGCTGGGCGCCGGGGCGACGTTCGTGGCGCGCACCGTGGACTCCGACCGCAAGCACCTGACCGAGGTGCTGCGGGCCGCCGCCGACCACCCGGGCGCCTCGTTCGTGGAGATCTACCAGAACTGCCCGATCTTCAACGACGACGCGTTCGCCCTGGTCAAGGACCCGGCGGAGCGGGACACGCGGGTGCTGCGCCTGGAGCACGGCCAGCCCCTGAAGATCGGCGAGGACCGGGGCGTGGTCCTCGGCGACTACGGTGAGCTGACCGTCGTCGACCTCGCCGAGACGGACGAGGAGCGCCTGGTGGTGCACGACGCCCACCGCGCCGACCCGGCGTACGCCTTCGCGCTGTCGCGGCTGGACGAGCCCGCGTTCGCGCACGTGCCCATCGGCGTGTTCCGCGACGTGGAGGCGCCCACCTACGACGCGGCCATGACCGAGCAGATCGAGCAGGCCAAGGCGCAGCAGGGTGAGGGCGACCTCGCCGAGCTGCTCGCCGGGAACGACACCTGGACCATCGGCTAGCCGCGGGTCCGGTACCGAACGCAGCGGGCGCGCGCCCCACGGGGTGCGCGCCCGTCCGCGTCCGCGGCCGCTCCCGGGTGTCCCCGACCGGTGCCGCGGAGGGGGGTACTAGCCTTTCGGCCATGCGTATCGTCATCGCCGGAGGACACGGCAAGATCGCCCTGCGACTGGAACGGCTGCTGGCCGAGCGCGGCGACACTCCCGTGGGTCTCATCCGCAATCCCGACCACGCCGACGACCTGCGCGCGGTCGGCGCCGAACCGGTGGTCGTCGACCTGGAAGCCACGACCGTCACCCAACTGGCCGAGAAGGTGATGGGCGCGGACGCGGTGGTGTTCGCCGCGGGCGCCGGTCCCGGCAGCGGGGCCGCCCGCAAGGAGACCGTGGACCGCGCCGCAGCGGTCCTCACCGCCGACGCGGCCTCGCTGGTGGGAGCGCGGCGCTTCCTCATGATCTCGGCGATCGGGGTGGACGAGGGGCCCGCTCCCGACGCCGACCCGGTGTGGGCGGCCTACGTCAACGCCAAGAAGGCCGCGGACGACGACCTGCGGGGCCGCAGCGAGCAACTGGACTGGACGATCCTGCGGCCGGGACGGCTGACCGACGAACCGGGAACCGGAAGGGTCCGGCTCGCGCCCAAGGTGGAGCGGGGGCCGGTCTCCCGGGACGACGTGGCCGCGGTGCTGGCAGCCCTGCTGGACGCCCCGGCCACCGTCGGACAGGTGCTGGAGCTGGTCGGCGGGGACACGCCGATCAGCGACGCGGTGGCCGCGGTAGGCCGTTGACCAGCGGCACGGGCCGGCGTCGGGAACGCCGGCCCGTGCGAACCCTTCGGCTCCTCTGTGGCTCTCAGAGGGGCAAAGGGGGCATCATGGTGGAGATGGCCCTCGGGTCTTCTCCGCGACAGGCGCGGATGACAGCAGCGCTCGACAGCGCTCGTCAAGGGCAGATGGGTACGGTTACAGATGAGCGTCACACAGGTCGTGAGGGACAGCACCGTCGTCGAGCACGCCAAGGTCGCGGCACAGCAGAAGCGGCGCATGTTCGTGGTGCAACTGCGCGTCAACACCTACGACGAGCCCTCAAGCAGCGTCCGCCCGGGACTCACCCGCATTCTCGAAGGCATCGAGGAGGCCGGTTGGCGTCTGGAGCAGATCTCCTACAGCCAGGACGGCAACGGCGAGCCCGCCCAACTGTGCATCTTCCGGCCCGCCCCCGCCGACGCGTCGGAGAAGGCCGAGGAGAGCAAGGCCGAGGCGGAGCAGCCGAAGCAGCCGCAGCAACCGCAGCAGCCCACCGGCCAGCAGCAGCCCTACCAGCAGCAGGACCCCTACGCCAACTACCAGTACCAGCAGGGGCAGCAGTACGACCCGCAGCAGGGCTACGGCCAGCAGCCCTACCCCGGCTACGGCCCCCAGCCGGGCTACGGCCAGCAGTACCCGGGCTACGGCCAGCAGTACCCGGGCTACGGCCAGCAGCAGTGGTGACGTCCGCGGGCGGGGCGGGGACCGGAGTACCGGCTCCCGCCCCGCCCTGTTCCGGACCGGGCCG
>Ga0065720_1021196_pt1 | contig 11279 bp, 5 predicted proteins | sample Thericmetagenome_FD_59107 | JGI IMG/M metagenome (GOLD analysis project Ga0065720, IMG submission 59107) | Thermophilic microbial communities from the Joint Bioenergy Institute, California, USA of rice/straw/compost enrichment - eDNA_2 v2... | ecosystem: Engineered > Solid waste > Grass >... | reverse complement strand
CGCCGCGCGCACCGTCGAGGGCCTCTGGAACACCATCGGCCGCATCGTCGACACCTTCACACCCACCGAGTGCGCCAACTACTTCGCCGCCGCCGGCTATGATGCAAACTGATCGGAAACCGCTCTAGTAGGATGAGCAGGGGGCTCGGCTGGCTCGTTGGGGGCGAATCCGACCGCCGAGCATCACGGGGGCAAGGACTTGGGCCAAGACGAGAGAACGATCACATCGATATCGCGACCCATCGCATCTCCTGGACAGCTCACCCGGCGTGAGCTCAGCGGCATCGTCTGTAGCCTTTGCTTGGCTACGCCGTGTGCTGCCGCACCGCCTGCCACGGAATGGAGACGCTTTCGTGACCGCTTTCTGACCGCTGATGGCCGGGTTGTGGATACCGGCAATCGTGGGATCTCCCATTCGGAGGGTCAGGGCTGGACCATGCTCCTTGCCGCCAGTTTCGGCGACCGGGCGACCTTCCACTTGGTCTATGACTGGACACGCCGCACGCTGGCCCGGCCCTCGGACGCTCTGTTCTCCTGGCGTTACAGCCCTGATCGTCGCCCACCAGTGGATGACCCGAACAACGCCACGGATGGCGATCTCTACATTGCCTGGGCTCTGGCCCGGGCCGGCCAACGCTGGGGGGATCCGGCCTTGACTGCAGCGGCAGCGGCGATTGGGCGCGACCTCCTGCGCTTGGTGGCGCGAGAGATTGGCGGGCAACTGGTGCTTCTCCCCGGTGCTTCGGGTTTCGAAGATGAGCGACGGATCGTTCTGAATCCGTCCTATTTTGTGTTTCCCGCCTTCGTCGCGCTCGACCAGGTCGCACCGGATCCGCGCTGGCGCCGCCTGAACAACGACGGCCTCACCTTGCTGCGGCGAGCGCGCTTTGGCAGATGGGGCTTGCCGCCGGACTGGCTAGCGGTCTACCGTGCGGATGGCCGGCTAGCGCCTGCAGAGGGCTGGCCTAGCCGCTTTTCCTTCGATGCTGTACGCGTGCCACTCCTACTCGCCTGGGCCGGTCATGGCACAGAGCCCGCGGTTATCGCTGCGCTGCGATTCTGGACTGATCCTGCCCACCCCATCCCACCCGCCTGGACCGATCTGAGAACCGACGGCTTAGCCGAGTACCCCGCTTCGGGAGGCGTCCGCGCCATCGCGGGCTTTATTGCGGATGTGGTCGCGGCCAGAGCTAGTACGAATCCGCTCACTCTGGCTCCCGAGGACGATTATTACTCAAGCGCACTGAAAATGCTCACTATGGTCGCGCGAGCCGAAACGGGTCGGTAGATCAGGGTTGATATGCGCTGACTCTCGTCGTACTTTTTGATCCGATATAATTTCGGATCCAGGCTTCTTCCTCGGCGCGCTGCAGGTGGTTGGAGATCAGGTTGGCCAGAAACGACGCAGATGTCCGCGAGCTTGCCGCAGTGCTCGGGCTTGGCGCCTTCCCTTATCAAAGTTTCCGCAATCCCCCAGTTCGACACGCGCCGCTGGCGATCTCGTCAGTTGTGGAGGCGTCCAGTCCAGAGGGGAGGGGCGCTGAGGTAGTCGCAATTGCGGATCGTAGCCCCCCTTCCGCGTGGGTCGCGACCGCCGGCTCGTCCCCTGCGCCGGACACGCCCGCCGGGCACGCCCAGGTCATCGCTTGGCCGACAGCGGCGATGCAGGGGGCTGGGAATTCTGCACCTGACGCCCACCGTCTCTCCAACGGATCCACGTCTACTGCTCCGGTTTCGGAGCAGCCCCAGTTTCCACTGGTGCTGGCGACGATGGCCTGTTCCGCGCTTCCGCCAGCGGCAGTACAGGGACCACCACATACAGAACAGCCAGTGGTTGCGTCTGCTGGGCTTCCCCTTCTTGTCGCTGCGCTTGGTGTGGCCGTGTCCCCGGCCCAACCCAGCGTCTCACTTTCCTCAAAAGGTGGGCAGGCTTCCGTGACCGGCGAATACCCACTCCTTCAGGCCGCCCTGGCCACCGAAGGTCAGGCCTGATGCCGTTGCTCTGTGTCTGCTCCCCGAAGGGCGGGGTCGGCAAAACGATGCTGGCCGCCAACATAGCACATGGGCTGCAACGAGCCGGCCGCCGTGTGCTCGCCCTAGATCTTGACCCACAGAATGCGCTGCGGCTGCATTTTGGTATCCCGCTCGCCGACGAGGGCGGCTTCGCCCACGATTTGCCACGCCGCCCCGATTGGCGGGCAGCTGTGCGCCGGACCGCCAGTGGCGTCCTGGTGTTGCCATTTGGGGCGCTGGATCGTGGTGGCCGCCTCGCCGTCGACCAAGCTCTGGATCACAACCCCGAACTGCTAGGCGCTACCCTGCGCGAGATGCTCGCGGAGCCCGAGCTAACGGTGGTGGTGGATACTGCTCCCGGTGCCTCCCATGCGCTATCGGCAGTGCTGCCGCAGGCAGATATCTTCTTGGTGCCATTGCTGGCTGATGGCGGCAGCGTCGCCACGCTGCCAGAACTTGAGTCCGGTCGTTTTCTCGGCCGCGGCACGCTCGGTGCCATGCTGGCCACACGCCTGCGCCTGGTCCTGAATCAGGTTGACCAAGGGTCGCGCCTCTCCGCTGCCGTCACGGATGCTTTGCTGCGCCGCCTAGGGACGCGGCTGATCGGCCTGGTCGCGCGCGATGAAGCGGTAGCGACGGCGCTTGCCTGCGAGGCGCTGGTGGCCGACCACGCTCCGCAATCTCGTGCCGCGCACGACTTGGCCGAGATCGTGCGGGCGCTGGAGTCCACCCTCTTTCCGGCTAAGCCGGTTGTTCATCTCCAGACTGGGGGTATGCGATGATGCCGCGGCGCACTCCGCGCCGCAGCTTCCGGCGCCTATCTCGGTTGGTTTCTGCCCCCATTGCCATATGCTCAGCACTACTGGGCCTTGTGCTGCTGCCTGGCGTGCTCTTCGTGCCACTGGACGAATGGGAGCAATTGTTCTTCGCGCTTGGCTGTTTCGCTCTCTTCCTAGTGGTGAATCGGAGCAAGAGTCGCGGCGCTTCCGTCTTCTTGGTCGTGCTCTCGCTCGCTGTCAGCATACGCTATCTGCACTGGCGCCTGACCGAGACGATCGAGCCAGAGACGCCATGGCAGGGCTTCTTCATGATCGGGCTGCTGCTGGCCGAGATCTATGCCGGCATCGCGCTCTTCCTTGGCTATTTCCAGACACTCTGGCCGCTGTCGCGCAAACCGGTGCCACTGCCGCCTGATCCTGCCACTTGGCCGGCGGTGGATGTCTTCATCCCGACCTACAACGAAAGCCTGGACGTGGTTCGTCCCACCGTTCTCGCCGCGCTGGCCATGGACTGGCCGCCGGAAAAGCTAAAGGTCTGGATACTGGATGACGGGCGGCGCCCGGAGTTCCGCCGCTTCGCCGAGGAATGTGGTGCCGGTTACATCACCCGCCCCGATAACAAAGGCGCCAAAGCCGGCAACATCAACCACGCGCTCAAGCTCACCGACGCACCCTTCGTCGCAATCTTCGATTGCGACCATGTGGCAACGCGCGCCTTTCTTCAGCTCACCATGGGCTGGATGTTGCGGGATCGGCGTCTCGCCATGGTGCAGACGCCACACCACTTCTATTCACCCGATCCCTTCGAACGGAACCTGACCGCCGGCCGCGATGTGCCCAGCGAAGGGCTGATGTTCTACGGCATGGTGCAGCCAGGCAATGATCTGTGGAACGCAGCCTTTTTCTGCGGCTCCTGCGCCGTCATCCGGCGTGAGGCGCTGGAGGAGGTGGGCGGCGTGCCGCATGAGACGGTGACAGAGGACTGTCACTGCTCGCTGCGCATGCAGCGGCGTGGCTGGCACACCGCCTACTTACGCATTCCGCTGGCCGCCGGCCTCGCCACCGAGCGGCTGATCATCCATATCGGCCAGCGCATGCGCTGGGCGCGTGGGATGATCCAGATTTTCCGCGTGGAAAATCCTCTTTTCGCCTCCGGCCTCAGCTTGGCGCAGCGGCTCTGCTACTTCAGCGCTACCTTCCACTTCCTCTTCGCCATCCCGCGTATTGTTTTCCTGACCTCGCCACTGGCCTTTCTGCTACTCGGGCAGAGTGTTATTGCTGCCTCGCCTCTGGCAATTGCAGCTTATGCCGGCCCTCACCTCCTGCACGTCATCGCCACCAGTAGCCGGCTCTCAGGCAGCGTCCGCCATTCCTTCTGGAGTGAGATCTATGAGACTGTCTTGGCCTTCTACTTGCTTCCGTTGACGGTCGTCACGCTGCTGAATCCACGCAAGGGCAAGTTCAACGTTACCGACAAGGGTGGCCTGTTACCGGAAGGCTACTACGACTTCCGCGCGGTCTGGCCGAACATGATCCTCACCGCGCTGCTGCTGACCGGAGTCGGCTCCGGCCTGCACGGGATCATCGCTAATCCCGTCGGTTCCCTGGAATTCCAAGCCTATCTCCTGAACGGGATATGGGCAGCGATGTGTCTCATCCCGGTCATCGCCAGTATTGCGGTCGGGCGGGAGCGGCGCCAAGTGCGCGCCAATGCTCGTACAGAGGCAAGGCTGCCGGTGGAGGTCATCACGCCGGACGGGGCGCGGCGTGCGGCTGTAACAGTCGATCTTTCGCTTGGCGGTGTTGCCCTCGACTGCGAAGGCGAGCTGCCACGGGACGGAGTTGCGATCCTCCGCTTCGAGCTCGGCGATGGCAGCGTGGAAATCCCTGCCGAGATGGTGTCAGCTTCTGATGGGCGAGTCCGCTTCAACTTCCGCCCTACCTCCCTCGAGGACCAGGGTGCTCTCGTCCGGTTGGTGTTCAGTCGGGCGGATGCCTGGGCCGATTGGGCGATGCACAGCCATGACCGGCCGCTGCGCTCCCTCGTTAACGTGGTGCGTGCTGCAGGCGCCGCCTTTGTAGGCGATACTGGCCTTTCCCGGCTGTTCCGTCGCAGCCGAGCCACCCGGCCCAAAGCTGCCCCGCGCCCAGTTGCAGCTTTCGCCCCACCGTCGCCGGGTGTCACGGAGGTCCTGCCGCCGCGGTTGTCAAGCGGTGCCGTAACGAGTGGTATGCTCGCATTCTGCTTGCTCGCCGGTAGCGCAGCAGCCCAGGTGCCGAACACGGGTGGCGGCGCAGCAGCGGTGCGCCTGCCGCCGCTCACGTTGCCTGGTGCCCCGGCGGACGAAGTGACGCCGGCCGCGCCGCCGCCTGTCCCGGCTTCCGCCGCGCCGGCGCCATCGAATGCTCGGCATGTCACCTACACCTTGCGGCAGCTTGGCGTCCGCGGCCCAATGCAATTGCGTGGCGTATCCGACCTGCAGGGCGTGCTCTTCGGCCTGCGTGCCGACGAGGTAGTCACCGAGGCGCGGTTGGTCGTCTCTGGCGCTACCTCGCCTGCGCTGTTGCCCGAGTTCAGCCAGATCGCCTTCACTCTGAACGAGCAGTTCATCGGCGCGGTGCAGCCGGATCGAACCGCACCGCGCTTTGGTCCCGTTGAATTCCCCATCAGCCCGCTGTTCTTCGCTGAGATCAACCGGCTGAACGTCCGCTTCTCAGGCCGCTACACAGCGGAATGCAATGACCCGCTCTCTGGGCTGCTCTGGGCCAATGTCTCCGACCTTTCGACTCTGCATCTGACTATCGAGCGGCTGCCGATACCGCGCGACCTGGCGCGCCTGCCAGAGCCCTTCTTTGACCGGCGTCTCCTGCACATGCCGTTGACCCTGCCCTTCCTGCTGCCGCCGGAGGCCGGACCGGAATTGTTGCGTGCCGCAGCCATCGCTGCCTCCTGGTTTGCGGTACAAGCAAGCCACCGGGGTGCCAGCTTTCCGGTCTCCAGTAGCGCACCGGCGCAGGGCCACGCAGTGCTCGTCGCGGCAGGGTCTCTCAGCCTACCCGACCTGACACTGCCGGATTTCGAGGGGCCAACGCTGGCCCTCCTGCCCAATCCCAACGACCCACTTGGCCAGATCCTGGTCATCGGCGGGCGGAACCCTGGTGAGGCCGTGATAGCGGCGACAGCGCTTGCATTCGGCCACGCTGCTCTCGCGGGCGAGCGGGCCTTGGTGGAGGCGCCAGCCCTTGCGCCGCGGCGCCCCTATGATGCGCCACGCTGGCTCAATCCAGACCGCCCCGTGCGTTTCGGCGAGCTGGTGGACCCCGACGAACTGCAGGCCCACGGCTATGCCCCAGCCCCAATCTCAGTCCCGATCCGTACCGCACCAGATCTCTATGTGGCGCGCAGGCATGGAATCCCGCTCGAGATCGGCTTCCGCGCTCCGCCTGGTCCAGTCGTAGATATCCGGGTGTCGCGGCTCGACCTTTCACTCAGCGACTTCTTCCTGAAAAGCCTACCTTTCCGCGGAGAGGTCGGGCCATGGCCGCTGTCTTGGCTCCTCGATCGGCTTGGCTACCCGAGGGAGGTTCAACGCGGCCGAGTAAACGCGCCCTCCTACCTTCTCACGGGCCAAAACGAAATACAGCTTCGCTTCGACATGCGGCCGCTGAACCGTGGCGACTGTGCCGCGATCCCCGGCGAGATGCGTGCCTCGATTGACCCTGACAGCACCGTGGATCTCTCCCGCGCCCATCGCTTCGCGGTGCTTCCGAACCTGGCCTTCTTCGCCAACGCCGGCTTCCCCTACACGCGGCTCGCCGACCTGTCCGAGACGGCGGTGGTAGTGCCGGAGCGGCCGAACGCGGTGGAGATCGCCACGATGCTTGGACTGGTCGGCCAACTCGCGGCGTTCGTCGGGCACCCGGCGACGGGCCTTGCTGTAGTCGCGCCATCCGGCCTGCAGAGTGTGGCAGAGCGCGACCTGATCGTGATCGGCACGCTGACGCGCCAACCGGCGCTCACCACTCTGCTGCGCCAGACCGAATCGGCGCCGGTGCGCCTGGACGGGGTGCGGCTGTCCCTGGCTCTGCCGCGGCGGATGGGTGACTTCCGGCAGTTCCTCTTCGGCACAGAGCCACAGCAGGAATTGCAGCGCGCTGCGGCGCGGCTGGCGGCGCCACCCGAGGGGTTCGGTGCTCTGCTTGCCTTTGAGTCGCCCTTGAAAGCCGGGCGCTCCGTGGTCGCCGCTACGGCAGCTGTTCCGGCGGGGCTGGAGGTGGTGGTTGCCGCCCTACGCGACCGGCAAGTGCAGCCGCAAATCCAGGGCGACATCGTGCTCTTCTCCAACGGCCGGGCAGAGGCTTTCCGTACCGGTCATAGCTACACGGTCGGCAGCCTGCCGGTCTGGCTTTGGCCAGAATACTATCTCGGGCAACGGCCAGAGGTGCTGCTGCTGTTGCTCGCCCTCGCCTGCATGCTAATCGGGCTGCCGCTGCGCCGGGCCCTGCGTCTGCGCGCCGCACGCCGGCTCCGGGCACGGGCTCCATGATGCGCCGCGCAGCCCCGATCGCGGCACTGCTCGCCGCGCCCTGCCTCCTGCTGCAACAGCCGGCGGTAGCCCAGAACGGCGCCGTCGCCACGCTGCTGGCCCAGGGGGAGCACTGGCTGGCGCAGAATCGTCTAGACCTCGCCATGCCCGCCTTTGAGCGCGTGCTGGCCTCCGATCCCGGCAATGCACAGGCCCTGGCCGGAGCCATGCAGGTCCAGCTGCTGCGCGGCAACCGTGCGGAAGCGGAGGCGCTGCTGGCACGGTTGCGCCAAGCTGTCGGCCACGACGATCCGCGTGTTGTTGAGGCCGAATCCAAGCTGCGCGGCGCGCTTGTGGATCGTGAGGCGCTAGCCGAGGCCCGTCGTCTCGCGGAGGCCGGCCGCAGTGCCGAGGCAGTCGCTCGCTACCGTGAAGCCTTTAGTGGCCCCAATCCGCCCGAACCGCTGGCGAGAGAGTTCTATCTCGTCCTTGCTAGCACCGAGGACGGTTATCCGGCGGCGCGAGGGGCACTAGCCAGGCTGGCAGCACAGCGGCCGGGCAATGCGCAAATCCAGCTCGCCTATGCGCAGGTCCTGACCTATCGCGAAGAGACACGGTCAGAGGGCCTCGCTCGGTTGCGACGGCTGGCCGAGGACCGCGTGGTTGGCGCCGCCGCAGCGGCGGCTTGGCGGCAGACGCTGCTCTGGCTCGGCACCAACCGTGCAGCCGTCCCGGAGCTGGAAGCTTATCTCGCGCGCTACCCGAATGACGCCGGCATCGCCCAGCGTCTTGCCGCCGCCCGCGCCGCACCAACGGATGAGACGCCGCCCGGCGATGTTGCGCGAATGCGAGGTTTCGCGGCGCTGAATGCCAATCGTGAGCGGGAGGCAGAGCGGGAATTCGAGGCAGCGCTGGCCACCAATCCGGCGGATGCGGATGCCCTGGGCGGGCTCGGCGTTCTGCGTCTGCGCCAGGGGCGGGCCGCGGAGGCACGCAGGCTGCTGGAACGCGCCATAGCGGCTGCACCGGATCGCCGCCAGCAATGGCAGCAGGCGCTGGACGGTGCAGCCTATGCCACAGAGCTGGCCGAGGCCAGAACACAACTCCGCGCTGGGCAAATCGAAAGTGCCGAGCAGGTACTGCGCCAAGCGGTGCAGCGAGACGTGCCGGATCGTGCCGATGCGGAAGCGCTGCTTGGCGATATCCTGCTGCGCCGTGGCGAGGCATCGGCGGCAGAGGCGCGTTTCCGCGCTGCGCTGGCGCGCCGGCCGAATTTCGGCATAGCCATTGCCGGACTGGAGCGCGCCTTACGCCAGCAGGGACGGATCGCCGAGGCGAATGAACTGGCTCGGCGCCGTCCTGTGAGCGCCGGTACCGGCAGCCCAGGAGCGGCGCTGCGCGAGCGAGCGGCGCGAGCCACCGATCCGGAGGAAGCCGCCGCACTACTGCGCTCTGCCCTCGCTGCCGAGCCGACCAACCCCTGGATCCGGCTGGACTTGGCACGGATTTTGGCACGCCAGGGAAGAGCCGCGGAAGGGCGTGCCCTGCTGGAGGAGACGCTTGCCCGTGGCGGTGCCGAAGCACGCTTCGCCGCCGCACTCTTCGCCGAGGAGCAGGGCCGGTTGGCCGATGTGATGGCGTTGATGGAGGCGATCCCCACGCGCCTGCGCACCACCGATATGGACCGGCTGTTAGCGCGAACCCGCAGCCGTGCCGAGGTCGCCGCTGCGGCCCAAGCGGCGCGCAGCGGCGGCTTCGAGGGACGCAACCGGTTGCTGACCCTCGCCGCACGGCAGGACGCCTCTGGCGCCCTGGCCGCAGCGGTGGTGCGCGCCTTCGGCACGCTGCGCGATCCGCAAGGTGCTGATGAGGCGGCACGGATCGCCCTTACTGCCAACCGCCAGCTCCAGCCCACCGGAAGGCTGGCAATTGCTGCAGCGCTGCTGGAGGCGGGACGGCCAGAGACGGCACAAGCCCTGCTCGGGCCGTTGGAGACCGACATGCGGCTCTCTGCCGAAGAGCGGCGTCAACTCGCTGCCCTTCAGTCTGGGATCGCGATCCGCAGTGCGGACCGATTGAACGAACAGGGAGATCAGGCCGGCGCCTTCGAGCAACTGCGCCCGGTTTTGGCACGTAATCCGCAGGATGTGCCGGCCAATCTGGCGTTGGCCCGTCTCTATCAGGGGGCACGGCGGCCGGATGAAGCAGTACGCATCGCCGAGGCCGTTTTGGCACGCGATCCTCGTAACCTGGACGCCAGGACAACGGTGGTGGAGGCGGCTATCGCCGCCCGCGACTTCCGTCGCGCCGAGGCAGTGGTAGCCGAGGCACGAGCGCTGGCGCCGCATGAGCCGCGGGTGCTGCTGTTGGAGGCGCGCCTGGCGCGTGCCACCGGTGATACCCGCCGGGCGCAACACCTACTGGAGGCCGCGGCGGAGCAGCGTCGCGCCCAAACCGGCCAGGACCGAGCAAACCCCTTCCTCTCCGCCACGCCGCCGGGCATCGGAGCCTCCCCCGTGGATAACCCCTTCCTGCGCGCTACCGCGCGGGAACAGGGCATGCCGTCGCCCGACCAGGTTTCCGCCGAGATCGCCCGCGAATTGGCAGCCTTGCGGGAAGAGGCCTCGCCCCGCTTGGTGATGGCACCGACGATCCGCAGCCGCTCAGGCAGCGGCGGCCTGGACAGGTTGGCCGAGATCTCGGGCCAGTTGGAGGCGTCCACCGGGCCCAACATACTCGGTGGCCGGCTGTCGGTGCGCGCAACACCAGTGGTGATTGCCAGCGGCGACCTCTCGGGCGACCCCGCTTCACTGCGGCGTTTCGGCGCGAACGCGCTGGCCGAGCCGAGCGGCCGCAGCCCGAGCCCGCCTTCCGATACCACGGCGGCGGGCGTGGGGCTCAGCCTTGGCTGGCAGCGCGGCGCACTGGCCCTCGACATCGGCACGACGCCGATCGGCTTCCGCACCACCAACCTGCTAGGCGGCATCGAGGCAGCGCCGCTGATCGCCGACAACCTGCGCCTGCGCGTCATCGGCGAGCGCCGGGCGGTGACCGACAGCCTGCTCTCCTGGTCCGGCCAGCGCGATCCGCAGTATGGCGGTATCTGGGGTGGGGTGGTCCGCAGCGGCGGCCGCGCGCAGCTCGAGTACAGCACCGGTCCGGTGACCTTCTATGCCGGCGGCGGCTACTCGGTCTTTGATGGCAAGGGCGTTGCCGGGAACGCTCGGGTCGAGGCCGGCGCCGGCATGTCCTACGCTCTGATCCGCCGCCCCGAGGCGGAAGTGACCGCAGGGCTCGATTTGGTCTATTTCGGCTATAATAGAAACCTACGTTACTTCACCCTGGGGCACGGCGGCTATTTCAGCCCGCAATCCTATGCGGCCCTGAACCTGCCGGTGGACTGGCGGGGTCGTTCCGGTGATTTCTCCTGGCGGCTCGGAGGCACAATCGGCTTCGCCAGCTGGCGAGAGAAAGCCGCACCGCTCTTCCCGACCGAGCCCGGGCTACAGGCAGAGCTGCAGGCTGCGGCGGCTAATGATCCGACGCTGCAGACGCAGTATCCTGGCCAGACCCAGAGCGGCGTGACCGGCGGAGCCCGCGCTGACCTGGAATACACGCTCAACCCGCAACTGCGGTTGGGAATGACCCTGCGTTACAACCGCGCCGCAGACTGGAACGAAGCGCGTGGCTTAGTTTACCTACGCTACCGTCTCGACAGATAAAGCTGCCACATGCAGCAGGGGTCAGGGGGGGGTGCCCACGCTCGACCTCGACGCTGGTGATGCGTACCGCCGCCATCAGTGTAGAGCGTCCCAAACTATGCCTCGAACCCGCTCTAGTCCGTGTGGACGGATTCCGCGGAGTTGAATCCCGACCGGATTCCGCGGCTGCCCGATCGGTGATTCATGGCGTGCCGGTTTGCGGGGGACCGGCCATGCTGACGCGGATGACCGAGCAGGAC
>Ga0065720_1004652_pt1 | contig 11279 bp, 11 predicted proteins | sample Thericmetagenome_FD_59107 | JGI IMG/M metagenome (GOLD analysis project Ga0065720, IMG submission 59107) | Thermophilic microbial communities from the Joint Bioenergy Institute, California, USA of rice/straw/compost enrichment - eDNA_2 v2... | ecosystem: Engineered > Solid waste > Grass >... | reverse complement strand
GGCTCCCGCGGAACGGACGGTTCTCCAGGTGCTCGCCGCCAATCATGTCGAGACGGTCATTCAGAGCGGGGAAGGGTTGACACCTACTCCTGCGATCTCGAGAGCCATTCTCGCCCACAATCGGGGACGCTCGACCGGTTTTGCCGACGGTATCGTGCTCACTCCGTCCCATAACCCGCCGGAAGACGGAGGTCTGAAGTACAACGAAATCCATGGCGGTCCGGCTGACACCTCTGTAACGGAATGGATCGAGAAGAGGGCGAACGAGATTCTCCGGGGCGGGAACGCGTCGGTGAGACGCATGCCTTATCGAGATTCCCTTGCGGCGCAGACGACGCACGCCGTCGATCTCGTCCAGCCCTATGTCGAGAGTCTTGCGGGCGTCATCAACTTTGATCGCATCCGCCCGTCCGGTTTGAAGGTGGCCGTCGATCCACTGGGCGGGGCATCCCTGCCGTACTGGGCGCGAATCGCGGAGAGATATGGCCTGGACCTGGAAGTCGTGAACGCGAAAGTGGACCCTACCTTCAGCTTCATGCCGCTCGATCACGACGGCAAGATCCGCATGGACTGCTCCAGTCCCTATGCGATGGCCAGCCTGCTGCGGTTAAAGGATCGCTACCAGCTCTCCATTGGGAATGACCCCGATGCGGACCGCCACGGAATCGTCACTCCTGCCGGGCTCATGAATCCCAACCATTTCCTCGCCGTCGCCTGCTGGTATCTGTTCACTCATCGGATGGGCTGGCCGGCCCAGGCTGCAGTGGGCAAGACGGTGGTTTCGAGCGGAATGATCGATCGGGTCGCCGCCTCTCTTGGGCGCCAGCTGGCTGAGGTCCCGGTCGGCTTCAAGTGGTTCGTGAAGGGGCTCCTGGACGGAAGCTACGGCTTCGGCGGGGAGGAGAGCGCGGGCGCGTCTTTCCTCCAGCTTGATGGGCGGGTCTGGACGACCGACAAGGACGGCATCGTGATGGATCTGCTGGCGGTGGAGATCACGGCCGCCACAGGCAAGGATCCGGGAGAGCATTTCGAGCGCCTCGCAGGAGAGCTCGGCAGACCCTACTACCGGCGTGTCGACCGGCCTGCCTCGCCCGAGCAGATGGAGGCGTTGAAGAAATTGACGGCAGAGGCGGTCGAGGCGGAATCCCTTGCCGGCGAGCCCATCTTGCAGAAGTTGACGCACGCCCCCGCCAATAACGCTCCGATCGGCGGATTGAAAGTGGTTGCGAAGAACGGCTGGTTCGCGGTCCGGCCTTCGGGCACCGAGAACATCTACAAGGTGTACGCCGAAAGCTTCCTGGGAGAGGACCACCTGGATCGTATCCTGCTGGAGGCCCGGGAGATCATAGCTCGTGTGACGCCCGCCTGAGGATTCCGCAGGTCCTCCCAGGGGGCATGCTAACCTTGTAAGCAGTGTCTGAGCCGCTAAAGTTCCATCTGGAGCACTACGAGGGGCCCTTGGATCTGCTGTTGGACCTCATCCGGAAGCAGCAGATCAACATCTACGACATACCCATCGTCTCAGATCACGGCGCAGTACATGGAATACATGCAGCGGGCGATGGAGTTGGACATCGAGCTGAGCGCTGAATTCGTCTACATGGCGGCGACGCTCATCCACATCAAGTCCAAGATGCTGCTGCCGAAGGATCCGGAGCTGGAGAAGATCTCGCCGGAGGAGGACCCCCGAAAAGAGCTGGTCGAAAGGCTCCTCGAGCACGAGCGCTTCAAGACGGCCGCTGAAATGTTACAGCAGAAGCGGTTGATCGAGGAGGCGGTATGGACGAACCCGCCAGTGCGCGAGTTCCTCTCCGAGAATGACGATCCGGGGCTCGCAGTCACGCTCTTCGATCTGGTGAAGACGCTGCAGGACGTCCTGGAGCGCGCCAAAAAGCGTCCGATTTACAACATCGGCAAGGAGGAAGTTAGCGTCCCTGACATGATCCAGTTCCTCGGCGCTTACTTAAAGGAGAAGCCGAAGGAGAAAATTTCCGTACGCCGGCTGTTTGAGCGCCAGAGGAGCCGGAGGGCAATGATTTGCCTCTTCCTCGCCATATTGGAAATGGTGAAGCGGCAGGCAATCGTATTGCACCAGGCGGAATTGTTTGACGATATCGAAATCGTGCGCCATACGGGTTTCGAGGATATGTTCGCCACAGAACAAGCAATTGCCGCCATTGAACAGGAATACAGCTAGGGAAATGGAATCGTCTGAAGTCAAGACAACCGGTCAGGAGGTATCGACCGGCGAGGGTGATATCAACCAGCAGGAGCTCGCGCAGACGTCCGCGAGCGGGCAGGGGCCGGAGAGTGAACCCGCCCCAGCGCCCGATTTTCCTCCTGAGGCGGTCGAGCCGCCTGTTCCGCCCGAGCCCATTGCGGCTGAAGTTGGCAGCATCGGTGCAAGCGATCAGCCGAGCCCTATGCCCGAGCCCGTACCGGAGCCGGAACCCATGCCGGAACCCGAGCCGGAGCCGGATCCGGTGCAGGCTCCCCAAGAAGCGGAGCAGCCCGCGGCGGCGGAAGCGGCCGCGGAGATTTCCGACACTGAGCTCAAAGCGATCCTCGAGGCGGTCATCTTTGTCTCGGAAGAGCCTCTGCCGCTGGCGCAGATTGCCGGTGCGCTGAAGCAGCCCGTGGATCGGGTAAAAGCGCTGCTGAGCCAACTCATCGAGGAGTACGCCCGCCCGGAGCGCGGACTGATCATCCGCGAGGTGGCCGGCGGCTTTAAGATGGCCACGAAACCGGAGCATCACGACGCTGTTCGCGCGTTCGTTAAAAACCTGAAGCCGCCGCTTAAGCTGTCGCTTCCCGCGCTGGAGACACTGGCTGTAATCGCTTACAAGCAGCCGATCACGGCGCCGGAGATTGCTGAGATTCGCGGCGTTCAGGGCACCGGCGTGCTCAAGACGCTCTTGGACCGGAAACTGATCACGACGGCGGGACGCAAGCAGGTAATCGGAAAGCCGATTCTTTACAAGACAACCAAGGAATTCCTTGTGCAGTTCGGCCTGAAAGACCTCAGCGAATTGCCGACCCTCAAGGAGTTCGAGGAACTGAGGCGGCTGGCGTTCGTGGATACGGAAAGCGACGGGCCCGTCGCACAGGCGGACCGGGAAGCCCAACAGCAGACACTCAGTTCAGAGCCGGATACCGAAGAGCTGACAGCCGGCGTCGAGCCTGCGGACGAATCGGCGGAATCCTCCGAGGCGGAGGCCGAGGCATCTCAGGACGAGCAAGCGGAGGCGCAGAAGGCGGGTTAATGGCCGAAGAGCGGCTGCAGAAGATACTTTCCCGGGCCGGGGTTGCAAGCCGCCGCAAGGCGGAGGAACTGATTACCGCTGGCCGCGTCACAGTGAATGGGGCTGTCGTCACCGAACTCGGTACCAAGGCGGACCTCAGCCGGGACCACATTAAAGTGGACGGCCGCCTGCTTCATCCTCCGAAGCGGCTGATTTATATCGCTTTGAACAAACCGAAAGGGTGCGTGACGACGGTATCGGATCCCCAAGGGCGCCAGACGGTGATGGATTTCCTCAGGGGGCGCGTCAAGGATCGCGTCTATCCGGTCGGCCGCCTGGATTACAACAGCGAAGGCCTGCTCCTTTTGACGAATGACGGCGACTTCGCCAACGCCATTACTTCTCCGGCAAGCCACGTGCAGAAGACTTATCACGTGAAGGTGACGGACTACCTGACCCCGGAACAGGAGGAGCGGTTTCGGACAGGCATTCCTCTGCGAGGCAGGCGGACCGCGCCTGCAATGTTAAGACTTCTACGCCGCGGCGATAACCCATGGTATGAGGTGAAGCTGACTGAGGGCCGGCAACAGCAGATTCGCGAAATGTTTAAGGCGCTCGGAGTCCTTGTTGAAAAGTTGCGCCGCGTCCGCATTGGATTTCTGGAACTCGGCTCGCTGAAGCCAGGCGAAGTCCGGCACCTGACTCCTGCCGAGGTCGCCCGTTTTCGCAAAGTTCTGAAGCTTGACCAGGAAGGAGCTGCGTGACAGTGAATGATCCGAATGCAATCGCTGATCTTCTTCGCCACGGCCGCACAATCGCGGTCGTTGGGCTGTCGAATCGCCGGTTCCGGCCGAGCTACGGGGTTTCCGAGTACATGCAGAGAGCGGGCTACCAAATCATTCCGGTCAATCCGCTGGAGACCGAAGTACTCGGCGAGAAGGCCTATCCGACGCTCGAAGCCATCCCCGAACCGGTTGACATTGTGAACGTATTCCGACGCCCGGAATATGTCCCGGAGGTTGTGGACTCAGCGATCCGTACCGGCGCTCGCGCGATCTGGCTGCAAGAGGGTGTGGTTCACCCGGAAGCGGCGAAGAAAGCGGAGCATGCGGGGCTGACCGTTGTCATGGACCGCTGCATTTTGAAAGAACATCGCCGGCTTGTGGCGGCCGGCGAACTCCAGAGAGCCTGATCCGTTCTACCTTACGGGCTTCGTTGAGAAGTGAACGTAGGTGAAAGTCTCCGGGATATGGGAGTCGTAGTGGCCATGACGATTCCACGTCCAGCCTGCGGCGGGATTGAGCCGCTCGCCCTTCGGGCCGATATGCTGAAAGCGGGAACAATCGATTCGCCACACGTCGCCATCTTTCGGCGGAAGCGACCGGCCGTCGGCCAGCCATTTCAGCCCCTGCCATGGGAATGCCAGCTCCACCGTCCAGCCCTTGTCAACATCATCGTGTCGGTTTAGCGTGCCATCGATGTGCACTGCGTGGCGCAACCCCGGATAGTCCCAATCGAGGAATCCGTAACGTTGGCCTCGCGGGTGAACATGCCCGCCGATTCCTTCAATGATCATGAGCGTGCGGCCTTTTGGATTCCACTCCGGCACGTTGTAAGGACTTCCCGGGTGATACATATCCTTCCAGATCCAAAAAACCTCGTAGATTGTGTTGAAGGCGTTGATCTCGAATTCGTAATACGCATCTTTCCCGGCGATGAAGACCTCGACGTCGTTGTCCTCCCAGATCTTGGAGTCCCGTTCCGTAAGGGTTGCCCAAACGTCCGTCTCGGGGACGTGGAATCCGAAGTAGAGGCACTCGTCGTCCCAGAGCAGGGAAACGCGTGTTTCGAACCACGCCGGCTCCCCAGTAACGATATCGACGAATGGAGTAGAGAGCGGGGCGGCTTTCCAATCGGGCTCGTCGAGTTTCCCGTCGATCAAGATCGGTCCTGTCGTGCGGTAGCAGGTGTAATGCGCGAGATTTTGATTGTAGGCTCCGGAAAAGCTCATCCTTCGCACGAGAGTAAGCGTCTGCCCATTGCTTCGTCAATCGACGGAGCCTGGCAGAAGAACTGCGCAGGGCACGTTTGTGGGGCTCAGTGCGGGGAATTGATACCGGGCCCCGGGGCAGCCCGGTACACGACGAACAGTCTATTAGCTCTCGTACGCGCTCTTTAACGCTAATGGCGTCTTTGTTTTCCTGGGCTTGGCGCCGTACCGTCAGGCCGCGTTGTTTGATCCGGGCTCGTGGTTTGATCCGGGCTCGTGGGCTGGCCTGGCTGCATCTGCTGGCCCTCGGGAGTTGTTCCCGGGGTCATTGGCTTGCTTGGAGCGCCTGATTCGTTCCGCGTTTCGGAACGAGCCGTTACTTGAACGCTGTCTGCAACGATTACGGGTTTACCTTCCCACTTCGAGTACTCGTCTTGCGAGAGCTGCATGCCCACCTCTCGCTGAATCTCGTCACGTTGGAAATTTCGAACCGTTCCTGTTACCTGAACGATGTCATCCTCACGAAGCATGCCGTTCGTGCGGCCGGCGATGCTGGGCAGATCCTGCTTCCCAATCACAAGCAGAGAGCCCGAAAAGGCAAATCCTTCTCCCCCGATTTCGAAAGCGCGGGGACCAAGAACGTCGTCGACTTCGCCGCTTACGGTTACCGTTTTGTTTCGATAAGAGTCAGGATTGTCTCGAATGTCCTGAATCGTAACCCCGGATGCCGGCTCACGTTTGGCTTCGACGGTGCGCTCGCGGGCACAGCCAGCCAGGGCGAGGACCCCGATACACGCCGCGGCCAGCATTATTTTTGTTTTGCTTCTCATCTAGCCTCCTTCGATCGGCTCGAAAGGATATCCACTCACTCCTATGACTACCCAGCGGAAGCGACTGTTTCCGCGCGAGATGAGGGGGCGGGGCTGGCGGCATGTTATTCTGGAGCTAGACTCACCGCATACCGTCGGTTTTTTAACACCTTGAAAGTTGGATTTGTCAGTCTCGGTTGCCCGAAGAACCTCGTGGATTCAGAGGTGATGATGGGCCAGTTAGCCGCGCGCGGGCATGAACTTACGCCGCACCCGGCGGACGCCGATGTCATTGTCGTCAACACCTGCAGCTTCATCGATCCCGCAAAACAGGAATCGGTGGATACGATTCTCGAGATGGCCGAGTACAAGAAGATCGGCCGCGCTCGTAAGCTGATCGTTGCCGGCTGTCTGGTCGAGCGGTATCGCAACCAGATACAGCAGGAAATTCCCGAGGTGGATGCCGTTCTCGGCACAAATGAATTGGAGCACATCGTGGCTCTCTGTCAGGGTGGGGAACCATCATCGAATGCGGTCGAACCGTACCTGTACCACGATCTCACCCCTCGCGTCCTCTCAACGCCGCGTCACTTCGCCTACATCAAGATTGCAGAGGGCTGCGATCATCCGTGTAGCTTCTGCGTCATTCCACAGTACAGAGGGAAATTGCGCAGCCGCCGCTTCGAATCCGTTGTGTCTGAGGCTGAGCGCTTGTTCCGGCAAGGTGTCCGCGAGATTAACCTCATTGGCCAGGACACAACCAGTTACGGGGAAGATTTGGGAATCAAGAACGGACTGGCGCAACTGCTCGAACGGCTGGCTACCCTTGAGACGCCTCACGAGAAGTGGATACGGTTCCTGTACTGCTACCCGAACCGCATTACCCAGAAGCTTCTGGACACCATCGCCAAGTACCCGTCGTTGGTGAAGTACATCGATATGCCGCTGCAGCATGCATCCGGTTCTGTGCTGAAGCGCATGAAACGAGGCTCGAACGGAGATTTGTTCCTGAAGCTGATTGAGCGGATTCGGGCCAGCGTGCCGGGTGTAGCGATCCGTACGAGCATGATCGTCGGCTTCCCGGGAGAAACAGACAAGGACTTTGACGAATTGTGCCAGTTCGTACAAGCGGCTCGCTTCGAGCGGCTGGGAGTCTTCTCCTATTCGGACGAAGACACGAGCGCCAGCTATCACCTGGACGGTAAAGTGGATGGCCGTACGATCTATAACCGGAAGCGCCGGCTGATGGCGATCCAACGGAAGATCTCGCGCGCCAGAAACCGCGAGCTGGTCGGCAAGGAATTGACGGTTCTGGTCGAGGGCCCTTCGGAGGAGAGTGAGTTGCTATGGCAGGCTCGCCTGGAGACGCAAGCGCCTGAGATTGACGGAGTCTGCTACATCTCCGACCCTGGCGAGTCAATGCCGCGGCCCGGGCAGTTCCGGCGCATGCGAATCACGCAGGCGCATGATTATGATCTGGTCGGAGAACTGACAGATGAAGGAGGAGCGGATCCGGCTCCGGTTGCCACGAATCCTTTCCGGATCCTGAATACGGTTCCGGTGTCGCNGTCTCCGCTTCCGCACCGGTGAAGACCATGAAATGCCCAATCTGCCGGAAGGAAGTTAAGCTAACAGACCCTTTCATGCCCTTCTGCAGCGAGCGATGCAAGCTGATCGACCTGGGAAACTGGGCTTCCGAGAAGTACGTGATTTCAACGCCGATACGGCAAGGTGAGACCGAGGAGGATGACAGCGAGTCCGGAACCGAATCCTGACCGCCAGGCATCGGGTCTCGCCAGAGTGATCGGCACCTGGTTCGGCTGCGGCTATGCGCCGTTTGCGCCCGGGACGTTCGGATCTCTCGGCGCCCTTGTCGTGACGCCCGTGTGGATCCGGTTCGGCTGGCATCCGCTGTGGCTTCTGGCCGTTACTCTTCTGTCGCTAGTGCCGGCCGTATGGGCAGCCGAGCACGTCGCCCGCGCCGCCGGCCGCAAAGACCCCGGACTGGTCGTAGTGGACGAGGTCCTTGGCACGTGGGTGGCGCTTGCCGGCTCTCTGACGCTCAACTGGAAGACAGCGCTTGCCGCTTTCGCGCTCTTCCGCCTCTTCGATATCTGGAAACCGTGGCCTGCGCGGCAGTTGGAACGGCTGCCCGGCGGCGTTGGCATTGTCGCCGACGACCTGATGGCCGGCGTCTATGCTGCGCTTGTGTTATTTGCAGCAGGATGCTTCAATTTCTATTAGATCGCGACGTTCCATACTATGGCTATCAGAAAAGGCCCTGAATCTGGACGCCTTCAGATTGCGCAGATTACGCCCACGGCGGCGATTCCGGGCGGAGAGTTCCAGATTCGAGGGAAGGGTTTGTCTTTGAGCGACCGCCCGCGCGTCACTATTGGTGACGTTGCGGCACAGGTAATCATCGGTTCCGACTCTTTCGTGATCGTTCGGGTCCCGGAAGGCGTTTCTGCCGGGGAGCTCGTGCTCGCAAACGGGCTGGAGGCCTCCCCTGCCTGGAGCTGCGACATAGGGGTTCAAATCGCGGACAGCCTGCATCCCGTCGCAAACCCCGCAGTCGACAGTTACGGAAATATCTATGCGACGTTCAGCGGGTCGCGGGGGCAGAAGACGCCGGTCTCTGTCTACAAAATCGACCTGAACTACAACGTCAAGCCGTTCATTTCGGACATAATGAACGCCACCGCGCTGGCGTTTGACCGCGATGGCCTGCTCTATGTCTCCAGCCGTTTTGACGGGATCGTCTATCAGGTGACTCCGAGCGGCAGCATCTCGGTGTTTGTCGAGGGAATGGGGATTGCGACTGGGCTCGCCTTTGATAAAGCCGGCGACCTTTACGTAGGCGACCGTAGCGGGACGATCTTCAAGATCAGCCAGAGCCGCCAGATCTACGTCTTTACGACCCTCGAACCCTCCATTGCCGCCTACCACCTGTGCTTTGGTCCCGATGGATATCTCTACGTCACCGGTCCCACGACCTCGAGCTTTGATGTCGTGAACCGCGTGTCGCCGGCGGGCGAGGTGGAGGTCTTTTACCGCGGTCTGGGCAGGCCGCAAGGACTCGCCTTTGACGAGGAAGGACGGCTGTACGTGGCCGGGTCGCTCGGTGGACGGAAGGGTATTATTCGCATCAACCAGAACCGGGAGGCGGAACTCTTCGTTTCCGGCCCGAACATCGTAGGCCTTGCTTTCACTCCCTCTCGTTCCATGATTGTTGCGACTTCGAACGCGCTCTATCGTGTGGATGTGGGGATTAAGGGCTACTCGGCGCTGTGAACGCTGAGATCATCGCTGTCGGCTCCGAGCTGCTCTCACCGCAGCGCGTCGATACGAATTCGCTCTGGCTGACCGGGCAGTTGAATGTGCTTGGCGTGGAGGTGGTGATGAAGACGGTTGTCGGGGACGACCGGGACCGCCTCGCCGCAACGATTCGGGCTGCCATTCAGCGCAGTGAGATCGTAGTGCTCACCGGGGGCCTTGGGCCGACGGAAGACGACGTCACCAGAGACGCCGCTTCGGCTGCGCTTGGTCTTCCCCTCGAGTTGCGCCAGGACGTACTCGACCGAATCGAGGAACGGTTCCGAAGAATGGGCCGGACCATGGCGGAGATTAACCGCCGGCAAGCCTACGTCCTGTCCGGCGCTGAAGTCCTTCCCAATCCCAACGGAACGGCTCCGGGCCAGTGGGTGGATCGNGAGGGGAGAATCATCGTCCTTTTGCCCGGCCCGCCGCTCGAGCTGAAGCCNATGTTTGAAGCTTCGTGTATCNCACGCTTTNAANAGCGGCTGCCCAAAGCCTTTATTCGCACCCGGTTCTACAGAGTGGCGGGAATGACGGAGTCGGATCTCGACCAGCTCATCTCGCCGGTCTACACNCGTTACACGAATCCTGCAACCACCATTCTTGCCGCGCCGGGCGATATCCAGGTTCACCTGCGGGCCCGATCGAACAGCGAAGAGGAAGCGGAGAGGCTGTGCGAGGAGCTCGGCTCTCAGATTGAGCGCCTGCTTGGGGATCGCATCTACAGCCGCAACGGGGATCCTCTGGAAGCAGCTGTAGGCCAATTGCTGAGAGAGCGTTCCGCCACCGTTAGCGTTGCCGAGAGCGCTACGGGCGGACTGGTCGCGGAGCGGCTCACCTCCGTAAGCGGCAGCTCGGATTATTTTGTGGGCGGATTTCTGGTCTACAACGACCTGATGAAAACGAAGCTGCTGGGGATTGATTCAGAACTACTGGCCAGGCACGGCGCCGTAAGCGAGCCCGTCGCTGAGGCAATGGCCCGCGCGGCGCAGGAGCGTACCGAATCGACTTATGCTCTGTCCGTGACGGGCGAGGCGGGTCCTGAAAGTGCGACCGGAGAGCCGGTAGGAACCATGATCATCGGTTTCGCCGGGCCTGAAAAGGTGTTTGCCAGACGCTACCGGCTACCGGGAGACCGCACCCGTGTCCGGGCCTTCGCTGCACCCGCTGCCTTGGATTTGCTCCGCCATCAATTGATCTCAAAACACTAGGACGGCGCAAGGAATCCCGCGCCGCCCATTCAGTTTCCGCCTATCTGCGCCTCATCGGCCGGCGAGCGGGGGCGTGCGGCATGCCCATCCCGAACGGTCCGTCCCCCATCATCATCATTTCGGGTCTTTCTGGCATAGCCAGCAAGTTGAGAGCTGCCGCCTGGCGGACTTCGTCATGAAGCGCGGCCGCATCTTCGAGCGTTTTCAGCTTTGCCTTCTGATCGTCGGTCAGGAGGGCAAGAGCCTGCGTGCGATAGCTCGCGTTGGAATCCCTCATCTTCTTTTTCAGCGCGTGGAGCTCGAGCACGGCTGACCCGACTGCATTCGCATCGGTTGTTCCAGCCTGTAGCTGCTGGTGGAGCGCCCGCGCCTTGGTCCGCATTTCCTGAAACGTCGTTCGGTTGGCTTCCATTTGCTGCTGCCGCAAGTTTCGCAACGATGATAGCTGGCTGTCGCTCAGCGACAGGTACGTCTTCAAGGAATCAAAGGTTGGGGCAGCCCTCCTCATGCTGAAGCCCGGCCCGGCTCCCGGGTCCTGCGCGAGCGCAACTCCTACAAATGCTGTGGCCACCAAGAGATGCAATTTCATGACTTGGCTTCTCCTTTTCTACCGGATCTCATCCGGCTATCAGTAATAACGCAACTCAGTGGGGAAAGGTTGGTTAAGGTTCTGATAAGATTGCCTTTACATTCTTAACAGTGACTTTCT
>Ga0065720_1001616_pt1 | contig 11283 bp, 9 predicted proteins | sample Thericmetagenome_FD_59107 | JGI IMG/M metagenome (GOLD analysis project Ga0065720, IMG submission 59107) | Thermophilic microbial communities from the Joint Bioenergy Institute, California, USA of rice/straw/compost enrichment - eDNA_2 v2... | ecosystem: Engineered > Solid waste > Grass >... | reverse complement strand
GGCTTGCCGGTCTTGCCCGTGCGGCCGGTCGGAGCGCCGTAGCCGAACGGCCGCTTGCCGCCTCCGACGGGCAGGCCTTTCTCGGCCCGGGCCTTCCAGCCACGGCGCACCCTGCGGGAGGTGTCGGCCGAGGATTTGCACGCCTGGGCGGCCTCGATCCGCAGGATGAACCGGTCGTCCTCGCTGGTCAGGTCGCGGGTCCCGGAGATGGACGCGAGCTGCAGCCGCCGATCGTCGGCGAGTTTCAGCAGCAGCTCCAGGTCCCATGGCTGGCGGATCAGCCGGTCCCCATGCCACACGATGATGGCGTCGATCTCGCCGCGCTCGATCGATGCCAGCATGGCGTCCCATCTGGGGCGTTTGCGGTTCCGCTGCCAGGCCGATCGGGAGTTGTCGCTGTAGACGTGCCGGTCCTCGACCGACCATCCGAGCCGGGCGGCGAGGGCGCGGCAGTCCGCTTCCTGCCGCTCGACCTTCTCCAGGCTGCCATCGGGTGCGTAGCTCAGGCGGCAGTAGATCGCCGCCCTGACCGTAGTGTGCGCATGGGGGGTCATGGCCATGGCCAGAGTGTAGGTGTTTTCTTGACTTTAAGCTCCACCACCTCGGCGCCGCGCACCTCACCGACCACGAGCCGGTCCGGTCGCATGCGCAGGGCCTGGCGGACCAGGTCGCGCAGCCCGACGCCGCCCTTGCCCTCCAGGTTCGGCGGGCGGCACTCCAGGCGGACCACATGCGGGTGCAGCGGGCGCAGCTCCGCCGAGTCCTCCACGATCACAAGGCGCTCACCGGCGTGCGCCAGCGACAGCATGCTGGACAGGAGGGTGGTCTTGCCCGTTCCGGTGCCGCCGGTGACCAGGAAGGCGAGCCGGGCCGCGAGGATCTCCGCCAGGACGCGCGCGCCCGGGCCGGGGACGAGCTCCTCCAGGCTGAACACGCGCCGCGACGGCAGGCGCAGGGACAGGCAGGTGCCGTCGATCGCGATCGGCCGCAACACCGCGTGCAGCCGGATGCCGCCCGGCAGCCGGGCATCCACGTAAGGGCTGGCGTCGTCGAGCCGCCGTCCGGCGCTCGCGGCGAGCCGCTGGGCCAGCCGTCTGACGTCGTCGTCCCCGGGGAACACGACGGACGTACGGCGCAGCCCGCACCCGTCGTCGGCCCACACCTCGCGGGGCCCGTTCACCAGGATGTCGGTGACGCCGGGCTCGGCGAGCAGCGGCTCGAGCGGCCCGGCCCCGATCAGGTCGGCGCGCAGCGTGCGCGCCACCGCGAGCACCTCGGCATCGCCGAACACCGCACGCTCGGCCCGCAGCGCCGCCGCCACCTGGGCCGCGGTCGGCTCGGCCCCGGCCCGCGCCAGACGCAGCCGGACCGCCTCGACCAGCTCGGCGGGCACCGAGAGCGCGGACTCGCTCGCCCGGTCGCGGGCCCCGGTATCGCCTTGGGTGATGCGCGACATCATCCGGCCCCCTCCAGGTCGGGCACCCGCGCCTCGGCGTCGACCCGCCCGTCGGGCGCGGCCGGCGGCTCGGCTCCGGACCGCGCCGGATGCGCCGGGATCGGGTGGATCGGGTCGGCGGGCATCGGGCGGCCCGGGGCGTTCAACCGTGGGTGGGCGGTGACGCGGGCCTGGGTGATCGCGGGCATCAGCCGGCCTCCTCGTGGCGGAGGGTGGTGAGGAAGCCGGTGCAGAACGCGCCGAGCGGGGTGCGTGGCGAGAGGGGCGGGGCGTCGCCGCGGTCGAGGGTCGCGGTCAGGCCGCGCTGGTCGGGCAGGCGGCCCGCGCAGGGCACGTCGAGGCAGGAGGCGGCGACGTCGGGGGCCAGGGATCGGCCGCGGAGCACGGCCCGGATGTCCTGGGTGTGGCGCCGGAGCACGGGCAGGAGCTGGCCGGCGGCGAGGACGCCGCGGACATCGGCGGGCACGAGCAGCAGGGTGGTGCGCGCTCGGGCGAGGGCCTCGGCGGCGCCGGGGTCGATGTGGCGGGGCAGGTCGACCACGACGAGGTCGCAGCCGCGGCGGGCGGCGTCGAGCACCGCGCGCATCGCCTCGACGGGGATGGGCGTGGGCTCGCCCCGGTGCCAGGAGAGCACGGTCAGCGTGCCGAAGGTCGGCAGGGCCTTGCTGAGGGCGGCGAAGCTGACGCGGCCCTCCCGGCCGACCACGTCCGGCCAGCGCGCCCCTTCCGCCCCCTCCTGGCCGAGCAGGACGTCGATGCCCCCGCCGAGAGGGTCGGCGTCCACGAGCAGCGTGCGTGCCCCGGCCTGTGACGCGGTGAGCGCGAGGGAGGCGGCGAGCACGCTCGCTCCGGCTCCGCCGCGCCCGCCCACCACGCAGACGACACGCCCGCCGCGCGAGGCGGGTTCGGCCGCCTCGGCGAACTCGTCCACCAGATGGCGCTCGGCCGCGGGCAGCTCGAGTACCCCTTGGGCGCCCACCGCGACACAGCGGCGCCACACCTCGGGATCCTCGGGCTCGCGCGTCACGAGCAGCACGCCGGCCCGCCGTGGCGGCCCCGTCGCGGCGACGGCGTCGGCGAGGTCGGCGCCGACGACCACCAGCGGGGCGGGAGTCCAGTACGGCCGGGCGTGCGCGGCCGCGTGCGCGACGTCGACCTCGACTCCGGCGGCGGCCGCGACCCGGAGCAGATCGTCGAGCAGTTCCTGATCATCGGTGATGATCAGAGGACGGTTCATCGATGCCTCCCTCTGTGCGGGGAGTCTCACGATCCGTCACCGCGACCTGGTCCGGGCATGCAGAACCGCGTTCTGTGGATAGTGCGTGCCCTGTGGAAAAAAGGGCGACCCCCGCCGGGGGGGAGAGCGGGGGTCGCCGAACCGGTCCGGCTCCGGGGGGGTAGAGCCGGTCCCGTGTTAGAAGAAAGCTTTCAACACCTGGCCACTGCATGGCAAGAGACATGCAAAGAAGCCAGGCGCGAAGTCACCCCAGTGTATGGAGGTACCTCGTATGCTGCCCGATCCCTGGGGATTTCGTCGAGAAGCAATCAGGATTTTCGCCGGTTTTCTGCCCGCGATGGGCCTTGCACCGGTAAAGGTCTCGCCCCGGGGGCTTCCCATGCGTGGCCATCCGACGTAGAAAGGTGTCACGGACCGAGAGTCCGAGTACGGCTGCCGGGTACCCACGCGCGACCAGCCGCGGGAGGCGCGTCGAGCAGGGCTTGTCCCACTCAGACGGATTGAGGTGCACGCTTGGTAGCCCGGTCTGACGTACTGGCGGCGGCGTCCCGCACCAGGGACGCCGTTCGCTTTGCCGTCCCGGGGCACGCCGTACGTGTGGGCGCCGCCGATCTCACGGCCGGAGGAAAACCCGCCGGGGAACACGCCGCCGATCCGTCTGGCCACACCGCCGGCCGAGCGGCCGCGGGCGGCCGGTGCCGGCACCCGGGGCCCGGAGCCCACGCAGGCAAGCTCCCGCATCCGAGGGTTCGGACCTGCGGGTTCGCTCACTATGCGCTCCTGACCTTCCTGACCGAGTACGGTGGAACGGCGACGGCCTGGGCACCCGCCCACACCATTGATCATGGTAGATGACGGTGGCTCACCACCAGTCGGGCTACCACTATATGAGCAGGATTCATCTTCTGTCCCCGGAATGCAACCGGTGCAGCCGAGCGGATCGCACCCAGGCGTCCACACCGGCGGAAAGCCCATTCCCCGGTAGGGTATCGACCGATCCCCGACGCCGCATCCGGAGCGTCCGGCACCCCGTTCAAGACGCGCGATATCGGTCCGCGGCCAGGTAAAGCTGAACCGGTGCAGCGGGCGGGGCGATACCTGATCAGCACCGTGATCAGCGCGGCCACCTGAACCTTTGCCCTGCCCATTGCCGGCTCCGGCCCCTTTTGGGCCCGCCGGGTTCCATCACGTGGCGAGGGCCCGGCATTCCGCGGGCAACGCAACGGCGAGATCGGCGCGAGACGCCCCGACTTTGATCTCAAAACCTCCCTTGACCAGGAAGTTTGACAGGAGAAAAGGCCCGCTCGGCGCGCCGATGATTCGCACTTATATACGAGACGCGGTGGTGGGACGGCGGGTTCACACTCGTTCCCGCCGATCCGGCGATTCCAGCCTTGAGCGCGGGGTCGCTCCTGCGGCGGGCAGGCGGGCGCCGCCACAGCCGGTCGCGGCACCGCCCATGACTGGGTCACCCCCGACGGCACCGGGAGCGGCGCGCCGTGACCCGCCGGCCGCCTGCTCGGCGCCCGCTCAACGGGTGAAGGCCTCGCAGACGGCCGTGGCCTCGCGTGTGCCGAGGACCACGGCGGACGCGCAGTGCCGTACCCATGACGCCACGCCCTCCGGCGTCCCGGTGAGATAGCGGCGCAGGTTCTCCGCGTACGCCGCACCGAGCTCGACGTGCCCCACCTCGACCGCGACGAGCGACTTCGGGTCGAGCCCGAACTCGGTGAGGGTGAGCCGCTCCGCCGCCCGGGCCACCAGCCCGTCCGCGACGCCGAACGGCCGCAGCACGATCAGCTCGGCGTGCACGAGCGCGCCCAGCACCAGCGCGGGCACGTCACCGGCCCCGGTGACCAGCTCCGCGAGGGCCTGGACGCGCGCCGCCGCCACCTCGGCCGGCGGCGCGGCGCCGATGCCGAGCGGGTCGGCGTCGGCAGGCCCGCTCCGGGGACGACCCAGCTCCGGCTCGGCCGCGAGTCCCGCGGCCGCCACGGCGTGCAGCCGGGCGAGCACCTGCCGGGGCGCGGTCCGCCAGGTCCTGCCCAGCCGGGCCGTCTCCGCCTGCGCGCGCAGCGCCCCCTCGGTCACCGGGTCGACGGCCTCGCCACGTCGTACCGACTCGAGCGGGTTGTCCACGCCCTCCAGCGCGGCCGACGCCCGGGCCCCGCGCAGCTCCGACTCGCGTGCGACCTCCCCGGCGCGGCGGCGCAGCGCGCGATGGCGGTAGAGCCGGTCGACCGCCTCCCGGGCCTCGCGGACCGCCTCCGGCACCCCGGGCAGTCCGGCGACCGCCGCCACCGGCCCCCGGCCGTTGTCCCCACGGGTTCTCATGGCCCGCAGTCCCTATCGCACAACACGGCATCCGACACGGCATTCGACCCTACATGTGCCGCTCACCGACCGGTTCATACCGTTGGCCGAGGAGTGATCGTCCTCACTACCACGCCACTTCCATTTGTCATGGGATACGGGTATGAGACTCGGACCGCTTCCGTCGTGCGCGGCGTCCGGCGCGACCGCCGGGCACCGGAGGCGACCCTTGTCCGCCGCAGTGGGTAGCTGCTGGAGTGGGAGCCCCACCACACCGGATACGAGGCATGTAAGGAGTACGTCGTGGCCCCAGACACCCCTGGTCGCCAGACCCAGGAGACTCTGTCGAACCTGCTGCAGGAGAACCGTCGATTCGAGCCACCGGCCGACCTCGCCGCTCAGGCGAACGTCAAGGCCGACGCCTACGAGGAGGCGGCCGCTGACCGCCTGGGGTTCTGGGAGCGGGCGGCCGAACGCCTGACCTGGGCCGAGCGCTGGAACACCGTACTTGACTGGAACCCGCCGTTCGCCAAGTGGTTCATCGGCGGCAAGCTGAACGTTGCCTACAACTGCGTGGACCGCCACGTCGAGGCGGGCAAGGGCGACAAGGTCGCCTACTACTGGGAGGGCGAGCCCGAGGGCGACAGCCGCGTGATCACCTACGCCGAGCTGCAGCGCGAGGTCGCCAAGGCGGCGAACGCGCTGGAGGAGCTCGGCGTGCGCAAGGGCGACCGCGTCGCCATCTACCTGCCGATGATCCCCGAGCTGCCGATCGCGATGCTCGCCTGCGCCCGCATCGGGGCGATCCACTCGGTGGTGTTCGGCGGCTTCTCCGCCGCCGCGCTGGAGGGGCGCATCCAGGACGCGGACGCCAAGATCGTGATCACCGCGGACGGCGGCTTCCGCCGGGGCAAGCCGACCAACCTCAAGGCCATCGTGGACGAGGCCGTGGCGAAGTGCCCCGGCGTCGAGCGCGTGGTCGTGGTGCGGCGCACCGGCGAGCAGGTCTCCACCACCGACAAGGACATCTGGTGGCACGACCTGGTGGACCGCCAGAGCGACAAGCACGAGGCGGTGCCGCACGACGCCGAGGACCCGCTGTACATCCTGTACACCAGCGGCACCACCGGGAAGCCGAAGGGCATCCTGCACACCTCCGGCGGGTACCTCACCCAGGTCGCCTGGACGCACTGGGCCGTGTTCGACCTCAAGCCCGAGACCGACATCTACTGGTGCACGGCGGACATCGGCTGGGTGACCGGGCACTCCTACATCGTGTACGGCCCGCTCGCCAACGGCGCCACGAGCGTGATCTACGAGGGCACGCCGGACACCCCGCACCGCGGGCGCTTCTGGGAGATCGTCCAGAAGTACAAGGTCACGATCTGCTACACCGCGCCCACCGCGATCCGTACCTTCATGAAGTGGGGTGACGACATCCCCGCCAAGTTCGACCTGTCGAGCCTGCGCGTGATCGGCTCGGTGGGCGAGCCCATCAACCCCGAGGCGTGGGTGTGGTACCGCGAGCACATCGGCGGCAACCGCTGCCCGGTGGTGGACACCTGGTGGCAGACCGAGACCGGCGCCATCATGATCAGCCCGCTGCCCGGCGTGACCTCGGCGAAGCCGGGTGCCGCGATGCGCCCGCTGCCGGGCATCGTCGCCGACGTGGTCGACGACACCGGCGCCAGCGTGCCGAACGGCGGCGGCGGTTTCCTGGTGGTCAAGGAGCCGTGGCCGGCGATGCTGCGCACGATCTGGGGCGACGACCAGCGGTACATCGACACCTACTGGTCGCGCTTCGAGGGCATGTACTTCCCGGGCGACGGCGCGAAGAAGGACGAGGACGGCGACCTGTGGCTGCTCGGCCGCGTGGACGACGTCATGCTCGTGTCCGGCCACAACATCTCCACCACCGAGGTGGAGTCGGCCCTGGTGTCCCACGAGAAGGTCGCCGAGGCGGCGGTCGTGGGCGCCAGCGACCCGGTGACCGGACAGGGCATCGTCGCCTTCGTGATCCTGCGCGGCGACGCCGGCGAGGGTCCGGAGCTCGCCAAGGAGCTGCGGGACCACGTCGCCAAGACGCTCGGCCCGATCGCCAAGCCGCGCCAGATCCTGGTCGTGCCCGAGCTGCCGAAGACCCGCTCGGGCAAGATCATGCGGCGGCTGCTGCGGGACGTGGCCGAGAACCGGTCGCTCGGTGACGTCACCACGCTCACCGACAGCACCGTGATGGACCTGATCAAGGCCAAGCTGCCCAGCGCCAAGAGCGAGGACTGAGGCCGGATCGGATGACCGGGCGCCCGGGCCACCGAGATGATCGGGGGAAGGCCCGGGCGCCCGCTTGTCCGGGGACGGTCGTCCACAGGCCGGGAGGTTGTCCACAGGGCGGGGCGGACGGCTCGCGTGATCTTGACGAACCGGGTAGTTCTAGGGGCACCTGACCGGGGAGCTGCCGCCCACGCGCGAGCGGGTCCTGACGCAGGATGATGTCCGAGGCAGCTTGTCGATAGGAGAGCAGAGATGGCCACACCGCCCGACCAAGAGGAGTCGCTCGGCACGCTCGTCGCCCAGGCGACCGCCCAGATATCGGCGTTGGTGCGCTCCGAGATCGAGCTGGCCAAGGCCGAGCTGAAGTTCGACGCCAAGCGGGTCGGCACCGCGGCGGGCCTGTTCGGCGCGGCCGCGTTCATGGCCCACCTGTGCCTGATCCTCGCCTCCTTCGCGATCGCGTACGGGTTGGTGTCGCTCGGCATGTGGGAATGGGCCGCGTTCACCGTGGTGACCGTCTTCTATCTGCTCGTGGCCGGGCTGCTCGTGCTCATCGGAGTGCGGCGGCTCAAGGGCCTCACCGGCATGCGCCGCACCACCCGCACCCTGAAGAGCCTGCGCGGAGGGGAGGACGCCGCCGCGCTCACCTCGGGCAGCCAGGAGCAGGTGAGACCGTGATCGCGTCGGCGGCGGCAACCCCGGACGAGTCAGAGGTCCAGATCGAGGGACCGTGGAGCCATCGCGCGGTGCACGCCGGGGGCACGCGCTTCCACGTGGCCGAGGCGGGCGACGGGCCGCTGGTGCTGCTGCTGCACGGCTTCCCGCAGTTCTGGTGGGCCTGGCGGCACCAGCTCGTCTCGCTCGCCGAGGCCGGTTACCGCGCCGTCGCGGTGGACCTGCGCGGGTACGGCGCGAGCGACAAACCGCCGCGCGGGTACGACCTGCCGACCCTCGCCGCCGACGCCGCCGGGCTGGTCCGGGCGCTCGGCGAGACGAACGCGACGGTCGTCGGGCACGACTGGGGCGGCCTGCTCGGCTGGACCATGGCGGCCCGCTATCCCAAGGTGGTGCGCCGCCTGGTGGCGGTGTCGGCGCCGCATCCGCTGCGGCTGCGCGCGGCGATCCTCACCGACCCGCGCGGGCAGGGCCGGGCCTTCGGCCACGCCCTGATGTTCCAGCTCCCCTTCCTGCCCGAGCGCCGGCTCACCAGGGGCCTCGTCGAGCGGCTGCTGCGCCGGTGGTCGGGGCCGGGCTGGCCGGACCCGGAGGTCGCCGCCCGGTACGCCAAGGCGTTCCGCATCCCGCACGTGGCCCACTCCGCGCTCGAGTACTACCGCTGGCTCGGCCGGTCCCAGGTGCGGCCGGACGGCCGTCGCTACGCCCGCCAGATGCGCAGGCAGATCGAGGTGCCGACGCTGCAGCTGCACGGCGCGCTCGACACNTGTGTGCTGCCCCGCTCCGCCCAGGGCTCGGGNCGTTACGTCGCCGCCCCCTACCGCTGGCGGCTGCTGGACGGGGCCGGTCACTTCCCCCACGAGGAGCGCCCCGACCGGTTCGACGCCGAACTGCTCGGCTGGCTCGCCGACCCGGAACCCGAACGATGACCGGTGACACCGGCGCCGACCGGGCGGGACGGCACCCACCGGGGTCGCGCCGGGTCGCTGTGCCGGGTCGCCGCATCGCTGTGCCGGGTCGCCGGATCGCCGTGCCGGGTCACTGCTCCGGGTCATCGCGACGGATCGCCGGGCTGCGCGCGGGGGCGCGCCCGCGGCAGGACCGTCGAGGGCGCGTTCGGCGCCACCGCGCTCAACGCCGCCCTGCAGGAGGCGCAAGCGCTGGATCGCGGTCGTGTTCCGGGGTCAGGTCACGATCGGGTTCAGGGACGGTGGTGCGTTCAGGACGCCGGTGAGGCGAGGACACCGGCGGGGACCCCGCCGGTTACGGTCACGAACGAGGACGTCGACAGGGGGTGCGGCATGGACGAGGACACGAACGACGGCCGGGTCAGGGCCGTGGTACGGGACCGGGACGCCGCCGGGCGGCCGCGCAACGCCCGTCCCAGGGACGCGCTGGGGCGCCCGTTGCCGCACGGGGCGAAGGGGGTCGAACGGGTGCCGGACGACTACGCCCCGAGCGCGGAGGAGGCCGTTGCGGCCGCCTACGGCTACCTCGCGAGCGAGCGGCCCTTCCATGCCCACGAGGTGCTTGAGGCACGGTGGAAGTGCGGCCCGGCGGACGAGCGCGACCTGTGGCAGGGGCTCGCCCAGATCTGCGTGGGGCTGACCCATCTCCAGCGCGGCAACACGACCGGGGCCGCCGCCCTGCTCAGGCGCGGTGCCGACCGGGTGGCCGCGTACGGGNCGCGCGAGCCGTACGGGATGGACCTGGCCGAGGCCGTCGACGTCGCCCGCGGCATCGCCGCCGACCCGAGCGCGGGGCCCGCGGCCGCCATCGCCGCCATCCGCCGCACGCTCAACCAGGGCTGAGCATCCGGTCCGGCCGTCGCCCGGCCGAGGGGCGGTGAGGCCGCCGGGCCGCGGCGTCGCGAGCGGCGGCTGCCGTCGACGGCGGAGAGCTTCGACGGCGGTGAAACGCGCCGGGCGAGAGACGATTCCGGCGCGGGTATCCGAGCGGTCCGCAGGATCAGCAGAGCAGCACGGCGGCATCGGCGACAGGGCGGCGTCGCGGGTCCACTTCGGACAGGGACATCGGAGACCGCGCCCACTGGACGACGCTTTCGGTTGCCGGATGTGCGGGCTGTGACGCGCGAGGGGCGGGTCGATGTCGCTGGTACGGGCGGCCGCGGCTGAGCGTCTGCGCACCGGCGTCGCCGTGGCCGGGGCTCATCCGGTCAGTCGCACTCCTGGGTGTCGACCCGGGCGGTGGCGGTGCGGCCGAGCTCGGCGTCGGGGGCGACCTCCTTGGCGGTCAGGGCGTATCCGGTGTCCTCCTGGTCGGTGGCGGCGGCGAAGATCACGCCGTAGACCTCGCCGTTGGGGGTGAGCAGCGGGCCGCCGGAGTTTCCGGGCTGGACGACGCCGCGGATCGCGTACACCTCGCGCTCCACCTCCTGGCGGTGGTAGATGTCGGGCGCGGTCGCGGGCTGCTGCACGCGGATGCGGGCGGGGCGGGCGGTGAAGCCCTTGTCCTTGGGGAAGCCGGCGATGATGGCGTCGTCCTGGGACTTGGCGGTGAAGTTGAACTTCAGGATGGGCGCCTGCAACGACGGCACGTACAGGACGGCGATGTCGCGGGCCGGGTTGAACAGCACCACCCTCGCGTTGTGCTGCCTGCCGAGGTAGTCGGTGACCCGCAGCTCCTGGGTCACGCCCGCGACCACGTGGGCGTTGGTCATGACCCGCTGGGCCGAATAGACGAAGCCGGTTCCCTCGATGCGCTTGCGGCAGGACGGGGCGTTGCCCTGCACCTTCACGATCGCGCGGCGGGCGCGGGACAGCTGCGCCCCCTTGAGCACGCTCCGATCCGGCGGCGGGACGTCGACGAACCGTCCGGCNCCGATGTCGCTGAACACCTGCGGGAACTCGGAGGTGTTGACGAAGTCGCGGAAGGCGCCCTGCCAGTTCTTCGCGGCGCTCGGCATCACCTGGTCGACGGTTCTGAGCACCAGGGAGCCGTTGATCTGCTGAACGATCGGTCTGAACGGCGCGCCAACCAGCAGCGTGCCGATGAGCCAGGCGATCACCAGGACCGAGAGCGCGCTCGCCAGCGTGCCGCCGAGCGAGTCGACGATGCGGGCCGGCTCCCAGGTGATGTGGCTGCGTACGACGGCGCCGAGGGTGGATGAGGCGAACTGCCCGAGCGTCGCGGACAGGAACACGATCACGATGGCGAGCAGGGCCTGCTCGGTGGGGCCCTCCACGACCGCGTGCGCGATGGGCGGAGCGATGAACACACCGAGAACGGCGCCGCCGACGAAGCCGAGGAAGCTGAAGGCCCCGATGATGAAACCCTGCCGATATCCGGATATGGCGAAGGCAATCACCAA
>Ga0065720_1021194_pt1 | contig 11288 bp, 15 predicted proteins | sample Thericmetagenome_FD_59107 | JGI IMG/M metagenome (GOLD analysis project Ga0065720, IMG submission 59107) | Thermophilic microbial communities from the Joint Bioenergy Institute, California, USA of rice/straw/compost enrichment - eDNA_2 v2... | ecosystem: Engineered > Solid waste > Grass >... | reverse complement strand
ACTTCAAGATTTTTTTTTTTTTGGTGTCTTCGCCTGTTGCTATTCATTTCATCATGCGCTGAGCTAAGTGCGGTGTGTCCGGCTCCTTGTCCACTCGGCTCCATTCCGTTGCGTCAATTTGTGACCACAAACTACCGTGCCAAGGGGGTGGCAAAAAACTGCTGCATATGGCAGCTGGGCTCTACGGGCGAGCGGCATCGGGGAAAGCGAGCTTCCAACTTTTCGGATCGGCTGGCTGGTGAACTACGCTCTCGGTTTCGAGCCTAACCCCGTTGCTTTTGATATACCCCTAATTTTGCAGCGTCGGTTGTACCTCAGAAGTATGGATATCGATATGGAGTCCAGTCCATTAATTTGGTACGTACATCCTGGTATTGCTCCCTGCTCAAATCATCCGTTTCCATCCCCTGAAATTTTTCGTAGGGTTCGCTGCATGACTTGCATGCTAGCAAGCAGCGCGAGAGAGTTACCAAGGCCTTGGGCACCGCTCCAACGCTAGGCGCAGCCTTAGTGCGTCGGTGCCGCCACGACGGCACCTCCTATGCAGTTATCCAAGCTTCTGGACACCATACCACCCTCCCAGATAGCAATTTTCGAGCATGAACCATACGGATAAGTCACTAACATGCCCCTCATAGCTCCATATCATAGGGCTAAGCACATGACTGGCGCCTGCTGCATGGGGCCCACGAGCCATGCAACCGCGACCAATGGCTTTCCTCCGTTTGCATTCGCGAAACATTCGGTCAGGACATAGCTGAAAGTAATGACATCCTGCATTACAAAACATCGAAAAGCGACAATAGAAATTATCGCTCCTTTGTTTGACACAATCGTCATCAATATTTGTTTTTGTGACGGCGTCTCGTGTATGTACAGATTAGCGCGGAAGAATCAATGGTCAACTACGTAGATCAACAATTTGGAAACATCCCTCTTTCTTGTTTCATCCCGCTCCAGGATGGAAATAGCTCCAGTTTTACAAGTATCGAGCTAGTGTATCTTTTTGAAAGTTGGGTGTCCGCAACTTAATTTATGACCTGATTGCGCGAAGCTGTGCGGGATTGCGGTCAGTCAAGGTTGCACATAAGTTTGGGATCGGCCCGGCAATCTGGTTGGGTTTTCAGCTGGGGCAGGCACCGGATTCTGGAAGCGAGCTGACTGACACGTGCGCAGGGGATCCTTGCTTAACGTTGTCCGGCTTTCTTGCTTGTCCCTATTGGAACTTAGGGTCGCGGGGCCGAAATGAGGAAGATCTCCAATAGCTTCGACTAGCAAGTCTAAAGCAATGTCGACGATAAGATGAGATCCGATGACGAAGTGGCTGTTTACTTATGCAGAGTGAGTTCTCAGCTGTTCAGGAGCGTTTGCAACTCTTCTTAGAAAAAACCCCGAGCTTGCATCCTTTCTAGCTGGAAGCCGACGCACTTCCCGCTGTTTGTAATGTCGCAATAAACCAAGCAGGAAACCGTAGCAGCCCGCTTTCGCTGTTCCTGGTTCCGTTGTCAATCGATCCCTGCCAGTTGGTTCCGTGCTTCTGGTACTGATTCCGGTTGGCTTCCAGGATCTGAGGAACCCACACCAAATGGGCCAACCCCCTCCTCACAACAAGCTTGAACCCTCTCTTGACCTCCCAATCGTATCCCTCCATGCCCCCGGTTTGTGTCACCACAATGAGGACCAGGAACCGGGGGCATGGCCAAACGCCTAAGCAAGTGGGCATCATACCCCTCCGGATAGCTCCCCGATGGGCTGGGTTTGGTCCTACCAGCACGTGTCTAAAGAAGGCCACATCGATGCCCAGCAAATCTCCTCTCAGAAATAATGATGCTACTTACTTACACGGAATTCATGTGTTGTAATCTGTGCAAAAGTTCATGATCAGCTGTGGCTTGCCGTCCATCCATTTTGCAGATGGTGATTTTTTTTTTCGGGCTGGCTTCATGACTGAGATAATGGGAGACACCAAATCATCTCGTGATGGCATTAAAGCCCACAGTGTCGACGTTCGCTTCGGCAAGTCTCTCGATTAATGGATTCTTTGATCTAAGCAATTTTACGAACAGCTTCAATCATCGGGATGGAGACAGGGGTCAAAAAGTAAACTGGTGGGAGCGGCAAAACCAGACTGTCTCGTCATTGGGTGGAGGTGCCGAGCTTTTGGAGTTTGGGCTGAATTGGAAATTCCAATTGCTCTGCCCAATGCTTGTTGTTTTCCTTTGCTGGAAAATTCGGAAGAGTTTCAACCCTCGGAACTTGCGCGCACTAAAATCCATCTGATCCTTGTTTTGTGACTCTGGATTTCTTGCGCTGGCTGCGCTGTGATCTGTTGGCAATTATGACGTTTTTTTTGCCGCGATTATCGACGGTTATTTTTGGGTGCCGGGACCTAAGCAGCGCAATCATCCGATCACCAGCCAGTGCACGGCCGCCGAGTTTGTCGGGACCCATGCTCATAGGCCTCGAAAACAAGGCCAGGCCTGGCACAAAGCATCTGGCAGCAAAAGTACGTACGGTTCACTCCACGCTTGATTGCTGGGGAAACACCTTAGACAACGGTTTTGGTCAAGCCTATGCTATAACTTGAAATTTTCTTCCTCAAAGAGCAATTTGTTGATACCACTTCGCTCTGCAAGTGGGTTGTTGTTGGCAAACCCCAATCCCGTAGTCTTGCACTAACGAAGAAACAGGGGTGCTGTAAGTATTGTGTGTCCGTGTGCGTATGAGCGTCTGGAAAACTCCGCGGCCAGAAGACCAAGGAAGCGTCTCGAGACTCGAGCGCTCTGAATCCATTCCTAAGACGGCGTGGAGCACGCAGAATATCGTAAGATTTGTTGGTCTTGTGTTGCAAGACAAAAGTCACCCACCTACATCATTGGGCAGCAAAAGGGTACCGTTGATGTGCGTTGCTCCACTGAGCCCAACCGTTTTTCAGAGCTGCCGGGATCTTTTGTAGGCTAGTGTAGTGTAGCTAAGTTTAACCAGCACTCCATCGGGGCTTGTACAACTCCTTGGCTAGGTATGTTTGTAGAGATTGTGCTCAGTGCAGCGTATGTTGGGGGTTCTAAGGTGTCATAGAATATAGCATTTTCTGTATATAGATAGGTAGGCACGGTAGTTAGTCCAGATGGAATCTCGCCGACTTCTTTTGTGGACATTAAGTTTAGATGCATAGAATGTATCGTAAGGTGTTCAAATAGATACACATTTCACCAGCTGTTAGCCCCGTGGCCCGGAGGCTCCATGCTGGGCTACTTCTGTATGCACACATCACTAAGCAGAGGTGTTAGGTACCTGCTTAGAATGCCACTCCAGTGTATCGCCATAATCTCAAGCGGGGTTGGCTGCAACTTGCGGCACTGTAGCCGATCCCTCGCGTGTCTCCGGTCTCAGTTTCCTGGTTGTTCCTTCACCGCGATAATCCGTAAAATCACACCCAGCTAAGTATTGCCTCCTCTTTGCGCTTCTTGTCACTATGCTTTTACCTACCCCTCAATTGCTAGTGTTTTGGTCCGAAGGCATCACCTTTTGTTGTGTTCTCGGGCTTCACGCGAGCGGTCCCGCAGCTTCCGAGTTCCGGCATCGTTCACGGTGTCCGGCGTTCACCGCCTCTCGACCAGCAGTTCCAGTGAGAAAAGGCCGGGACAGCCGCTTCTTTACATGATGCTGTGTCGCATGTCCAACAAGCCTCTGGGACCCAGTTGCCTATGGGGTGGACGAAAATAACACGGTTGTAATACCAGGCGCCTCCTCACATATAGCCTGTAGGCAGGCAGTATAGCGATTCCTCAGTGCCTTGCTCTGTTGCAGTGTACGTATGTGGCCAGGGGGAAAAAGGAAAAAGCAAGATGCGGCGGCGCATAATCAAGGATGTTGACACAGTATAGCATCGGCATTGAAGCAACTGTGCTTTGTGCTAACGTTGGAGGTTGGTCGTCGCAGGTTGCCAAGTGTCTTTTTTGCCCTGGCTTTGCCATTCAAGGACCAAGGTTGACATTGAAGGCTGTGATGTGATGTCGTCACGTACTCCTCATCCTCCTGGGGATGCCCAGACTATGTAATATGTTAGCCGCGATTTACATCATCTAACATACGCATGCTGTTTTGATGCAGCAAGTGCGTCTTTAGGTTTGTAGCTTTGTAGGGTAACAACAGGGCATGTTACGATGTGCGGCGCTTACAGCCCCACTTTTTCAGATTTCCCAAAGCTTCCCATAGTGCCAGGCTGGAGAAGACAGTAAGTGATGTCGCAGTAGTTGTCGCACCACGGGCATCACAGCAATGGGAATAACAGAAGGAACCTAATCACGGACAGCAAATGGAAGTGGTAAGTGGTAGGTAGGCAATGCGCAAGCCAGTGTATGCCACAGCCTGCATGGGCTCCGATCGCATCTGGAGGATTCAGCGAGGCCCCAATACTTACCTCTTAGGGGCGGCTTGACTACCGGGCTGGCAGTGATGACATTGGATGTACAGCCGAGCCAGCCGTCCACCAATTACCAGCCGGCGGTTTGTTGTTGGGAAGGCAGGCAGGCAAGCCGCCGCCAGCCTTCACTGTGCCAACCGGGCCGAGATGGCACAGCATCATGTTCATCATTTGGGGGCGGCAAGCTTCCTTTTGCGGAGAACAAAACTCATAGCAGCGGTGTCGGGCAGTCTATGTCTGTAAAACATTTCCTGGCGTTCTTGCTGGACACCCTGGGTTGGCTAAGAGTTGCTGCTGCCGCGCAGTGTTTTGTGCAACCTGTTTTTGAACGCCTTAGTCATCTATCACTCCATCTTGTCGAACTGCTGCCAACAACGGGTCCTCCCGCAAAGGTGGGCAAATCCCGCGGCATGCATTGGCCTTTACCCGACTGTGCACGACAAAGAAACCCAGGGCCTCATGATTTTCGTCGTGCAGCCAACCGTGTTTTCCAATTCGGCGATGACCATGGCACGGTAATGGTTTGGCTGGGCACACCACCTTTCAGGAATGCGATGTTCTCTCAGCGGGTATGGCTATTGCGCACAATATGTCTTAAGTGTAAGCCTGCTACTCTGCGTGCGCATATGGCTAGTAGAAGGAGTATGGGTACTGAGCAACGGAGTGATAATGTATTTGTTTGTGGTCCAGCCTGTGTGTCATGCGTGATTCCATGCTATGGAAGCATGTTGGCAGGTTCAAAGACATGTTGGATGGGCGGACAGATAGATGTACGGCCAGGTGGGCTGTGACTTTGACATGCCTTTGGGCTTTCGCGCAGCAGCAGCACAAGAGTACATATGTACTTAGTTGGCAGCAACGCCTCGTAGGAGGATTGACAGTAGCATATCATCTCTGACGCATGGTGTCCAGGTTCCACAAGCTGCAAACAGATCGATGTGCCGCTTTCTATTACGCATGTCAAATGGCTCCGTTTCAACCTCAACCTGGAAAGTTTCAACTGGCGCAGGTTTGATCCTCGGTCCTTATTCGATGCTGGGCTGACACTGGCAAAAGCACCTCCGATCCACTCAAGCCATGCTCTGCCAAAAGGTACCTCTCTCATGGGCCGTAGTGAGTGTACGTATTGTGTGTAATCTGCGTCTCTCGCAAGTCGCAACGCAACGGTGATGCAGTTGATTACTAGCTGTGCTGTGCAGATCCCTGCAAAGATGGTATGGTTAAGTTAGTTGACCACTTCACGCCAGACTTAACACTTCACACTTTACACTTCACACCTCCGTTGCCTGTCGCAAGGTCACAGCGTGTGCAGCAGCAACGACAGCAGGGAGCAAATGGTGTTGAGACTTGGAAGCGTGGCATTCAGCTACAGCTTCCTCCAGGCTGGGCGCTTCCATGCCTGCGCCAGCAACGCCTTGTCGGGGCCCTCGGCTCTGGGCAGCCCACCCGCCTGCAAAATGGATTAGCGCGCCAAGCACCAAGGCCTGGGGTAGCCCCTGTCACTAGCCGGGATGCTGTTATGTTGACGCGATCCGCCACATTCTCACCTGGACTGAAGCTCGTCTTTCCCGGTCTTGGTCTTCCAGGTTGATGAGCCGTCTCCTACGGATTACGGAGGTACCTATTTGCGTATTGAGTGCTGGGCTAACCTCAGGTCTCAGTTGAGTCGGGTCTCCTGTGGTCTCTCGCCGGCACACCCTGGGGATGTCCCACCCGACACCTGAACTGACCTGCTCGGTGCTTCCCCAGGATTGCCTGTCTTATTCGCCCAGCAGCCTGAGTACTTGAGAGGGCGGCTGCTTGTCACCGCTGTTTTCACCCATCGCTTTTCATCAAACATGGCTTTTAATTCTTTTTTTTTTCTTCCCCACGTCTTGCACAAGGGTCCCCACTGCTAGATGGTGGATGATCCGGTGACCTCTCGTCTCAGCCCTCCCCGTCACCTTGCTCTCGGCCGGCCGCCCGATCTTCTTTTGGCATCCATTGGGGTTCTTTCTTGGTTCTTTCTTGGGGCCTGGTCTATGTATGTATTGCATTGGGCCCTCCTTCGGGACCACCTGGACACCTGGCCGCGGGCATTAGAAAAGTATATACATTCACTCCCGCTTTCTTATACCCAGCATGCTCGTCCCAAGACTCTCTTCCCTGGTCGCTGCCCTTCGAGTCTGCGCCACCCTTTGTGGCCTGCAATCCCCTTCGTCTCCTACATAATCCCCCTTCAAGTCTCCTTGCCGCCTGGGTTCGCGTCTCTCCTTTCCCCAAGCTGGATGGTGACTCGGACTGCTGAGTATACCTCTCCCCCATATCGTCAACCTCATCGGCTGCCCTCTCACTAGCTGCTAAGCCGGCTAGTGTACTGCCGAACAATCCATCAGCCCTATTGTCCTCGTCCCCTCCAGCCCCTCCAAACACCGTTTGACTTGATCTGCCCTAGCCGCCCCGCCCTTTCCGGAGAAAGTCAGTTGCAGACAGCGCCGTCTACTGTATCTGCCCACATACGCAGTACATCCTTACATCAGAGTCGATACCCATAACCCCCGGGCGACAACAATGAGAGCGAGATCTCGGAAACAGCGTAGCTCAAGGGGCGTCCAACGCCCTCCATACCCCTCAAAGCAGCTGCTCATTCTGGGTATGTTCCCTGGGGCTGGAGTGTCATGTCATGTTGATCTCTAACCCATTGAGCAGCTGCGTGCCGGATCTGCGAGCCGATCGCCTTCATGTCGATTTTCCCTTACATCTACCACATGGTAAAAGATTTCAACATTACCAATGATGAGAGCAAGATCTCGTTCTATGCCGGCATGGTGACCTCGGCCTTCACTTTTGCAGAATTCTCCACTGGCTTTCTGTGGGGCCGGCTCAGTGATAAGATCGGCCGAAAACCCGTCTTATTGATGGGAATGGGAGGTACTGGCCTGAGCGTCTTAATCTTTGGTTTCGCCCCGAGTCTCAAGGTTGCTCTGTTTGCGCGCGCTCTGGGAGGCTTTCTCAATGGGTAAGTGTGAGAAAGGCATGGAATACTCGATATTGCACTGCTAACCGCAGCAGGAATATGGGGGTTCTTCAAACGACGGTTGCGGAACTGGTCACGGTTAAGGAACACCAGCGTAAGTTCGTTAAGTCTGAGCCAATTCTATGAGCGAGATCCAAGAGCGAGAATTAACATGAAGTCAGCTCGCGCTTACTCCGTCATGCCGTTGGTCTGGTGTATTGGGTGAGTTATGAGCTTCATCAAGCTTTGTCAGGCCCTCGAGCTAACGTATGTTCGTAGTTCTATCGTTGGTCCCATGATTGGCGGTGCTCTTGCAAAACCGGTGGAATCTATGCCGTCGATTTTCAAGCCAGGCAGCATCTTCGATCGTTTCCCTTACCTGCTGCCTAACCTATTCAGTGCGGTTTGCGTTCTGATAGGTGTCATCATCGGCATTCTGTTCCTCGAGGAGACTCATGCAGAGAGAAAGAAACACCGCGATCCTGGTCTTGAGCTGGGCAAGGCCATTCTCGTTTGGTTGCCCATTCAGTCGTGCCGGAACAGAGAGCCTGCCAAGAAGCCTGAAGAGCAGCCTCTCCTCTTCGACACCGATGAGCCTTTGCCAGGATACCTTACCAACGAGGACTCCGATGCTTCATTTGAGACGGATTCTGATCCTGCAGAGCCTGTGGATGTGGAGAGGCTCGAGAGGACACTCAACGAGCAGGTTTCTGCCACCGAGGCCGTAAAGTCGACTGAAAAGATCTTCACCAAGCCCATCATCACCATCATCGCTTCTTACGGTGTTCTTGCCTTGTAAGTCTTTCTGGAAGAGGGCTTGATTGGGAGCGCACTAACTTGTTGTCGCAGCCACACCATGGCCTTTGACTCGCTCCTCCCGGTGTTCCTCAGCACAAACCCACCAAAAGATGGAATCCCAATGAAGCTGCCTTTCAAATTCTCGGGAGGCTTCGGACTCGACACCCAGACAATTGGCGTGATTCTTTCCGTCCAGGGTCTCTATTCGATGTTTGCGACTAAGGTCCTTTTCCCCGCAATTACGGAAAAGATGGGTCCGCGCCGTGTATTCCAGCTCATGTCGATCTTGTACCCGCTGCTGTACTTTTGCACTCCTTACATCGTCCTTCTTCCGCCGAGCCTGCACAAAGTCAGCATTTATGCGCTCATCATTTGGAAGTGCTCGATTACAACGCTTGCATACCCCAGCAATGCTATTCTCCTCAGCAACTCCGCGGTGAGCACTCTGACGCTCGGCACAATTAATGGGGCCGCTGCTTCGACGGCCAGTTTCTGTCGTGCTATGAGTCCGATTGTATCTGGATCCCTCTACACCATGGGTCTTGAGTCGGGCTATTCTGGCCTGGTATGGTGGTTTACAATGCTGATAACCTTCGGAGGGGCTTATATTGGGCTCAAGATCAAGGAACCTCGCGGTCGGCTGGATGAGAAAGACGACATTGAAGTATCACCCGAAGCAGACTCGAGGCAATTAACGCGAGCATAGTCCTGCTTGAACTAGCTGACATCGAGTTCTTTTTTTTTTTTTTACGTTATCTTGTTTTTTTTAAACTCATTTCAATCATATACCCTCCCAAAGGCTAGGACCCGTTTAGGCGTACACAACTGGGATTGATTTTGGAGGAGTATGGTTACAGCAGGTCCACTTAGTCAGCAGTTTATTTTATTTCTTTTTGAGTGGTTCATGAGCGGGATAGACATTATTGCGGCACATGGGATTTACGGCTTAACATACACAGGTCAGGCGTTCAACTCAATTTCGATTTGGATTCTCACCTCGCGACGATGGCTATGGCATTACAGCTTCTCTTTCCAGACCGAACAGCTCGGTGCGTTTCCGCTTGAAGGAGAAATCTAAGAGACGACGTGGGATATGTTTAATGTCCCTTTGCCCTATGGGCTTGTCCTCATCTTTACCAGATGGGGAGACAAAACCCGTGGCAAAGGAGAATCAGATGCAAATGCCGACCAAGCCTTACCAGCCACGCAAAGCTCAACTGGCGACAGGGGCTTGGCGGGGCGGTTCCTAGAGTCTTGGGCCTTCCAGCGTCTTTCATACTTTCTCATACCCCCTTCTCAGCAATGTTCGCATTGTGATGGTTTGGATGTTACTGGCTCGCAAGTGGATCAGGAGGGAAACATTGGGAAAGTCACGGGGGTCTTCACAGGGGTTTAGGAATTTTTTTGTCGTACTGGTTTTGTAATGTACTATGGATACTTCGCTTCAGAGGTGCGCGCTCTCACGGTCCCCCTGCCAGAAAGCCGTCTGAGATTAGCAGCAGCCTCTTAGCAGTTCGCATTTGGCTTCCTGGGAGTAGGATTTTGTTTTTCTTCGAATGAAATGATCAAAAGAAGACAAACCCCAACAGGTTTGGCATGCTGCCGTCGCTCTGAAGTTCCACGTCCCCCATGCATACCACACTACTCATTGTCTTCCGTCTTGCTGAGATGTAACCGCCATGCCCCATGCTCGGGTTACGAACAAGTGGGGAGCATCTGCATGCTTATCGGCAACCCAGGTCCACCAGATGACCATTGATAACAGAATTTCCACCTCCTTATCAGTAAGTGGGAGGTTCACATGCGTAATCCATACAAAAGCTATACATTTTTACCCCATGCCGAAGATTCCCAAGGACATCCCTCACGATGCAGGATGGGATTGCAGCCGGCATTGGCGTCCCATCATTGGAGAAGGGGGCTTGCTACGAGCTGCATGTTCTTGGATATGTGCTTGGTAATACATGAAGGAGTCGAGCCCTGGACGTGAGCCAACTTCACCTCTATACACAAACCATTATTATCCTTTTCACCACCTCACGGGCTTGGTGATGAATGCATGGCCCCGAAACATCGGGGTTTTTGCTTCCAAATTACAATACCGCCATTTCTGGGTGCAGCAGGAGGATTACCACAAGCTACATCCAGTACGAACCTGAGGCCAGCATTCCCGTGGAACCGTGACTGTGAGCGTGAACGTGATTGTGAGTGGTGATTGCTGCCGCTGGTCTGTCACACCCATCCATGACCAAGAGGCTATTATCTCACGCTGCCGGAAAAAGTACACGAAGAGAGATCAGAGAGTACCTCCCTAAGTACCTACCTTACCTACCTGCGATCCGTTCCAGGCAGCTTGCAACTTGCAAACACATACTCGCTGCTCGCCCATCACATCAGCACTGGCTGGATCTTAACCCCACCCACGCAAACCGCCGTGACAACATGAGCTAGTGCTGTTCGAACACGGACACTAGTACCTATATCTTACAAATACAAGAGACTTCATACAGCATACAGGATACCTACTGCCAAGTTACGCTGTGAATTACGGATACCGACGCACTTGAGCTGCAGAACTGTTTGGGCTACCAGGATCCCTGCCCCTCCCAGGGACCCGTGGACTCGTGGAGAGGCGAACAGCGAACAGGACGCAGGGTAACAGGGTTACGGACGGAGTGCGGAGTACGGAGCGCAGACTGCAGAGGACAGAACGCCGGATCGCCTCCACCGAATCGAAAACGCTATCGCCGACTGTCGCAATTAGCATGCGGCTGACGACCTGCGCCAATACCGACGAAGATTGAGCCGCCGAAACCAAGGACATTGAGAGGGCTACGTCGAAGCGAGGACGCACAGAATCCAAGCAGAAAGCGACAGACGGCAGAGCCCGTTCAAAGGCTGCCAACGACACAAGTCCCCGTTGCCCAGTCGTTGGTCGCTGGTTTCCAGAGCCCCACGCCCTCGTCACCCCGTCAGCTCTTTACCATTTTGGCGTGCGCGGCGCCAGGCCAAGGCAAAGCTGGACGGGCTGGATAGGCTGGACAGACAAGTAAGTCCACACGCCCGGTC
>Ga0065720_1021193_pt1 | contig 11288 bp, 13 predicted proteins | sample Thericmetagenome_FD_59107 | JGI IMG/M metagenome (GOLD analysis project Ga0065720, IMG submission 59107) | Thermophilic microbial communities from the Joint Bioenergy Institute, California, USA of rice/straw/compost enrichment - eDNA_2 v2... | ecosystem: Engineered > Solid waste > Grass >... | reverse complement strand
AACAAGGAGATTTGTTTTTTTTGAAATGAGCGAAATTGAAAACACTGTTTATTTGGTTAGGAAGAGTTACTGGCTGGCCTTGGGAATAATAATATCCAAAGTCATAATTAGGTTCTTCATCAAAGCGCATATCCTCAGATTGGCCTTTCTTTAGCTGAAGATTGAAGGAAGCATTTGATGACTTTTTCCTAGAAGTATTAAGAGATAAAGAAACTAATTTACTTGATGCTCCATTTACCTTCAGGAGGAATATTTTCTTTATTAGATTCTAAGTCAAAGGCAAGAGATCTGAAGGAAGGGCTTGAAGTCTCAGAATGGCAGGGGAAACTTTGTTCTGTTTCGATAGCAATACGAGAATCACTCTCGAAATGAATACAGTTTGAATTTTCAGAGGGTTGGCAGGAGTCTTCGAAGGTAAGTCTTCTATTAGTAGGTTGTTGAGAGCCATCATAATTATTGCCATAATCCTAATAATGATTAGGACTGTTTTAAGGGGAAATAAGCGAAAATTTTAAATGGAAAAAGGTTGAAATCGAAATATTACCATTTGTCTGTACGAACCGAAGAAGCCTATAGAATAATGTTAAGATACGTAAATTGAATGCATACTGTTAGGATTCATCTCTGTCTTAGAAGGACACTTCCTTCAAACCAAATTTAAAATTATTAATATATAATTCGGACTGAATTTATAGTTGCCTCTTTATTAATTGAGGGCAGATAAATCCGTCTAAAATTATGTTCTGCCGCCAGAAGTTTGGAAGGTTCTCTGCAATTACTTAAACCAAGGAAGGCATTTAAGAAGCTTCAGGCTGAAGATATCCAGTAAGGGCATTCACACATGTTTTTAAGATGAAAATTACTTGAGTTTAGTTACTTTTAGTATCGATCACACAATTAGCTAATCCAGTGAGAGAGCCGAACTTAGACTTGGACTCTAAACCTCTTAGATTCCGTGCCTGTTAATAGTTTGATGTGTAGGTATCCTAAAGTTTGAATTAAAATCTGGACTGGATCATTAAGAAACAATGTTTTCTCTAAAATGGGTGAAATCGAAGATGAGCGAAGGAGAAAATTTTGAATTCATCTGTTAGAATAAGATGATAAATTGAAAAAAATTAAATAGAGATTTGTTAAAATATTCAAATTTAAAAAAGCTGAATAGCGCTCCTATTCTCTCGAATAGGCGCCAAAGGATTGGTCTTTAGATTGATTATAAATATATTAAGTCTTTACACGTTCAGCGAAATGAAGGGCCCCCGGCCCAAAGACGGATATAATACAAGTATAGAGAATACAGCTTTCTACACACAAATAACCTTGTACCTGTGATTTTAAAAAATAGTGCACTTATTACCCTTACAAGAAGCAGTATTAGTTTCATATAAAATTCCCCAGTTACCTCCTATATGCCCAGACACATGTTCACGTACCTTCCCTTTATCCGATTCTTTAAACACTATTTTTTCTTTGTCTTGTTGTGATTCAATAAACATTGCATAATTCCTGTTTTCAGAAATAGTTGTCTCTCGGAGATACAACTTGGTATTTATACTCTTGATATGAATACCACTCAGCCTGTTCTGGAACAGTACGCATTTTTCAAGTACAACATCCCCAAAGATCTGATCTTCTAGGATGAGTTTTTTTGCGGTTTTATTTATCACTTCATCATACGCGGTTGAATTAAGTGGCTCCTGTTTTATAAAGAGCCCATTCATGTTCTCATAAAATTCGCATGAGTTAAAGATCAAAGGCCCTCTTAGATTCCCGATTATCTGGAATCCTGAGTCCTTATTGTTGTTAATCTTGGTTGTTGAGAAGATATTACGTAGAGGGTAGGATTTAAAGAACTCGATTTCTTGTTCACTTGGGACTTTTTCCTGGCCAGTAAGCAGGACACCACCTTTATGGTTTCGCATAATCTCATCTTTGTCTGAGAAAACAGCAACTTCTGAGATGGCTAGCCCATAAAGTCGGGATTCTAGAATTTTGTTCTCTTTCAGATTGACTTGCAGGAAATTAGTGGTGTCTAACACGTGATTTAAAAATAGCCCATTCCCCCCGTTGTCGACAATCTGATTCTTCTCAATGGTGACCTTGCTTATATTAAGGTTCTTCATCCCAATGCCGTCCTTAGTGTTCTGGCAAATTCTGTTCTCTGTGATGTTGATAGTACAGCTTTGTGGAGTAATATTTTCACCGAATATCGATATTCCATAGCTTCCTTTGCAGAGTTCATTGCGTTCTATGCGTACATAGCGAGATTCTTGAAAGAAGATCTCTTTAGAAAACCTTATATTTATGCAGGATTTTCCAGGGTTTGTAATGACACATTCTTTGATGGAAAGGATATGCGGATTGGATATATTGATAGCATGACTGTGGTTGTTAGAGACAAATAGCTTTTCTATGTAGAGTTTACAACATATGCTGTTCTGCACAGCCATAAAAAAATTATTCACCACAGTCGATTGCACTCTTAGACAAGGCTGATTTTCCTGGGGGTTTGAGCGGAATTGATTCAGGTAAAAGCACACATCTTGAAATACTGGAGATTGGCCCGCTGTATTTTTACTTGAAATGTGACAGTCTCTTAAGTCCAAAAGACTGCCAGGATTAACTATAAATAATGGATAAACTCTATCCGAGTTCTGACTACGCTCGGTAGTGAGCTGGCCCGTCAGAAAATTAGTTTGATTGTGCTCAGAATAGCTGACTTTTTCTCCGAGCTTATATTCTTCCGATTCTTTGGAACCTAAAGACTAAAAAAGGTTTTTTTATGCACTTACGTCTGGTAGATAAGGACTGATTGAGGAAAGATTTGCGACTAAGAAATTCAAAATTTATACAGCATTCAGAAAATATAACTCCCTTGCTGGTTTTACCGTAGCCTGAGAGGTCGATCTGAATGGAATGAGACACATCTATACTCGAGCTTGGTGACCCTACGATGGTCAATGGTTTATTTATTTTCAATTGATAGACTCTCACAGAATGGTCAGGAAGAATAATTGTATCATGAGGCTTGGAATTGTTAATAGTCTAGGATATTATCTCACGAAAGTTTATCTTACAGTTTGAAGGTCGTAGAGATATGAGGCATTAAGCTCGCTTTTATCATTATTCTCATTATTCTTGCTGCTATTGTCCTGGTCTTGCTGTTTAACGTCCTCAGGGCTAAAACTCTTCTCTCTCTGTGTCAGTCTCATTTCGTAATAGTCATAGTCATTAGCATAGTAATTAATTTGATTTTGAGAAGTTTTTCCTTGAGGTTTATATTCTAATGTCCTTCTGACGGAATCGAGATTTCCCATTTCGTCATCTGAACGCCTGGACAATGGCCTTTGGGGTGTCTTACGAGGTGATGGGAAGTGGGCTGTATTTTTCGTTTTTACACTTGTGTTTAGCTTATTTCTCTTTTCAAAATCTATTAATGACTGGTTTATTTGAGAACAGCTCTCGTTTTTGTCCTCCGGGATTGTATCGGGGTAATTTTCGTTATAGTACACGTCTTTGGCATTTATTGCATATTTTTCAGTGTTGTTTCGGGGCTTCTCATTCATGAGAGATTCAAAGTTGGCCTGATATAAATCTTAATTCCTAAACTGTAAACAATAAGAGTATTACTTTACTTAGCGTGTTATTTAGCTTGGTCTAGACTATATGTCCAGATCTCAGCTCATTTGTGGCCACCTTAGTAGCCCTTATTAGTCACCCTCTTATCTATTTAAGCCTAAAATATTTCCGTTTTTCAAAAGCTTCCATTAAATATTGGAAGGAAAAAGGCGCTTTTTAAAAATTTGAAAATGAAACAATCTAAAGAAAACTTAGAATCCTATAGATATAATTCCAAAATTTCACTGATTCGAATGAACATATTGATTATTTCGTATAACAGACAATCCTTCTAATGAAATAGTTTTAGTTCAAAAGATAAAAATATCAATTCTAATCACATTTAGTATATTTGACATCATTTAAATGGTTTAGCTCTCACAAAGCCAGTCAAGTCCATCATATAGCCCATCTCCAGTAAGTGCACAGAATCCTTGTATATGCCAATCTCTTCCTTTAATTAAATGCAACTCTAGTTTTTGAAAAACATGAGCGACATTAATCGAAGCAGCATCCAATTTATTTGCATAGACCAGGAGCTTAACACCGATCAACTCCTCATCATATAGCATCTTATGCAACTCCTTTCTAGCTTGTTCCAATCTCTCTGTATCACTCGCATCAACTACGAAAACTATTGCATGATTATTTTGATAATAGTGCCTGCATAAGCTTCTCAATTTATCAAGTCCCCCTACATCCCAGAATATTAGCTTGCATTTCTTATAGTCCACAGTCTCAACATTGAATCCAATTGTGCTTATAGTTGAAACAGTTTCTCCCAGTTTAAGCTTATACAAAATAGTTGTCTTTCCGGCATTATCAAGCCCGACCATCAGCACCTTCATCTCTTTCTTCAAAGAATTAGTATCAGGATATTCTACACAAGGACTAATCTGGGTAATCTCATCAAATCTTGGTGCCTCGAGATCCCTCATCTGCGTAATAATATCCTGTAAAGAAGCCTCTTCACATATCAAAGCTCTTGGTAGCCTCTTAGATTGCTCTTGTAGATGCCTAGCAAATTCTTGGAGCTCTTCCTTGATCTCATCGGCTTTCTTTCCTGACTTTTCTAAGGATCTAGCCTCTACTACATCTTCCCTCATTGCACGGATAAGACGCTCGAAATCTTCAAAATTTTGAGTAGTATTAATTTTCTCAATTATCTTTTCTTTGGAAAAATTCCACTTGTCGTCCTTCTCCTTGCTGTAGTAACGATCGACCTTCCTCTTGAAAGAATCAAAATTGGAACGGAGAATCTCGGTATGCTTGTCCAAATTTTCGAAGATTTTATCTCTGGCTGTGAAGCCAATCAGACTAAACTGCTGAATAAGAGTGTTTATATGATCATTGACTTTTTGCTTTTCCTCTTTGATATGCTCATTCAATTTCTCGAACACATCTGTCTCGTTAAGAGTTGAGACTATAAGCTCATCCATTTCTGGATCTTCATACTGATTGCTTCTTTTAAAGCTTCATAAGATTTTGAGGCTTCCTCAATGAAATCCTTAAGAACAATGAAGGAATCCTTACCAAGATTCTGTATGTTTTCTAAAATACGCTTTGTACACCCGAGAAGGGGCTGCTTATTCTCATTAAGAAAAAATCCTGTTATCAATTGGGTAGGGTGTTGCTTACAGGAAATAAGCTTGCACGATATCTTAGTTTCCATTCTAAAGTGGTTTTAGACCTAAATACAGTTTTTGAAGTTTATATTATAAAGTCTTCATGGATTTATTTATATTTATTCCTTGTCAGAAAAAATTCCCAGGATCTGATTAGAGCTCCGTAATTAGATTGTTACTATGTTGTGATAATTTACTCAAAAGTAGTCCAGGATCAACTTTTTAAGTACATCAGATTAGATTTGACGAAGAATTGAATATCTACTTCTTATAATAATATCTCATGTTTTTATTTTTTCAATTATATTTTAACATTTTTCACAAGCAATTACTACTGAAAGTTAGAATAACCATTTCTATGCCTTCGGATATATTAATTCTATTCATCCCGACCATTTTTCATTTCTCTTTTCTTTTTTTGAATTGATAACTCCTTCACCAACCAATCCAGCCCTTCTGAAATACCTTCTCCTGTGGAAACCCAACAGCCTTGCACAAACCAATCTCGATCTCTTAAAATTACAAGATCAAATATTTGGACTAGGTCCACTGGTTTATACCCATCTAAGTCCTGTTTATTTGCATAAATTAATAGCTTTACACCCTTTAGCGTTGACTCTTCAAGTAGTTTATGTAGTTCTTCCCTAACAACTTTGATTCTTTCTTTGTCAGAACAATCAACAACAAATATCAGAGCATCAGTTTCAGAATAGTAGAACGCCCAATGAGGTCGCAGTTTTGGTGCTCCAGAAACATCCCAGACAGTAAAATTTTGGTTTTGATGCTGAATAGAAACAACGTTAAATCCCACTGTAGGAGCTACTTGGAGTTTTCCCCCTATTTTTATCCAATAAAGGATACTAGTCTTCCCGACGCCATCAAGCCCAAACATTAGACATTTCCACTCCCTCTGAGGTATTGATGGAATAAGATCTTGCCCTTCTCTTCTAATTTCAATCAAATCCTTCAAGATGTAGCTAGTACTATCCTTAAGAAGGTGAATCTTATCTTGCAAAAAAGCATCGTTTGTAATTACAGAAGTGGGTAAGAACTTCAACTGTTTAACCAACCTCTGTGCAGAATCTAAGATATTTTCTTTGATCCCTTCAACAGTACCAAAAGATTTCACGTATAACGCTGCTTCCACTATATCATCTTTCATCATTTTGATCAAAGCTTCTAAGGAGTCATAATCTTTAGCTTCTGAAATCTTAGCTTTAATTTTTTCTGTTGAAAAATCCATACCATCATCTTGTTCCTTAAAACAATAGAGATCAACTTTCTAAAATTAGAATAATTTGATTTGACAGTAGCCAACTGTCGATCAAGCTTTTCAAATATTCGATCCCGAATATTCAAACACATCATACTGAATTCTTGAATCATTGTATTAATCGAATTTGTCACTTTAGTTTTCTCATTCTCAATATGTTGGGTCAATCTCTCAAGGCTCTCATACTCATTCAAAGTAGCATCTATGACTCCCTGTAAGACAGGATCTTGGATATTACCAGTCTGTTTGAGAATTTCGTATGATTTAAAGACTTTTACAATGAAATCTTCTAAGACAATGATAGAGCCCTGTAAATATTTGGAATATTTTCTAAAATACATTTGGTGCATATAAGTGGAGATTTGTCAAAATCCCTTAAGGATATTCCTGTAATATACTGAGTGGGGTGTCTCTTGCAAGTGATAAAATGGCAAGGAGTAACTTTTTCCATTGGAAGTTAAACTATATTTAGTAAAAGCTCTCTTCATGTTTGATTTATTATAATAAAAGGATCATTTATTTTCCTTGTCAGAAAAAGTTGATAAGAAATACTTTCGAAATTATAAAACTACGTTTCGTCATTAATCTTTTTCTTGTACCAGAAAGGAGGCTTCAATTCATTAGGATGAATAAAAGAACAAAATTACTTAAAATTACTTGTTGTCAAATTTGGTATAAAAAGCATATTAAATAAAATTTTACAAATAAGCAAAGACATCATAGTCAACAATAGTAAACAGATTGACTCTAACTGAATTAAATTTCTCACCATCAGGATTAGTGGCTCCGACAAAGAGCTTAGTAACAACAGGCAAATCCTTATAAGGAACATTCTGATTAATAATCAAAGCCTTCAGATCACCTGTAGTAGAGTTTCTGAAAACCAGTGCATGTGGGTTCTCTCCATTGCTATATTTACCATGCATAATTTGATGATCACAAGCTGAGACATAATTTCCTCCCCAAATTCTCTCTACAAAATCATCAAGTCTTCCCCAGTTGTAGTTCATCATATGCTTAACACTTTGTAGTCTTGCTCTATGGGAATTCTTGGTACCGGAGAGTCCACACTTGTACATATTTCCATTGTTAAAGAAGCCACCATTCTGGTTAAGTCCATCAGTATGAGTCTAAAAAATTATAATAGCCTTAAGAGCTATACCTCGAAAACGAAAAGCTTTCCATTGCTATCCTTAGAGAGCTTAACAAAAGTTTGGTCACCAAAATCAATGTAGGATTTGGGAGTGACAACATTGAATTGTTGAGAAGCCAAGTTATAATCAATTGAGAAAGCATAGAGAGCTGGCTTCTTTTGTCCCAAGTAGGTGATTGAGACACTTACGAACATTATTCCTCTTAAACTATTTGAATTTTGGTCATATTCAATTGCAAGATCAGCATCTAAGATAGAGCTGGCCTCGAAAGGATATGAAACACAAGCGCTGGAACTAGAAGAATCTTCAATTTTGGTCAAAGTGATCAATAATCCTTGGCAGGTTCCTGAAGAGATAGAAACCTCTTCGAAATAGGTATATCCCTGAGAATAATTATTTTCAGAAATATTTCTGTTTACATTAACAACAGCGATATCTGCAGTAAGGGTAGCAGCAGGCTGTATTGAGTAGTATTTTTGTAGGGATAAATTCTCGCCTACAGAATAAACTGTATATCCATTCTTGTCTTGAAGGAGTATATAAGATGCATGATAGGATAAATCAGTGTAGGGGCCATCTGGGAGAATAATGGATGAAATTACTGACAAAAATGAATCATCCTTAATTGACAGTATCTGGAGTTGGGTATGCTATAAACTCAATTCCTTTGTTGAATTGTTTTACTTGAGCTGACTTGTCATAGTAAGCAAAAATTGCACTTTCATCAGCGACATAAGTGTCAAGTAAGAAATTAGAAGCTCCTTCTAAGAATAAAGGGTCTTCTCTGGGCATATAATTCTATAGCTCATGCATATGAGAAAGAATTCGTTTTACCTCAAACATCTCGACATCAACATTACTAGTGACTCTAAGGGTGTCTAGAGATTCATGGCCAGGTCTCTTCTTGCACTTAGGGTCCATGTATTGGTTAATAACCTGTGGTTTTTATTGATTGTTAAGAGGAATTACATATTGAACATCTTCTTGATGAGCAACCTCATAGAACAAATAAGGAAGATCATCACCCCATGCAGGAAATCCCCTTTGACAGACATTTGGAATTGTCTTTTATGTTACTTAATTCATTATACTGGTTACTGGGAACTCAGCATTAAAGTTTTTGAATCTTGGGTCATTAAGATAAAAACGGGAATCTTCTGATTGGGTGTAGAAGTAATATTTGGCAATAGCTAAGGCATCTTCACTACAATTCTTTTGTCTGAAACACTTCATTCTATAGTAATCTTGTAAGCCGTTTCCACTTCCAGCAATCTAGTATTATTAATTTTGAAACAGACTTTTACGATTTGGATATCCAAATTTCTGGCCTGGATTATATTAATCATATCTCCCAACCATCTTTCTGTGAGGGATCCCTGGTAGTTACTATATTGGAGATTAAAAGCAATATAAATTGTGCGATTATATTTAGGGAGTCTGGCATCCTTTTTCCAAATAAAGTCATATTTCGTGCTGCTCATCATTGCCAAAAATTCATTGGTAGTATTGAAATAATCATCTACAATAGGCCCAGAAGAAGTGTCTCCTCTAAATCCAAGACAACACATCTAATTTCGATTATAACTTTTTGAGAAAAAGGTACAACAGAATTGAGAATATCAGTTTGACATTCTCCATCCCCTTCTCTCCAAGTTGAATACTTGAGGCAAGTGGCCTCGTCCATCATGCTGACATCCATTTTGTAGAAGTCAACACCTTGATATTTATTAATGGAACTATTTTATGCTACCCCTTATCAATTGTTGAGCAATATAGTCCAAGTCGTTGAAGCTATGTGACTGGAATGGGAAGAGATTTGTTTGGACTGCACTAGAAATAGTGGAGAGTGCTGCAAGGAAAACAAAAACCAAATATATTTTTTTCATTTTTCTCAATGAAAATTTGTAAATTTATTTTTCTAGGCTAATTTCGAAAGGTTTAACCAGTAGGTTTAGTATTGTACTATTTAACACTAAATCAGACAGATCATTTCGAGGTTATTTAACTTCTTAACATTCTATTTTGATGTGCTCAATTTTTATACCCTTTATTGCTATAGATCCAAATCGAATAGATCAAACAAGTCAAAATTTATATTCATATCTCCCTAAACAAGCTTCTTTAACTTCTTGTAGAAAAATTGTCTGTGTTGTTCTAAAATATAACCTCAAAATATTTTACCCGAATTTAGATACTTAGTTTTCTCTTGCACCTATATATCACAATGATCCTTCAAAATTGGTCCTGTGCCATTTTTTTCATGGGTAATGTTGACAGGGGTTGCTAGCAGTATTAACTATCAATTTCTGAGAAATTCTTAGTGTGCAAATAAGAGAAAAAGTGACTTCTAAGCAGACAGAAAAATAAGGCCTTGAAAAGATTATATTTTAGCATATTTATGCTGAAGTTCTAGGAGAGTGATGAAAGAGAGGTTCAGGAGGAAGTCTGGAGAGAAAATCGAGGTTCTAAATCGTAGATAAACGAAGCTTTCTGTTTATGCGGCATTTGTATACAAAACAATAATAATTAATAATTCACTTAAAATTTAATTTGGCTTTACTTGAATTATGAGTCAAAATCATTCTTTTTGCGAAATCTCTATAGATAAAGACAAAAAAATAAAGTGGATAATAGATCTATCAAAAAATGAAAATTCAAAAAAAAGTCCCAGCAAAAAGACTGAGTATAAACCTAATACCCTTTACGAATTGGCTCAAAACTACATTAATCAGCTTAATTCATACCTCGAACAAGAGGTTCCCCCACAACCTGAGAAAAAGACCTCTAAGACAATCCGTAAGCTGGCTAAGAAAATTATGAAGACCAAAAAACTTCGTTTATCTGAAGTTGCTGCTGAGGTAAAAATATTATCATCTTCTAGAAAGTCTCAATGTAATATAGCTTAATTTGCCCAAAAACAATATCAAGCATTGGCTCCTGAAGGGTGAGAATCTTCCTGAAGACAATACGGACTATGAGACCCTGTTTAAGAACTGGATTTTGGATTACAGAGTATCAACATTTCTTTGTTAAAATTAATTTTATCTTTATAGAAATATCTATCACAAGATGACTTGTATGATGTGATTAATCGCTTTAATAAGAGCCTACGTAAGACTCTGATTAAATCAGATCCCCGTCTTGCCGAAAAAGATGATAATGAATTAATAGAAGATGTTATAATAGACAACAGATTTCCACTCAAAAAAGTCAGGTCACAAGAGGCCGAAACCTCCTCCTCTTCATACCTTAATCTTGTCCGAGTGAATGTCCACGAGAGTGGCATACATATAAAGGACACACTTTTATGGAATATAAATGATTCTGATCTAATGACAATTCAGCAATTTGCTAAAGTCATGGTCAAGGATTATGTAGAAGATCATAGGCTGAATCCCCCGGATGAAGTCTTAAAAAGTAGCTCTTTGAGACGTATTATTGAGTAATAGGCTTAATTAAGAAAATAACTAAGCAAATAATTGAGGAAGTGGAAGTACTAAAGAAAATTAAAAACCACGTTGAGACTTTGATTAAATTCAATGCTAATACTACTTCATATAAACAGAAGGAAACTGTTATAAAGATCACTCTTCTTATTAAAGAAGATGGATACAATAT
>Ga0065720_1021192_pt1 | contig 11290 bp, 8 predicted proteins | sample Thericmetagenome_FD_59107 | JGI IMG/M metagenome (GOLD analysis project Ga0065720, IMG submission 59107) | Thermophilic microbial communities from the Joint Bioenergy Institute, California, USA of rice/straw/compost enrichment - eDNA_2 v2... | ecosystem: Engineered > Solid waste > Grass >... | reverse complement strand
GACCCCTCAAAAGTGTAGGCACCACACGAAGTTATCCACAACCGCCGCATCCCTCGTCCCGCTTGGGCTTGTGGCGGTTTGTGCATCTACTGACTGTCGAACACGGGATTTAGGTGGAATGTGTCGGATTACATCGCAGCGGGAGGGGTTGTTATTGAGTCTCAAATTTTTACGCACGGGGTTGACTTTATGGTTCGTGATATGCTTGTCGGTCGGGGTTGGGCAGATGGCGGCGACGCCTGTGTTCGCGGCCAATGGCAATGCGGGCCATTTTGTTGTGGACGGGGACCCGGGCAGTTGGTCATACAGCGATAATGTTCTCCATATTACAGGCAGCGCTCCTCTTGTCATCAGCTTGGGGGACAATGCCACTGTCATTCCGGAGAACGGCGCTCTGAAAACGACCGTCGATCGCATTGTCGTCGATTCCGGTGTAACGGCGAACATCACGCTTGACAATGTTCGCATCCAAAGCAGCAGCGCGGCCGCCTTCGATATGACAGGCGCGACGGTGAATCTTACGATCAAGGGCTACAATGCCCTGCAGAGCACGGCCATGAACATTCCGGGCTTTCGCGCGCCAAGCGGTTCGACGCTGACCATCGATGCAACGGATGCAAGCGCTTTTCTGGGTGCCGCGGGCGGGAACTACGCTGCGGGCATTGGCGGCAAAAATTCCGAGCATGGCGGCACCATCACCATCAATAGCGGCCGATTCCAGTTCATAAGCTACAATGGAGGCGCGGGCATTGGCGGAGGTTACTATGGCAATGGCGGCACCGTCACCATAAACGGCGGCACCATTATTGCCGCAGGCGGCGGAGCGAGCATTGGTCTGGGCTACTTCAGCGACAGACCCAGTGATATCAAAGGTACGCTGACTATAACGGGCGGCAGTGTCATGCGCAGCGGTGTCGCCAAATATGAATCGATCGCAACCAATGGTACGGATCCCCTCAACCTCGTCACGGTGAATGTGACAGATGGAGCAGGTCAGCCTGCCGCCGTTGCCGAAATATCAGCGGTTACGATTAACGGTCTGGGATACACGTACGGTATTACGGATGTCAAAACGGATATCAATGGCAAATTGTATTTCTGGTTGCCCGATGGCATCAATGAAAATGATGTGAGTGTTACCGTTAAAAGCGCGAAAAGCAGCAATGCCGATCTGAGCGACTTGGCGTTGTCCAGCGGCACGCTGTCCCCGGTGTTCACAGCCGGTACGACGAGCTACACGGCAAGTGTCGGAAATGACGTCACCAGCATCACCGTCACGCCGACGGTGGCGGACAGCAAGGCAACGGTGACGGTGAATGGGACAAATGTAACAAGCGGCACGGCGTCGAGCGCCATCAGCCTGAACACCGGCACGAACACGATCACAGTCGTGGTGACGGCGGAGGATGGATCGACGAAGACGTATACGGTGGTCGTGACGCGGGCGAAGAGCAACAATGCGGATCTGAGCGGTCTGTTGCTCTCCAGCGGGACGCTGAGCCCGGTGTTCAGTTCAGGTACGACGAGCTACACGGCAAGTGTCGGAAATGACGTCACCAGCATCACCGTCACGCCGACGGTGGCGGACAGCAAGGCAACGGTGACGGTGAATGGCACAGGTGTGGCCAGCGGCATCCCATCCGGTGTTATCAGTCTGAACACGGGTGACACCACGATCACGATCGTGGTGACGGCGGAGGATGGCGCGACGAAGACGTACACGGTGACGGTGACGCGTAAAGAGGCTTCTCCTGACCCGGGTGAGACGCCTCCGCCACCTGTAGTCGTGCCGGCCCGGCCGGAGACAAATCCCGGCCTTGGCGTCATGATCAACGGAGTGCCGCGTGAGCAGGTGGCCACAAGCACCGTCACAGAGGACGATGGAATCCGTACGGTGACGGTCCGGATTGACGCTTCGAAATTGATAAACCTGCTCACCGCGGAAAACGACAATACGGTGGTGACCATCCCCGTGGCGGCCGAATCGGACAAATTTGCCGCCGTGTTGACCGGCGACGCAGTAAAAACGATGGAAAGCAAAAAAGCCGTACTCGAGTTCGATACGCCGATCGGAAGCTACAAGCTGCCCGCCGCGGAATTGCTGATCGACAATCTGTCAGACCAATTCGGCGAGCGTGTGGCGCTGTCCGATATTGTCGTGAACGTATCGATTGGGAAAAGTGATGCCAATACGATTCGGGCGGTCGAGAGTGCCGCGGAATCCGGACAATTTGCGCTCGTTGTTCCGCCGGTCGACTTTATCGTAACCGCCGCTTACAACGGCAAGACGGTTCAGGTCGCCAAGTTCAACTCGTACGTGAAGAGGGAAATTCCGATCCCGGACGATGTGGATCCCGGCCGGATTACAACCGCTGTCATCACGGAGAAGGATGGCACGAGCCGCCACGACCCCACGTACGTGACAGTCCGGAACGGCAGAACTTTCGCAATTGTGAACAGCTTGACCAACAGCACCTATTCGCTGATCTGGCGGAACGTCGCTTTCGTGGATATGAAAGGGCATTGGGCGCAAAAGGCCGTGAACGACATGGCATCGCGGATGGTGGTCAAAGGATCGAATGGGACGCATTTCAATCCGGATGCCCCGATCACCCGCTCCCAGTTTGCGGCGATAGTCACAAGAGCGTTGGGGCTCCCGGAAAATGGAACAACGACTGTGTTCAACGACGTAACGCCGGGCGACTGGTACATGGGTGCCGTAGCCAAAGCATACGAGTACGGCATCATTCAGGGATTTGAAGACGGAACGTTCCGCCCGGACCGCATGATGACACGGGAAGAAGCGATGGTCATGATCGCGAGGGCGATGCAATGGACGGGACTCCGCGCGGAAACAAGCGGCCAGGATGCGGTGGCGACCCTTTCCCTGTTCACGGATGGTTCCGCGGTCAGCGGCTGGGCCATCCAATCTGTGGCATCCACGGTCAATCATGGATTGGTGCAAGGCAGCAATGCGGCGCTAAATCCGAAACAGGAAATGACCCGGGCCGAAACGGCGATGCTTGTGCGGCGACTGTTGATTCGGTCGAACCTGATCAATGACAGATAAGTAAAATACGGATTTGCAGAACAGACCGCTCTCCTTGACCGGGGCGGTCTTTCAATTGCCCGATAAGCCGATTCGGATCGGGTTGTGCCTGGTATGCGCCGGGCGCAAGGGGGATCGGTCGCGCTGATCGGTCCGCCAATTTGCGACACGGCCAAGGTGTTTTTAAAACAATTTTACGAAAATAATTTTACTTTTGAAAAAAACTATTGCAAACGCTTACCCCCCTGTGATAATGTGTACTTAAAGTTGTGAAAGGTGTTGAAATATGAGCGACCATGACAAAATGACAACCAACCGTCCATCCGATAGCAGTCTTCAGGAAATGTTGTCGGAGCTGATCACGGAACAGGTCAATCCCAATACGCATCACATCGACGAATGCGCCACAGAGGAAATGCTGCGTCTCATCAATCAGGAAGACAAGCTGGTCCCGCTGGCGGTAGAGAAGGAAATCGGCAACATTGCAAAAGCGGTGGATGTGATTTCGCACAAAATAGCCAGCGGCGGCCGGTTGTTCTATATCGGGGCTGGCACAAGCGGCCGCATCGGTATTCTTGATGCAAGCGAATGCCCGCCAACCTACGGTACCAGTCCCGAACTTGTCCAGGGGGTGATTGCAGGTGGAGAAAAAGCGGTGTTTCAATCTGTGGAGCACATAGAAGACGACGAGCAGGTCGGTTGCCGGGACGTGGAGCGGCATGGCATCAACGCGCATGATGTTGTGGTGGGCATTTCCGCCAGCGGCCGTACCCCTTACGTTCTGGGCGCGATCGGGGAAGCGAAGCGGCGCGGGGCCTACACCATCGGACTGTCCAACCTGAAGGACTCTCTTCTGTCCTCCGCGGCCGATCTGGCGATCGAGGTCGTCGTGGGTCCGGAGGTGATTACGGGTTCCACAAGAATGAAAGCCGGCACCGCGCAAAAATTGGTGCTGAACATGTTGTCCACGTGTACCATGATCAAGTTGGGCAAGGTCTACAACAACCTCATGGTGGACGTCCAGGCAACCAACACCAAGCTGAGGGAACGATCGATTCGCATGGTTCAAAATCTGACCGGGCTCTCCCGCGAACAAGCGGCGGCAGGCCTGGATCAGTGCAACGGGAGCGTCAAGCTGGCCGTCATGATGCTGAAAAGCGGACTTCCCAAAGAGGAAGCGCAGAAAGTGTTGAAGGACCATCAAGGACGCCTGAAGCAATCGCTTCAGGCCGCTGAAAACATGAACAAGGGTGTGAACTGAACGTGAGAAAAATCGCAACCGTATTCATCAGTTTGCTTCTTGTCCTGTCTGCCCTGGCCGCTTGCAGTTCGGGAAATTCGTCGTCGTCTTCCGGCAGTAATGCCGGCACCGGCTCCAACACCGGTTCCGGTTCCGGCGGTTCCTCCGCGAGCTCGTCATCCACGGCGTCCGGCGGTGCTGAAGCTGGCCCGCTTGAGCAATGGGGCGCTTCGGTCAAGGCTGAACTGGACGGCACGACGATCACGGCGCTGCTGGCATCGCACGACGCCACCACCGCCATGCAACAGATGATCGATGAATTCACCGGTCTGACCGGCATCAAGGTGAACACGAAAGTGCTGGCCAGCACCGAGATGAAGACGATGCAGCGCTCGAATTCCTCGACCAAGACCGGTGTCTTCGACATCTATATGGTCGACGCGTTCACGATTTACGAATACGCGAAGAACGGCTGGCTGGAAAACCTGCAAGGTTATCTGGATGATCCCGCGCTGACGCCGGAATGGTATGACTACGAAGACATTCTGCCGGCGTTCCGGGAAGGGATCGCGACGGTCGAAGGACAGGCGTACGCGCTGCCCATCGCGGGTGAGAGCCGCTTCATCGCGTACCGCAAGGACCTGTTCGAAAAGCACAACATCCAGGTTCCGAAAACGCTGGACGAGCTGCTGGAAGTCGCCAAATACTTCAAGAACAGCGACGAGAACGTGGCGGGCATCGTATTCCGCGGCGCAGCCGGCACGCTTGTCGGCTCGGCGCACATGGCGCTGGCCTATGCGTTCACCGACGATCCGATCTACAATCACGTCACCGGACAGTTCCAGGTGAATTCGCCCGAGACCATCCAATCCATCGAATATATTCTGGAACTTGCGAAGTACGGTCCCGACGATATCGCCAGCTACAACCATGAAGACGCCGTCGCGCTGTTCATGCAAGGAAAGAGCGCCATGTGGTTCGACGCCACTTCGATGGCGTTCCAGATCGAAGATCCCTCCGCGTCGACGGTTGCCGGAAATGTGGGTTACTTCAATGTTCCCGACGGACCGGCGGGAGGCAGCGGCGCCATCGCCGGATGGAGCCTCGGCATTCCGACCGACTCCGAGAACAAGAAGGCCGCCTATGCGTTCGCAATGTTTATGAGTTCCCGCGAGAAGGCCAAGGACTACATCCAGAAAGGCGGTATTCCGAGCCGCACCTCGTCCTTCGAAGATGCGGAACTGACCGCCGCCAAGCCGCTGAACCAATATGTCTTCGAAGCGATCAAGGACGCGGGCAGGCTGGTCGACCGCGGCGTAACCTACAACTACGCGTCTCCGCACGTTCTCAGCTTCATGAAGATTATCGGGGACCAGATCAACCGGGCGATGATCGGCGAAATTACGGCCGAGCAAGCCGCCAACAACGCGCAGAAAGAAATTGAGAACGTTCTGGCAAGCAGCTAACAGCGAGATACGCCGGTAAAGCACAGCCCTTTCCTTCTGTTTCGGGGAAAGGGCTGTACACTCGGACTGGGGTGACGACTGGTGCAAATGCATAACGACATCATGGAAAAACAGGTTTATCGGGAGCGAAAACGGTGGTTGCAGCGCCATCCTCAGATACCGTTCATCACACCGACGCTTGTGATCATGTCCCTGCTGTTCATCGTTCCCATCCTGTTTGTCTTTCTGATCAGCTTGACCAACTACAATCTGGGAACGCCGCTGGATCAGGTGAAGTTTCTGGGGCTTGATCACTATATCCGCCTGTTCACCGATACCCAAAGCGGGTTCTTTCATTCCATCTATCTGAGTCTGATGTTCACGATCTTCGGCGTATTGCTCCAGCTCGTCATCGGCATGGCCTGCGCCTTGCTGCTGAACTTCGAGTTCCGGCTCAAGGCGCTTGTGATCGGCTGTCTGATCATTCCGATCGCCATGACGCCCAGCGTGTCGTCGCAGATATGGAAGCTGTTGTTCAACAAGGAATTCGGCGCGATCAACTATCTGCTGGAACATACGTTGGGTTTCACCGTGTCCTGGATGGATGCGGACCATGCCTTCCTGTCCGTGCTGATCGCCACCGTGTGGCAGTACACGCCCTTTGTCACGCTGATGCTGTACGCGGGTTTGCGCTCCCTGCCGGAGAGCCCCTATGAAGCGGCAAAGATCGAGGGGGCGAATCGGTTCCAGACGTTCTTCTACATTACGTTGCCGATGATGAGGCAACTGATTGTCCTGTGTCTGCTGCTTCGTACGATCGATATGCTGAAAGTCTTTGATATTCCGTATGTGTTGACGCAGGGCGGACCCGGCAACGCCACCCAGTTGCTCGGGCTGCTCATTTACGACACCGGTTTCGGGGAAGCGAACTTCGTCGGCAGAGCGTCGGCAATGGCTGTCGTGCTGATCATCATTGTCAGCCTGTTCAGCCTTGTCTTGTTCCGGACCATGGCCAAAGGGCGGGAGGACTAGGGAGGTAGAACATGAGACAAAAGGCGATCAAAAAGGGGCTCGGTCGAACGTTTCTGTACCTGGCGTTGTTCCTGATCTGTCTGATCTCCATTTTTCCTTATCTGTGGATGGTGATCGTCAGTCTCAAGGAGAAGGTGCTCGTCTATCAACCGGGGGTCATCTTCTTCAGTCCGACCTTCGTAAACTACGTGAATGTGTTCAAGTTGCACGATCTGGACAGCTATATGATCAACAGCGCCATCATCGCGATTCTCAACTGTCTCGTCTCCCTGGTGCTGGGCAGCATGACCGCCTATTCCCTGGCGAGGCATAAATTCAGGGGCAGGGAGACGACGGCTTTTTTCCTGACCTTCATCAAAATTCTGCCTTCGGTCGCGTCGATGATTCCCATCTTCGTGATCGCTTCCTTGCTGAAGGTCCTGGATACTCACGCGCTTCTGATCACGGTGTATCTGCTGTTCAACATTCCGTTCACCGTGCTCATCATGCGCGGTTTCTTCGAAGAAATCCCGGTTGAGCTGGAGGAAGCGGCGCTGATCGACGGATGCAACCATTTTCAGACAATGCTCAAGGTGGTTGTCCCCCTTGCGGCGCCCGGAATGGCGGCTACCGCGATATTCTGCGTCATCAATGCCTGGAATGAATTTACCTTCGCCATGCTGCTGACCACCTACGAATCCAGCACCGTCCCCACCATTGTCCAGATTTTCAAGACGGTCAGCGGAATCGTTTGGGGCGAGATGGCGGCCGTGGGCACCGTCGCCACGCTGCCGGTGATCGTGTTCGCCATGATTGTGCAGAAACATATGGTGCGCGGGCTTTCGTTCGGCGCGGTCAAGGGATAATCCTACTTTCTGAAAGTGAAAGGATCGGATAAAATATGAGAAAACTCAAAGGCGCAATTGTCGGGGCGGGCATTTTCGGAAGTTTCCATGCCAGGACTTATTCCGAGATCCCTTATGTGGAGACGGTGGCCATTTGCGATCTGAACCAGGCGAAGGCGCAGAAAGTGGCGAGCGAATTCCGCATTCCCAAGGTATACACCGACTTCAACAAGATGCTGGCGGAGACGGATTGCGATTTCGTATCCATCGCGACTCCCGACCATCTGCATGCCGAAGTGACCATCGCCGCCGCGAAGGCCGGCAAGCATATTCTGGTGGAAAAGCCATTCGCGACAAACCGCGAGGATATTTTCGCCATGAAGGAGGCGATTCAGAAGAGCGGCGTGCGCGCCATGTGCGACCTGCACAACCGCTCCAGCCAGCCGTACGCGATCGCCAGACAGATTATCGACAGCGGGGAAGTCGGCAACGTTTGCAGCATGTATATCCGCCTCAACGACACGAAGACCGTCGCCACCGACATGTTGTCATGGACGGCGGATTCCTCCGTGCTGTGGTTCCTGGGCAGCCATACTCTCGATCTGCTCTGCTACCTCAGCGGCTCGCGGCCCAAAACAGTGTATGCCTTGTCCCGCCAAGGCGTGCTGCAATCGCTGGGAATCAACACCGTGGACATCTATCAGACGTCCATCGAGTTCGAGAACGGCGTCATCGCCCAGATGGAGAACGGCTGGATCGTGCCGAACGGGAACACGGCGATCATCGATATGAAGTGCAGCATTCTGTGCGAGAGGGGCGCTTTCAGCATCAACTCTTCCGATTCGGATATGCTGAAGGTCATTACCGAAGAGCGCACCATGACGCCGAACACGATCGCCCGCCCGATCATCAACGGCCGCGTGGAAGGGTTCGCCCCCAACAATATCCGCTCGTTCGTGGACGGATTGTACTTTGACCAGCCCTTCAACATCACGGTCGACGAAGCGGCGGACACCTGTCTGGCCATTCTTGCCATACTGGAATCCGCGGAGAAAAAGCAAACGGTGACAGTCCGGTATTGACTATAGAAGGAAGAAATGGGAACATGGGCGAATATATAGTGGGGATAGACGGAGGCGGCACCAAGACGACCGCCAAGGTTGTGTTCCGTTCGGAGCGGCCGCCGATTGTCTTGACCGGCGGCCCGCTCAATATATGCAGCGTTGCCAGGTCCGAGGCGGCTGAAACCGTCAGACTGCTGCTCGGCCGGATCGGGGAGCAGGCGGGGCCTGATCAGCACTGCACCGGAATATGCATTGGCGCGGCGGGATTTTCCAACCCGGAGACCGCGCCTTTCCTGAAGGAATGTGTCGAGCGGTACTCGGGGGTCGGGAACGCAAGGGTGACTTCCGACGCCTATATCGCGATGTGCGGCGCCCTGAAGTCAACCACGGGAGCCGTGCTGATCGCGGGTACCGGCTCGGTCTGCCAGGGCTTGAGCGCCCGGGGGGAATTCTGGCAAGCCGGAGGCGCGGGACATCTGATTGATGATGAAGGCGGAGGTTACGCCATCGGCCGGGACATCCTGTCTGCCGTCGTGAGAGATCTGGACGGGCGGGGCCCCGGGACGGTCCTGACGTCCATGCTCAAGCGGCGTAGAGGGCTCGGCACCCTTGCCGACATCGTGGATTTCACCTATGGCGACGGGTCGGGCAAGGCCGTGGTCGCCTCTCTCGCCCCGCTGTTGGCCGAGGCATGCGACTGCGGGGACCGGGTAGCCGTTTCCATCGCGGAACGGGCGGTCCGGGAACTGTTGCGAATGGCCGAGGCCGTCATCGGCAAACTCTCCCTGGAAGACGAAGCGATCGCCTTCTGCGGGAGTGTTCTGCGGCATGTGCGGCACATCTCGGCTCCGCTTGCCAGAGAGCTCACGCTCCGTTATCCGAAACTGTCGATCGTATCCGGAGACAGCGATCCGGTTGACGGCGCTGTCTATCTGGCGGCTCTTCCGGACTTGAGCGGCAACCCTCTCGTCCGATAGCACGCTGATTCCAGCTTTGCAGATAAGGGGTTTCCAACCATGGACAACATCTTGCTGAAAATACGGGAGAGCTATTCGGATTTCGGATTGCTGGATAAAACCATCGCAACGTACGTTCTCGAGAATCACCACCAGATCATTCATTCATCCATCAAGGATATGGCGGAGCATTGCAACACGAGCCAGGCCGCGATCGTGCGGTTCTGCAAGTTGCTGAACCTGTCGGGGTTCAAGGAACTGAAGCATCGGTTGACGGTCGAATTGCTGAATGCGAAGAACGAGCAGGCAGAGAACGTGATTTTCACCGACATCAACAAAAATGAAGGCATTCAGAACATCACCCGGACCATCATCGCCAATCATACCCGCGCCATGCTGGAGACCGAGAAGCTGATCGATTACGAAACCCTCGACCGGGCGGTCCATCTGATCGCGGCGGCGCCCCGGGTGGATTTCTACGGCGTGGGCGCCTCCGGACTGGTGGCGCTGGACGCCCAGCAGAAATTCATCCGCATCGGAAAAAACTGCAACGCCCATAGCGATCCGCATATTCAGACCACCATGGCGGCCAATTTGTCACCGGACGACGTCGCGGTGGCCATCTCCTATTCCGGTGTGACGAAGGATATTTTGGATGTTGCCGCCGCGGCCAGACAATCCGGGGCCAAGGTCATTGCGATCACCCGTTACGGTCCCGGAAATCCGTTGGCAACCATGGCGGATATTACGCTGTACACGGTCTCGCCGGAAGGCTTCTACCGGAGCGCCTCCACAAGCTCGCGCATTGCCCAGTTGACGATGATCGATATCCTGTTCATCGGCATGGCGAGCCTGAACCCGGAACTGTACAATCCCATGCTTGAGCGCACCTACAACGCGGCCAAGAAGAAGAAATCGAACGTGAATTCTCCGTTTGCGTCCAACAAGGCTTGACGGCGGGGCGCAAGGCGTTGCGCGCCGGTTGGATGAACGACCGGTGATCGCGGACAAGAAGGCCGTCCCCATAGGCATCCATTGCCAATGGGGACGGCCTTTCTTTCGCTGGTCGAGCGTACTTTCGGCTGATGCGAGCCGGTCGCCTCATGCGCGTCCTTGCGGCTGAAAATTTGTGTCTATGTGAAAACTCGATGACGTACATTAGTTTGTGTATGCAGAAATAGACAAAAAGAAAGAGGTAGGGTACTCTCGGAATTGTCCAGATCCACGAGAGGAGATGCCCTACCATGAATCCAATTATAAACGATGCCAATTTTCTTGAGCAACTGAAAGAACTGGTCCTTGCCTTCGTGAAAGAAAAACTGGAGTTCATCATGCGGGAAGAGCTCGCCAACTTTTTGGACATTGAGCGGCTAGAGCAACACAATACGCGTAATGGTTACTACACCCGTACGCTGGAGACGCAGTTCGGGAAGATCGACAATCTGCGCGTCCCCCGCGATCGCCAGGGTGAGTTCCATACCAGCCTGTTCGAACCATACCAGCGCCGTGACGGCCAGCGCCGTGACGGATGGCTTGAGGAAGCCGTCATTCGCATGTACAAAGGCGGCATGAGCACGCGAGAGGTGGCGGACTTCATCGAATGTATTTTGGGGACGCATTATTCCCCCGCGACCGTCAGCAACATCACGAACACGGTGCTGCAGGATGTCCATGCCTGGC
>Ga0065720_1021191_pt1 | contig 11290 bp, 10 predicted proteins | sample Thericmetagenome_FD_59107 | JGI IMG/M metagenome (GOLD analysis project Ga0065720, IMG submission 59107) | Thermophilic microbial communities from the Joint Bioenergy Institute, California, USA of rice/straw/compost enrichment - eDNA_2 v2... | ecosystem: Engineered > Solid waste > Grass >... | reverse complement strand
GTTGATCTGAATCGAATGGACTGGGAAACCTCCACTTTTTTACAGTCCGCGAGGCAGATCCACTATATTCAGTGTTTGATATTACGGGCTTTCGAAATTTAGGATAATTCCTAAAAGGCCGTCGGCTCAGGCAGCTGTCTTCCGCCGGAAGCGTAAAACATGATTTGTTCCTGCGTGGCCTCGCCCTGATGAAAAATTTTGCGGATTTCGCCGTCGCACATCACGATAATCCGATCGCACATCCCCATAACTTCCCGCAAATCGGAGGAGATGAGCAAGATGGACGCGCCCGCCGAAAGCAGCTCGTTCAGAATGTTGTAAATATCGATTTTTGAACCGGTATCGACGCCGGCCGTCGGTTCTTCGATGATCAGGACTTTGGCGCCAGTGAACAGCCATTTGGCCAGTACGAGTTTTTTTCGCATGCCTCCGCTCAGCCGATCTGCCCGTTCGTTGACATCAGCGTGGATTTCCAGCCGGTCCAACAAATCTTCCGCGAATTCCAGTTCGGTTTCATGCCGAATAAATCCGGCTCTCGAAACGCGCTTCAAATTCGTAAGCGTGATGTTCTCAACAATTGGCGCATTCGCAATCAGCCCCTCCTCGCCGCTCGCGCTGCTGATGTAACACAGGCCGTTCGTTTTGGCGATGTGCGGAGTAAGCGAACGAAACGTTTTCCCGTTGAAGCGCACCTCACCCTCGTAAGGTCCATATATACCGAACAGCGTTTTTGCCAACGTTCGCCGTCCCGATCCGCTAAGACCGGTCAATCCCACAATTTCTCCCTTGCGAACGCTGAAACTGATGTTTTTCAATCTGCCCTGCAGCGTAAGCCCTTCCACGCCGAGCGCCTCATCGCCGATCTTCACCTGCAATTTCGGATAGCGGTCCTTCACCTCCCTGCCTACCATCACCCGGATAATCTCGTCCATCCTGAGTTCGTCGGCCCCGCAGCTTTGCACGATCGTTCCGTCCCGCATCACCGTGATCTCGTCGGCGATTCGCCGGATCTCTTCGATTCTGTGCGAAATGTAAATAACAGCAACGCCCCGTTTTTTCACTTCCGCGATGGCCCGGAAAAGCTGGTCGATTTCTTGTTCCGTCAGTATGGCGGTCGGTTCATCCATGATCAGCACACTTGCATTCTGCGACAACGCCCGAATGATCTCCACAAATTTCTGCTGACCGACGCTCAGGGAGCGAATCGGCACGCGGGAATTCAAGTCGAGCCCGAAGCTTTCCAGATAGGCCGCCGCTTCGCGATTGGCCTTGTTCCAATCGATGGCGCCAAACCATTTTCTTAACGGCTCACGCCTTATGAATACGTTTTCAGCAATGTTAAGATCGGGGAACAGATTGATGTCCTGATAAATCATTGCGATTCCCAGTTCCTGAGCGCGCTTGGGGCTTGCAATTGTGACCGGACGGCCGGCAATGCGAATTTCCCCGGCATCGGGATGGATCAGTCCGGATAAAATTTTCATAAGCGTCGTTTTTCCGGCTCCGTTCTCTCCCACCAGCGCATGCACTTTTCCCCTGGCGGCGCGGAAATGGACGCCGCTTAACGCCGTATGGTCTCCGAACTTTTTCGTGATGTTGATCATTTGCAGATGATCGACCACCGATTTGCACCCCTTATTTCCGATTTTCAAGGGCAGTCCAACCGTTATTCCAGTTCATAAGCGGTAAACAATTTGATTGCTTGTTCAAAGAAATAGGTTTTGTACCGATCCGGCACTTTTTTGTTCGAAATGACTTTTTGCGCAATCGTCAAAGCGCCGAGTCTGGCAAAGCCGATTTGATCGAACTTCGTATAATCGGCCGCGACAACAGTTTCTCTGGAAATCTCGATTATGCTTTGCGCAAGCTGCGCCTCCTCATGACTGTTCACCGTAAATCCCGAATCGATGTGAATGCCTTTGACGCCGATAAACGCCTTGCTGATATAGATGCCTTCTAGCGCCCTGAGCGCAAAACCGCCTACGAGAGCCGTCGACGAACGAAGCAGATCTCCTCCCGTCACAAGGACTTTGATCCCTGCGCAGTTTTTTAATTCATAAGCGACAAGGATATCGTTAGTGACGACCGTAACCCGCTTGTTTTTGATGTGGCGGGCAATTTCCAGACAAGTCGTCCCCGCGCCGATGAACACCGCTTCCCCGTCTTCGATCATTTGGGAAGCGATTTTGCCGATCATCTTTTTTTCTTTGGCCAGTTTGTCGTCCTGATCGATCAGCAGCGGATTCTGCTCGAAATCTTCCTTAAGAACAGCCCCCCCGTAAATCTTCACAAGGAAGCCTTGCTGCGCCAATTTGTCAAGATCGCGGCGGATGGTCGCTTCCGTTACCGAGAACTGCTCGCTGAGTTCGAACACATCCACCCGTTTGTTCTTGTACAGCAATTCTTTGATTTTGTTTAAACGTTCAATTGCAAACATTCGCTTCTCCTTATGCAAACCCGATTCAACGATAACAAAAGTATAGCACATTCAAGTTTTTTTGTATTCGATTCTGCGCATATTTCCAATTAAAAGAAAAAAGGCGATTGAAAAGCACGCTTTCTTTCGCCCGAATTCTATGGATTTTTTATTTGTCGCCGCTATTGGCACCGGGGCTTTTTTATCGCTTTTTTATCGCTTGTTCATCGTCTTGCGGTTTACTCAAAAGGAAATACGAGCCCCCATTGCCTGCGGATTTCATCCATCGTGCGCATGATGGCAAGCGACTCGTCCAGCGGCATGACGGGGCTTTCGATGAGCCCCTCCCGCAGGCAGCGCCCTGCTTCCTCCGCCTCGTAGGCGAATCCTTCCCGCTCCCCTTTGTATTCGAACAGTTCTTCCGCTTCTCCGTGCACGCGCAGTTCGGCCCGCTTTGCCCTGAAAAAGTCGGGGATGCGGATAACACCCTTTGTGCCGTAAATGCGGGCTTCGCAGCCGAGCTCCAGCCGGACGGCGCCGCCAAGCTGCGCGGCCTTGCCGCCGTCATACGCAAACAAAAGCGAAAACCGCTCATCGACGCCGGTCTCGCCGATGTGCGCGAAAGAGTCGATGCGCGAAGGGGGACCGCCGAAAATCATCGAGGCGAGGGATACCGGATAGATGCCGACGTCGAGCAGCGCGCCGCCGCCCAGTTCCGGATTCAGCCAGCGGCCCTCCGGATTCCACGCGGTGCGGAACCCGAAATCGGCCTCTAGCAGCTGCACCTCTCCGATGCGGCCTTCCTCCAGCCAATTTCTTACCTTGCGGATGGCGGGCAGGTGCCTCGTCCACATCCCTTCCATCAGAAAAATCTTCTTCTCCCGCGCGGCGCGGATGAGCTCCTCCGCTTCCGCGGCGTTCACGGTCAGCGGCTTCTCGCACAGCACCGCCTTGCCGGCGCCTAGGCAGAGCAGCGCGTTTTCCTTGTGCATCGGATGCGGCGTCGCCACATAGACGATGTCCACATCCGGATCGCGGACCAGCTCGTCGTAACTGCCGTAAGCTTTGGGGATGCCGTGCCGCCTCGCGAAATGTTCAGCCGACTCCCTGCTCCTCGAGCCGACGGCGACGGCCGCCGCCCCTTCGGCCAAAGCCAGATCACCGGCAAACTTGTCCGCGATCCGGCCGGTGCCGAGAATTCCCCATCGAATCGTTCCTGCGCCATGCTCCATCGCGATTCCTCCTGTCCGGGCCAATGCCGCAAATCGGCGAATTCTTTTTCATTATACCTGTTTTTCTCCCTTTTCCCAATATTGGGTAAAATTTCTCTCCAACCGACGTATCCGATGTGGTATAATGAAAGCGCTATCATATATCCCTGAAGGGGGGATGGAACGATGAACGCGGCTCGGTCGGAAGCGGACCTCTACGAAACCTTTCAACCGAAGGAAGATTCGCTGTTTTTCAAAATCGGCTACGGCGGCATCATCAGTTTCCACGGCAGCAATTGCAACATCAGGAAGCGGCTTACCTCCGACGAACTCGGCGACCTGATCGGGGACGGACGGTTCCTGCAGGCCGCAAGCGGCTGCTATGTCAATCTGGACAAAATTCGCACTATCGAAGACCGATTCATCCGTTTCGGCGACGATCTTACAGACAAATGCATCGCCGTCTCCGCCCGCGGTCTGAGGCGGATTCGGCGGGCATTGACGGAAAGAAGAGCGGTCCTGTAACAAGCACAGAGGGGCTCCCTCTCGGCGCCGCCAGGCGTTTCGGAAAGGGGGCCCCTTTTGTTTTTCGGGAATGCGGATAGTTTTCAGCGAAAGGCGGGAAGCCAGCTTCCGTGCGCTTCAATCATGTCGTCAACCAGCGAAACGATGTCGTCGATGGAAAGTTCGGCCGCCGTATGGGGATCCAGCATGGCCGCATGATAAATATGCTCCTTCTTTCCGGTCACCGCCGCTTCCAACGTCAACAGCTGCGTATTGATATTCGTCATGTTCAAGGCGGCCAGTTGCGGCGGAAGATCTCCGATGAATGTCGGTTGGATGCCGCTTGCGTCCACCAGGCAGGGCACCTCGACGCAAGCGTTCCCCGGCAGGTTGGTGATCAGTCCGGTATTGATGACATTGCCCCCGATTTTGATGGGGCGGTTCGTTTCCATCGCCTCAAAAATATAGGATGCGTATTCGTGCGAGCGGGTATGTTCCAGATTTTTGTTGTTGACGAGCTGCTCCCGCATCGTTTTCCAATTTTCGATTTGCCGCACGCAACGTCTCGGATATTCATCCAGCGGAATTTGGAATTTGTCGATCAGCTCCGGATAACGGCTTTTGATGAAATAGGGATGGTATTCCGCGTTGTGCTCGGAGGATTCCGTCACGTAGTATCCGAAGCGAAGCATGATCTCGATCCGGACCATGTCGTCGTGTTTTTCCTTCTGTTTTTCAACCGCGATCCGTTTCACTTCGGGATAGAGATCGCGGCCGTCTTTTTTCAGTTCCAAAAGCCATGCCATATGGTTGATGCCGGCAATTTTGGACTCCACCTGGCTTGGATCGCAGTCGAGACCGAGGGTGCTGAACAGGTCGCTGACGCAGGTCTGAACGCTGTGGCACAATCCGACGGTCTTGATCCCTCCATAGGTGATCATGGCGTTGGTGAGCACCGCCATCGGATTGGTATAATTCAAAAACCAGGCGTCCGGGCAAACCTCCTGCATGTCGCGGGCGATATCCATCAGAACCGGAATGGTCCGCAAACTCCGGAAGATGCCTCCGATTCCCACGGTGTCGCCGATCGTTTGCCGGAGGCCGTATTTTTTCGGCACCTCAAAATCGGTAATGGTGCACGGATCATAACCCCCCACGTTGATCGCATTCACCACGTATTTGGCTCCTCTGAGCGCCTCTTTCCGGTCCGTGTACGATTTGATTCTGCACGTGCTGTTTAAAGTCTGCTTCAAATTGAGCAGCATCCGTTCGGAATCCCTGAGTCGCTCGTGGTCGATGTCGAACAGAGCGAGCTCAAAGTCCTGCAATGCCGGAGAGAGCATCGTGTCCCCCAGAATATTTTTGGCAAAAACGGAACTTCCCGCTCCGAGAAACGTGATTTTCTCCAACATGGTTCCCCTCCGTATTTTTTTATCCTTTCAGTCCAGAATGGGCAAAACCCTGCACAAAATAGCGCTGGAAAAACACGAAGACGATCATGATCGGGATGATGGACATCAGCGTCAGGCACATCAAAATGTTCCAGTTGATGAAGTGCTCCCCTTTGGCGATCGCCAGACCGAGCTGCACCGTGTACATTTCGTGTTTGGTCAGGACGATCAGGGGCCAGATCAGGTCGTTCCACCGCCACATAAACGTAAAGATGATGAGCACGGCGATCAGCGGTCCGATATTGGGCACGATGATTTTCCGGAAAATCGCAAATTCGCCCGCCCCGTCGATGCGGGCCGCCTCAATCATTTCATCCGGGATTTCCTTGATGAATTGCCTTGCCAGGAAAAGCCCGAACGCCTCCGCGGCGCGGGGAACGACCAGTCCGACGTAGGTGTTCAGCCATCCCAGATTTTTCAGAATAAAAAAGTTCGGAATCATGATAATATGGACCGGAATCATGAGCGTGCTCAAAATCATAATGAACAAAACGTTTTTTCCTTTAAAGTTGTATTTGGCGAAGGCATAGCCGGCCAAACAATTGATAAAAACGGTGAGCACCACGGCCGATGCGGCGACGATCAGGCTGTTCCCGACGTATCCCATGAACGGCACCGCATTCAGCGCTTCCGCAAAATTGCTCCACATGATTTTTTCGGGGATGATGCGGATGTTGCGGGAGACGGCTTCCGCAGGCGATTTGAGGGCGGTCGAAAGCATCCAGATGAAGGGCATGAGGAAGAGCAGCGACGCCGCGCAAATGACGGCAAAAATCAGCGCGTTGGTTAACTTTCCGCCTCTCGCGGTCATCGCTGTTCCCTCCCCGTAAACAGAATCAAAGATGTCAATGCGAGCACGACAAAAAAGAAAAATGTGCCGAGAGCCGATCCGTATCCCATTTCACTTTCCACGAACGATTTTTGATAGATGTACTGAACCAGCACGGTGGTCGCACGTCCCGGCCCGCCGTTGGTCATCGTGTAAATCAGATCGAACACCATAAATCCGTTGATGACCGATATGACGAGCACAAATACCGTTGTCGGCCGCAGCATCGGCAGGGTGATGTGCCAGAAGCGCTGCCAGCCGTTGGCGCCGTCCATTTCCCCCGCTTCGTACAACGATGGGGGGATGTTTTGCAGGCTGGCGAGATAAATGACCATGCAATACCCGGTTTTGAACCAGACCGTCGTCATGATCAGCGCGGGCATGGCCCAGACCGGCGAGCTCAGCCAATTGACGCCCTGGAGCCCCAGCAGCGACAGAACGTGATTAATCAAACCGTAAGTGCCGTTGAACATCCAGGACCAAATGAGCCCGGTCGCCACCAGCGACACGACGACGGGCGCGAAGAACACCCCCCGGAAAAAGGGGCGGAGGGGGATCTTGCGGTTAAGCAAGATCGCCCCCGCCAATCCGAGTACGACACTGATGGACACCGAGCCCACCGTGTAGTAAAGGGTGTTCCCGAGCGCTTTGAAAAAAACAGAGTCCGAGAACAGCTTGCGGTAATTGGACAATCCCGCAAACTCGGGAGTGCCGAGAATCGACCAATTGAAAAGGCTGATGTAGAAAGTGAACAGGATCGGAATGATCATGAACGTGACAAACAGCGCGATGTTCGGCGCAATGAACAAATACGGCACGATTTTTACGCTGTTTTTCTTTAACCGGTCGAATGAGGCAAACACCGTATTCCCCCCTGGCGGGTCTGTGGCTGATAACGTCTACTCTTTCAAAATCTTGTTGATTTCCTCATTCAATGCGCTTGCCGCGTCCTTCGGATCTTTGCCGAGCATGAACAGCTCTTCCAGCGCATCGCCGAGCGCGCGATTGATGCTTGCAAATTTGCCCATGGTGACCGTATCGGCGAGCGCGGGCGGCACCGTCCCCGCCTGTTCGATGAAAAATCTCATGAATTCGGGATTTTCCAGCGTATAATTGAAGTCCCCGTCGATATCGGTGCGGGCGGGAATGAACAAGCCTTGCTCCACGAACTTTTTCATGTTTTCTTTCTCCGCCGCGAAGGCAAGGAATCGTTTCGCCGCCTCGGGATGCTTGGTGTTGTAAGGAATGGCGAGCGCATTTCCGCCCATGTCCGAAGCCGCGGAGCGCTGGACGGGCATGTAGGTCACGCCCCATTCGTAGTCTTTCATTTCCTGTTCGTATCTGGGGATCATCCAGTTGCCGTTGATGAGCATTCCCGCGCGGCCGGTCGTGAAGAGCAGGTTGAAATCGTCGCTCCCCATCATGCTGTTGCCCGGCGACATGTGGTCTTTAAACATTCTTTGCAGGAACGCAAAGGATTCGACGGCCTCCGGGGTATTCAGGTTTCCTTGGCTCAAGTCATCCGTCAGCAGCGTCGCGTTGTTCTGGAAGAGGAACGGCAGCGAACGGTAAGCCGAGCCCGCTTTCCAGTTGAAGGCAATGCCGTATTCGGCCAAACCCGCGTCCTGGATTTTTTTCGCCGCATCGAGGAATTCCTCCCACGTCCATGCATCCTGCAAATCCACGGGAGGCGTTATGCCGAGCTGATCCAGATACGTTTTATTGTAAAATACCGCCAGCGTATCGGTGTGATGCGGCATGCCGAAGTATTTGCCTTCGGATGTAACCGCTCTCAACAGGCTCGGATTAAAATTGCCCTCCTGGCCGGCAATCAAGTCCGTCACATCCAACAGCGCGTTCGCGGAAGTGTAATTGCCCATTCTTTGATATTGCAGGCGGAACACGTCGGGCGCTTCGTTGCCGGCGATTCTCGTCTGAATCCGGGTATGGAAGTCGTCGCCGGACGGCTGCAGGTTGGCGTTCACTTTGATGTCGGGATTTTGCGCCTCAAATTCGGCGATCAAGTTTTCGAACGCCTTCTCTTCTCCTCCGGCTCCCGCCCAATAAACAAATTCAATCGTAACCTGTTCGCCGCCGGTTTGTGCGGCGCCCTCATTCCCGGACGTCCCGGACGGTTCAGCGGGCGATGCGGGTTCTTTATTTGTCGTTGCGCAGCCCGCCGCAAGAACAACCAGCAACATTGCCAGGATGAGTCCCGGCAGTTTTTTACCGAGATGCATGGAAAGTCCCCTTTCTTGACAAACGGATTGTCGGTTTGTTGTTCACGGAACCTCAAGTGCAAGCGGCTGATTAAGCCCTTTGAAAAATCGCTGATCATTCCCCCTTTTATCGATCGTGATTACGACGCCGGATGACGGATCTTGTTGTATATACTTCCGCTGCTTTCTCTGACAATCAGTTCGATTGGCAGGTAGCACAGCAATGGCAGCGGCAGCGTCCCCTCCATGCGTTGAATCATAAGTCTGGCCGCCGTTCTTCCCAGCTCTTCCTTATGAACGCGCACGGTCGTGAGCGGCGGATTGACAAATTCGGACATGTCGATATCGTCAAAGGACGCGACCGCAATATCGTCCGGAATCGACAATCCCATCTCCTGTATCGCCTTGTAGGCGCCGTATGCCATGCGGTCGCTGGCGGTATACACGGCGGTCGGTATCGATTTTTGCGACAAAATTTTTTTCATCGCCTCATAGCCGCCGTTGATGTCAAAGCGTCCGTCTTCTATCCAATCCGGATTGACCGGCATATTGTGCTTTGCCATCGCCATCTGAAATCCCAGAAAGCGCTGCTCTTTTTCCAGCGGCATATCGAACGGCGACCTGCCTCCGATGAAGGCGATCTCCCGATGTCCGCATTCGACCAGGTGATCGACAACCATCATGGAACCTTGCTTGAAATTTACCGTCACCTTGTCGATGTTGAGATCGGGCTCCGCGCCGACCGACATCATAAATTTCACGTGGCCTGACAATTTTTCGAGGGAAGCGTGATCGATCGGGCCGATGCAAAGCACACCGATATTCTCGTTCTTCGGGAACATTTCGCCGATGTTGCCTTGCACGACATCCCGGATATCGTATGTAAAATGCAGAATGCGGTCTTGTTCGATCAATTCCCTTTCGACGCCGTAAATAATGCCGGAAAAATACGGATCTTCGTACTTGCTTTTCATCCGGTTCAATACGCAGCCTATTTTTATTTCAGATTTTTTCTGATTTTTTTCAGTTTTTTTCTTAACTCTATACCCCAATTCCTTCGCGGTGTTGATGATTTGCATCCGTTCGTCTTCGCTGAGCGAGGTCGCCTCGTCGTTCAGCACTCTGGATACCGTGGATATTGATACATTGCACTTTTCGGCGATATCTTTCAACGTGATTCTCATACGGCAAAACCCTCGCTTTCAGAAAAAACAATTATTTTTTCTGAAATATCTCTGATTTTTTCTCAAGTATAAATGGAAATTTTCTCGTTGTCAATCCATTTTTGCGGTGCGAAACGATGGGCATAAAAAAAGAGGCTGCACATGCGGAGGGGGTTTGAGACGGATTTGCTTTCACACGGAAAGGGATTGCCTTGCTGAGGAATTGTTTATTATGGTTAATTGAAGGCAGCAATGGACAGGAGCAATGAAAAGGAGAAGTTGTGTCCGAAATGAAGAAGATAATGAAGACGATAATCAAGACAATGATTCAATCTTTTGTGATTTCCTTCGTCATTCACTTCATTTGTATCATTGGAACTTTGGCGGTCGTTCGAATAAAAACAAGGAATTACAAACCCGATTTTGCGAGCGAATGGGAAAATTTCGAAACGCTTCAAAACGAAGTCGCTATCGGAGTGGCGGGCTCACCTCTGTTTTTTCTGTTTACCTTCATCGGAACGGCGTTTATAACCGGATTCATCATCATTTTATACCGGATGTTTGTCGGTACGTCCTCGTCTTGACCCAAAAACCGCTGCGTCGCGGTTACGGAAGCGCGGCAGACAGGTGCAGCCTACCCGGCTCCCGCTTCGCCGGACACCGGTTCCTCGCGGTTTTCCATTTGATGCCGAATCATGCGGCGGTAAAGGCCTTGCCGGGCCAGAAGCTCTTCGTGATTTCCCTTTTCGACGATGCGGCCGCGGTCGATCACCATGATTTCGTCGGCGCCGCGGATCGTATTCAGCCGGTGGGCGATCACAAAACTCGTGCGTTCCTTCATCAGCTCCAGCAGCGCGCTTTGAATGTGCAGCTCGGTGCGCGTGTCGATGCTGCTCGTCGCCTCGTCCAGCACCAGAATCGCCGGCTTGGCCAGCACCACCCTGGCGATGGCGATCAGCTGGCGCTGGCCCTCGCTGAGGTTGCCGCCGTTCTCCGTCAACACCGTGTCATAGCCGTCGGGCAGCCGCTCGATAAAGTCGTGGGCGTTGGCCAGCATCGCCGCTTCCCGCATTTCCTCGTCGGTGGCGTCCGGTTTGCCGTACTTGATATTGTCCCGGATCGTCCCCGAAAAAAGATACGTGTCCTGCAGCACAATGCCGAAACAGCGGCGCAGGCTGTCGCGGGTGTATTCGCGGATATCCCGCCCGTCGATGCGGATCGTCCCTTCGGTCGGATCGTAAAAACGGGTGAGCAGATTGACGATCGTCGTTTTGCCCGCTCCGGTCGGCCCCACCAGCGCGGTGCTGCTTCCCGGCGCCGCCTCGAAACTGACGTTTTGCAAGATAGGAATGTCTTCGCGGTAGGCGAAACTGACGTTGTCGAATTCCACATGCCCTTTCGGCTCGGCGAGCGGAACGGCATGCGGCGGATCGTCCGGCTCCTCCGTCTCGTCCAGCACTTCGAAGGCCCGTTCCGCGCCGGCGATGCCGGCCTGCA
>Ga0065720_1021190_pt1 | contig 11291 bp, 12 predicted proteins | sample Thericmetagenome_FD_59107 | JGI IMG/M metagenome (GOLD analysis project Ga0065720, IMG submission 59107) | Thermophilic microbial communities from the Joint Bioenergy Institute, California, USA of rice/straw/compost enrichment - eDNA_2 v2... | ecosystem: Engineered > Solid waste > Grass >... | reverse complement strand
AAAAAAAAAAAAAAAAAAAAAAAAAAACTCCTGTGACGCCCCTCCGTCGGCCCTGGAATGCCGTCAACGCACTAGAAAAAGTAAAACTCATGTCATCGTCAAGAGGCATCCCTAACATCAAAGACTCCGGTGTTCATTTGAGCGGCTTCTCCCTATTGGCTGCGCGCTCACCCTTGACACAGTGCTTGATGATCCAAGGGTGGTTCTGGACCTCGTCGAGCGAGAGCCGCTTCTCGGGGTCAAGGACCAGGAGCTGCAAATGTTTAGTTAGCATAACCATCTCGCAGGATAGAAGAAAAAAAAGGTCAAGTACAACATACCCTCTTAATGAGATCCTGGGCCTCTTTGCTCACCCACTGAGGGATGGTCATATCAGCCTTGGCGATACGCCGCTGCGTCATGATGGGAGTGTCCTCGAACGGCGCCTCGCCGACGAGGAACTCGTAGGTCAAGACCCCCAAGCTCCATAGATCAACCTTCTCATTGTACCAGTTCTCCTTGCTGCCCGAGCGGATCATCTCGGGCGGCAGGTAGTCGAGAGTGCCGCACAGGGTCTTGCGGCGGTTGTTGGGCGCGTGCACGCTCCAGCCAAAGTCAGAGATCTTGATCTCGCCGTGGATACCGACAAGGATGTTCTCGGGCTTGATGTCGCGATGGATGACATGCTTACGGTGCAGGTACTTGAGCGCCGACGCCATCTGCGCAATATACTGGGCCGCCTTCCATTCAGGGAAGCGGCCCTCGCGCCGCAGATGTTTGTACAGCTCGCCCTTGCCTGCGTACTCAAGGATGAGAAAGATGCGTTTGCTGTCATGGAAGTGGCCGTACAGCTTCAGGATGTTGGGGTGCCGCAGGTTAGACTGAATCTCGATTTCGCGGCGCACCTGCTTCTCCACGCCAGACCCTTGCTGGAGCTCTGACTTGTAGAGCACCTTGAGCGCGCAGATGAAGCCACTTGTGCGCTCGCGTGCCAGATACACTCGCCCGAATTTGCCCTTGCCCAGCGGCCGCCCAATCTCGAACATGCCAAGGTGGAAGTTCTTGACCACAGGCTTTTCTATTTGTGGCGCGGGAACGACGGCGGTTTCCTCCTCTTGTTGTGGCTCCTCCTTTTGTGATTCCTCTGTTTCTTCATCGGGCTGTTCATTTACCTGCTGCTCCGCATCATAATAGTCGTGCTTAGAGCTATATGTTGATGTGCTGGAGGTTGACTTGGTAGAGGTTGGCGGTGAGGGCCTGGATTTTGCGGAGGAAATTGTAGCTGATGTGGAGGATGCGGAGGCGGAGCCAGAGGGCTTCTCCCTTTCCTTCCTGGCATCCCTTTCCTTCCTCGGTGATGGCGGGTTGGTTGGTGTTATGGGGTGGCTTCGTTGCGCTGCCTGAGACGGCAAGGTTACTGTGGTCTTGAGGGTGTTGGCGCTGTTGGCGTTTTGTGACTGCAGGGCGATCTTGAAGAGGTTTTTGGGTTTCATGGGCTGAGTAGAATAGCGCGTGGTTGATGGCTCAACCGTCTGAGATAAAGTCAGCCGTGGTAAGGCCATTTAAGCGACGGATGGTGCATCATCAACATACCTTCGTCTTCTGGTACAGGCGCATATTCTCTCCAGGGTCATTCTCGTCGGTGACGGCCAGCCGCTCGAAGCGCGACTCGAGTCCTCTTGTGGTCATTGTGTGATTTGTGTTGTACACTATTAGAAGGAGAGAGCAGTATGGTATAGGCTGAAGTGAAGATAGCGATGGCGAGAGCTGGCTGCAGTTGTGTTGAGAAGTTGACTAAGTTCAGGGATGTGCTATGTGGAGGTCTCCATTGGGATTATTTACGCATCTTGTTTGGGTGGCGGTTACCCGGCAACCATTAGCGTGGGGCCCACCAAAGAGTCCTAGGGGTCCTGTGCCGAGACAAATTTACCCACAGCATCTCACGTGCAGATGGACTTGGCATGATCTCGACCAAAACCTCTGGGCTCAAGTATGTTGAGGATTGGAATCCAAGTTGTTTAACTATATGAACCCCATCTGCTTCTCTCATTTTGTTTAGCTGCTTAAAACCGTGGATCTTGTGCTCACCAACCCATGTTCCTGTATGTTGGATTGACAGTGTGGTAGGCAGACCTGACGGTTTCCAATCCGCAACCTTCTTGCGATCCATGAACCATTGTGGTTGCGCTGTGCCGCTGGTGCAGGTTTCCTGGGCGGCGAATCAATGTCCGTGGCACTGTCATTTGGAAGTCAAGTTGTCCCCCATAATGTTCGCCACGTCGCCAATAAACACAAAGCATGCAGTTGTCCTCGTGTCGACGACATCAAGGGAGACGGATGGTGGTTATACAGTAAGGAAGGCAAGGAAAACAGGTATACATGGGTTTTCCATCCTCAGGTCTAATGTTGAAGGCTGTGAATCAAAGCTCCAGTACATGAACCTGCGAAAGGACCACCACATGTACGAGCCCAGACAAGGCTGGCAAAGGCGTGGCGCTTATAGAACACATGGGCGCTAACTGAACCCCAGCTTAACAGTCTGCGACGGATCACCTGCGTAAGACCTTCGAGCGTCGCATGTCCTGCTTGAGGCTCTCTATTTGTAACCTTTCATGTCGCGTGCCGAAGTACAAGAACATGCTGATTCCCTCAGGATTACGGATCAAAACCCCGTGGGTTTGCCTGTGCCGATCTATGTTAACCTCGTAAAACAGCAGCGTGTCCAATGCGCCGATTTTAAACATCAAATCCGAGCTGGAGCTTCCAAAGACCTATGGTGACCTCATCCCCCACTCAGCCGTCAGACATTGACGGCATCTATCAACCTCTGGACTCTTCTCGTCGCGAGATCAGTCTTCTCATCTTCTTCCAGTAAAACTGAAGGTCAAGGACTATCAGAATCCAAACGCCGTGGCTCGCACAAGTTATTGCAACATTCCTCTTCCCCGCTGGCTATGTCTACGATTGTAGTGAAAACGACGACGGATATGCTGGCACTGTTTGTGCTCAGCTCATCACAGTCTCATTACTGGACAATCCCCTTTATACTGCACTCTCTTACACCTTGGGAGACCCTGTCCTTGAAGATGAAGAAGAGTAGGTTGAAGAGAGTGAGGATGGCGATAAGGAAGACAAAAGCGACAACGAGAAAGATCCAGAAAGAATGTGCCGGATATATGCATGAGCCTCGTGCCTCAAGCCATGGGCGAAATGTAGACCAAGATCTTCAAGCTGCCAAAGCAACTTAGAATGAAAGCCTGCAGCTTCCGTCACCGTTTGTGTTGCCCCCGGTCTGTTCTCCCGCAATACCTCCCTTAACAACTTCCAAAGATGCATCAAGCAGTCATGCAGATTAGGGCGGATCTGAATGTGTCGTCCGTTGAGGATCATAAACTGGTGGCTGTTCGTGTCGTGTTGGTCGTCGTTGTCCAGAGGGCTGCTAGACGATAGTTATTCGCTGTCGCTATTAACATCGATTTCTTCGGCCTGATACCCTCAGCCTACCAAAGATGATCTTGATAAGATAGCGTTACCGTGTCTGACTCTTTGGATAGATGCCGTGTGCATAAATCAGAACATCTCTGAGAAAATCACCCGGTGTTGCTGATGGGCGATATATACCTGGCGCAACGACCGTACTGTCATGGCTTGGTTCTCACCCAGATTTGGTGAGGGGATTATGGCTCGCATCTTTGTTTGCACACGTTTGAATGACCCTTGAGGATGTCACTGAGCGGGAAGAAGACAGACAAAAGAGTCAGAAGCAGGACAAGCCAAATCGTCGGCAACAGGATTCTAAACGGAATTGGGACCACGTTCAAGAAGATGGAACCGAAGAGCGACAGATCAAAAAGAGACGGCCCATGGCTGACGATGTGAAGCTGAATCAAGTTCCAGGGCAGAAGGAGCTGAGCAAGATGCGGCAACAGAAGCAGGAAAAACCATCAGTACTTATGATTCAAGCCTCTCCTGGACCAAGAAAACATCAGCAGACATGTCTTTCACACCGATTCAGCCAACTTGCTCCCAAGACCCGGGACTGCTGAAAGTTATAGCAACCAAAACATTTGCGGACAACCCTTTTTGGTACATCGACCATTGTTATTCTTCATCCGCCATGTCGATCTCAGAATCGACCAAAAAGAATACGAGCTTATCCGTTGATCTCACTTTGACGGGGGCACTTAAGGTTCGGGCACGTCGCCGGGCCACAATCAAGTTCCTTCGAGGGCGGGACGGCTATGAAGGGATTTTAGAAGGAGTTTATAACTTCTGTTACCGTTATATCCAAATAATGTGGCTACGTCGACAAACTCATCCTACTGGCTTGCCCCGGTTCCAGGCATTGATGCGCACACTGTTCTCACCACTCTTGACTGGGACAGACGAGAACGAAAAGACCACCCACTTAATAGCAGCAGAATTCGCCGCACTTCTTCAAGTTCTTGGACACCGGTATACACATAATAAGAACCTGAGGGCGAAGTATCTATACCTATCTGAGGAGGAGTTCCAGAAGCTACCTGCATCTATGTCTTAGGAGGACATGATTGATAAAGAGTCAGAGGAAGCTTCACGGGAACTGAAAACAGCGCCTGGTAAGAAAGTGAGCGAACATGAAGAAGATAACAGCCGACAACACCTTGGGATAGCCCAACAATTCACGGTACTTTTGTTGCTCCTGGTATCAGGATGCAGGAGCTCCCTCCCTGTTGTTTCCAGGAGAGTCTTCCCTGACAAGAGTATGGATATGGTAATTGAGTGGGATAAATTCTGTCAGGCGGTTCAAACGTCAACGTTGAAGTTTCGGGATATCTACAAACAAGCGGTGTTTCCAGACGTGGACGTGGAAGAGTTGATGGGGTGGAGCGATGTCGATGATATATTTCAACAAGAGAAGGATATTGCACCGCCATATCGCATGGTGATCAGCCACTTGAGCATGCGTTTTCACCAACAGCGGTTCTTTGTAACCGAGGAGGGTTATATAGCGTGTGGCATGAACAATGTGGACCTGGCGACTATATCTACCAAGTTCAAGGCTGCAGTAAGATGCTGGTCTTTCGGCCATGTGGCTTAGAGTCATACCCAAACTCAGTAACATTGCTGGGAGCATGCTACGCAACGGGCTTGGGTGACGGGTATGACAACGACATGGGCGGAGAGTATGAAGAAGCCTTTATTGCATGTGCTCTCCAGCAGAACCTGATGATGGTTGTCGAGTGGCTAGGGGAACAAAAGGTTGTTGGCTTCCCGTTGTCAGTCGCTGAAATAGGCTTATTGGTAGCTTTCAAGGCCTAAAATCACGAGTTCCAGGAGTCAAACACCGGTAGTAACTAGGAATAAAACGGCTAACCGTTAGGCGTTGTCCACAAACCTTTATAACAATAAGTAGCGACTGGTGAGCGAGTGTATATGTGTGGGGTATTTGGAGCAACAGAACGAAAGCAATTCAAACAAGAAACTTGACCCTAGCTCACTTCTTCCAGTCTAAATTCTTTTCCCCGTAAACATCGCCGATTCTGCAGACGTTCCCCTGGTGTCTGCCATATTGGCAGCCCAACAAAGGGCTCCATTAAGACCTGTCCACACTGGAACCCCATCACATGTGGCATGACTTACGTTATTCACTCCTCTATCACTTAGATGGGTATTCTGCCCACTGCAGATCACATGGGTCACAGGCAACCAACCATCCGGCACAATGAAGTAGACTACAGTGTATGCAGCTTCTCCGCCAATTAAACCTGCGTGAGTACCTCAAGACTGACTTGGGCTCGACCTAGTGACAAGAACCCAAGTGATATCCTACGAGGGTTGCGATTTTGACTCTTTGGATTTTGAATCATGTTTCATAATAGGTTCTTGGTTGCGCAGCCACGGACTTTTATGTCAAAAAGAGTGACTGTGGTGTGTTTTCCCGAGGGCAAACCTAACTCAGCGCCTATTGCGAATGTAACCGGGTTGATCCCAACTTCTAGAGCTTTACTTCAAGTAGCCAATGTTGTCGACGCCGTCTAATACTTTGATCTTCCCAGCATCCCTCACTAATTCGAAGTCTCACACTTGCCCTGTGGCTCCTGCCAGCCCGAGTCACGTCTTTGGCAACTAAAGTTACCATCTCCTAAGCCTCGTAATTGAACGTTAACGACCCATATCAACCTCTCGACCCCTCCCATCGTGAGGATTTGTCTGCTTAGATTATACCCAATAAAGCTGAAGGCAAAACCTCACGGGATAGCTGCTCTCTTATTTCTAATGGCGGCAATACTCTCTTCCCCTCTAACTTCGATTTCGATGACAGTGAGAATGATGAAAGTTATGTTGGGCCTACTTGTACTGAACTCACTACGGTGTTGCTGCTTGATAATCCTTCTTACGTGAGAATAATGCCATAAAGTGGTCAAGCGATATCAAAGACTCATTTACTCTGGTGACTCGCTTGAGAGTCCCAAATCTTTTTAGAGACCTTCATTCAGAACTTCTACAACCTGCAGTCTATATTATATATAAGAAGGGAATCAAGCAAGCCCTCCACTAGAACCAGGCCTTATACTCACTTCAAATGCTCGTCACAAGACTACAGTCATAGGATCGTTGAGATTCTGTCTATGCCTTGCTGAGCTTGCTCCCGGAAGGTCATGGAATCGAACCCAACTATAATCTCTCGATTCCTGGAACACGTGTATATGGACTGGACTGTCCGCACTTTGCGCCAAGCAAACCAGAGTTTGGAGCTGCTGGCATTCATAAGCACAGGTATGCCCCGCCGTGAGAACCAGACTCCCTTCAGTTTGCCCTCATACCTCCCCAATTTGCACAATTTCACACAAATAGGTATCTCTGGTGGCCACAACATCATTAACTGTTGCAGGGCTCTGCCAAACTCAGAGAAAAGCCAGGATTTCTTCATCCAAGTCGCCTCGTCGGAGTACTCAAGGTCTTTGCACAGCATCTAGCCACCATTTTGCTTGCACAAAGACTCCCTGACTCTGAAACCGTATATTTGAAGAGTTGGAATTATCTGTGTCTTTCCGTCGGATGTATCTTCTGATTATACGACATCGATGCCAGAAGCATCGCGCAGGTCGACCTTCCCTAGGGTCCTTCTGTATGTGCTACTGCACAACAGTATGGATAAATTTGAACCCCAAATGTTATTTGCACTCTGGTCCAAACTTACAACGATATCTATGGCAGATGCTTTACAGAAATGGCGCTACAGTGAAGGAGAATTGAAGTCGAAAACCCTAGGGGAAAAGCAAGGTTCAGTTGGTAAGGACAAAGTGGAAGATGAGAATGAGGAAGCTGAAGTGGATGTTAAAACCATACAGCTCAAGAGCGGCTGGTTAAATCGTGGAAGATAATTGCCGGAGTTGCTTGTGATGACTTTGGAAAACGTGACGGCGAGCGTTCTTCCCAGATGTGAAGAGGGAAAACTTCAGCAAACGGGATAAGAATATTCTTGAAACTCCATACAGATTAAACGAACTACACTCGAATTGATTCTCGTTCCCAGAGAACTCAGTGACTACTACAGCCTCTTTATGATAGGAGAGGGTTACATTGGCTGGGAACACAGTAATCTACAACAGGGGGATGTTATATATAGCGTCGAGCAGTGTGGAAGACTGTTGACATTTTGTCAATGTGTGCCGAACTCACCGAACTACGTTACTCTGCTGGAGGATGCGGGGCGATGGGTTTAGGGGACATATTTACTAGACATCCAGCTGGGGTTCATAAGTTATTCATTTTTTTGACCGCATAAGAGAAGCTTCAAATTTTCGGGTACTTGTAGTTGCTCTTAAAAGCTAAAGAATAAGATGTCACATCTTGCGGACCTTTGCCTAAATGCAACATTGAAACGATGACAGCCAAGCCGCGGGGAATTGGGCCAACCCACTTGCCATGCGCAAGCCACAAGGGTGTAGCTATTCTTGTCCACGGGCGACTGCGCTGCTTATTGTTCAAGTAGCATTCACTCAACTTCAATCATCCCTTGTTTTAGATAATGGAGACGGCATCAGCAACTGGGGCGCCAAGCACGGTTGGGCTTTATAGCCCCCTGGATTCTTCTCGCCGCCAGATTCGCGTCCTTGAGGTGCTTCCGGTCAAAGTAAAATCGCGGAACTTGGGGACTGCATTTGCTTCGTTTAACAATGATCACAATGAAGACGAAAAAGATGACGACTATGCTGGTCCTATCTCCGCAGAGCTCAGAACAGTCTCCTTGCTCGATAAGCCGCACTACACGGCGATATCCTATACTTGGGGAGACCCTCTCAAAGAAGAGAAGTTGTTCGCCTTACCGGAAGAGACAGCATCGCCTAACGTGGCCCCAAACATTGAGAGCACCAGCAAAGGAAATGGTGACAGGCATTACATACTGCTCAACGGACGGCACTTCGAAGTGCGTCCCAACTTACATGACTGCCTGATACACCTCTGGCGAGTTTTCAGGAAGTCATTGCGGGAGCAAGATGAAGGGGTCAAATTAGGAGAAAAGAAGCCTTTCAACATTAACGATCGAAGTGCTGGAGGTTCAGAAACCTCTAGCACGACCCTTGGATACCCACCAATTGTGTACAACACCCATGAAGGCGAGACTAAGCCGCGGCTCGTCCTTTGGGTCGATGCCATCTGCATTAACCAAGATGATATTCCTGAGCGAAACGACCAAGTGCTGCTGATGGGCGATATATATCGGAACGCAACCTCTGTGATATCCTGGTTAGGATCTGATCCGCGTATAGTCAGGGCATTCGAGATGGGACTCGAGCTTGCCAATTGTTGGTATTACTTCAGGAGAGCTGTAATGTGGAAATATGAATGGGAGACGTCTGGAAAGGAAGACGATAAACAACAAGATGTAGAGCAGCAGCAAGGGGCTACGCTTGAAGAGGGGCAACAAGAACCCGAAAATAAGAAGGAAGATGAAAGCGACAGGGTCAGAAAAAGAGATAAATCGTCCGAGTCAACATCTCAACGAACCATAAATATTGCAACCACAGCTACACCTATCCGACCGAATGCCTTTAGAGGAGAGTTACGGAAGCTGTTTCTACGCAGGACAAAGATGTTTTGGACTTCTCGGTGGTTTCTGGACCATCTGACCAACCTTTTCCAGTTTGAGTATTGGAAACGGGTGTGGATCGCCCAAGAAGTCGTCCTTGCAAACCGCAATTCACATGTCTTCATGTCCGGGAAGCAGGCGGCAAGCGAAGGCGACATTCTGGAGCTGGTTATGTGCTTGATGGAGCTGTCCAAGCCCCTAGTGGAGCCAACAGGAAGGGGTAATGACCTGTCTGAGGATGGCTTCGATATATGGAGTACGACGACTGAGATGAGGTTCAGATTTCTTTGTAACCTCTATCCTCTTCTCGACCTCCTGACGATAAGGATAAAATTACGGGCACAGAGCTTTACGTATGTGCTAAGTCTTTCGGACGCCAGATATTGCTCGGATCCTCACGACGTTGTCTATGGCATGCTGAGCATGCTTCCCCCAAATCATGGAATCAAACCTGACTATAGTCAACCAGTCCGCGATGCCTACATGGATTGGACACTTCGTACCATGCGCGAACTGGGCAACTTTGAACTGTTAGGTTGGGCTGGGACAGGTTTTTACGCGAGAAGACCTGAGAGTATCACTCCACTCAACTTGCCTTCATGGGTGCCAGATCTCTACAATCACAAGGGCCTGCGTAACGTTCATGGGGCAATGCCGCAGAAGAGTATTTACAATATTCCATCTTCTTTCAGCGTAACCGATGATTCATTAACAGCAGAGAATATGCCCTTTTCCCTTACTGTCACTCCATCCGGGGGATTGAAGGTGCGAGCACTGCGCCGAGCTACCATCCGTTGGAAGTACCAGATTCCTGACAGCTGCGGGTCGCACATTGCTGGTCAACACTTCGCAAACTTCTGCATCGAATATTTGTTGGATTTGCAAGAACGGGGCAAGTCACATCCGAGCGGCTTACCACCGCTTCAGGCTCTGTTTCGCATGACATACGAGCCTGTCATATTTGGTCTCGAGACGGAAGAGAAAGAGACGGCGATTCATAGGATGGCCGGTTGCTTCGTGTGCTTTCTTCTTCATTACATAGGCGAGAAGTATGCTTTTGATGATCAACATGGGAGGTTTACAAAAGAAGAATGCGAGATAAGAGCGATAGAGGCACAAAGAATAGCACTGGAAGCCATGAGACTTGACTCGACAAACTTCCCGGAAGCATACAGACAGGCATTTTTTCCGGACGTTGACATAGAAAAAGTAATGGGATGGAGCAAACTCCAGGATGTTATGGAAAACGCAAGATCATTGTCCTCTACCATCATCCTTGAAGTGGCAGCCTTCGGCAACGCGAAGCGGTTATTCGCAACTGAAGAAGGATATGCCGGTTGGGGGCCTGACAACACACAGCCGGGGGATGGTATTTACGAGATTGAACATTGCAGCAAGATGATTGTCTTCCGTCAGCGTGACTCGGATTCCGTTCCATCCAATATTGTTGAGTTGCTGGGGGCATGCTATGTGGTGGGCTTGGGAGACGAGTTTGATAAGTGTCGGGAGGGAGAGTACCAAGAGTTTGTTATTATCTGATGTAGGTGCCAAGAGTATGAATGCAAAGAAACACTCAGCTAACAGAGGGCAGAGGACTTCATGAGCTGAGGCCCTCTATTCCCGGAGCTTAAGACATGACTGGACTTTTTTTTTCCCTATTTGTTTTTCAGGAACCATTTCGGGCTGATATCTCAGTACTTTAACTGAAAAAAAAATAAGAGAGTGTTAATGGTGTAAATGTCAACCGATATAACTAAAGTTAGTTGTAAAGCTTTTGGAAACGTTTTTCATGCTCTTCAACAGATATTTGGACATATTTTTGCCATCCATTCCTTCTTTTCATGTTTCACTAAGTATCAATGCCATGTACCTGTCTATCCTAGACATGACGAGCGGAGCTGAGCCTCACGAACGTCCACCCCACCATGAGCGGCCCGCAGCCAAAGCCCCGCTAAAGTTGCAATTCCAGCCCCTCTTGACTACAGTTCGCGTCCTCCAACAGTGCCAACCACCCCGAGTGTCTTGCAGCCACCTGCCCTGGGGCGAACTGTTCAAAGTCACTCAAAAAAATACCTTACTGATAAGGTCATTGGAGCAATCGTGGACGAGACGCGGGCTCAATACCTCACTACCTGCCAAACGACGAGCAACCCCGCCAGCCAAGCCAACAGCCCGTCCGATTGCAACCCCCTCAAGTTCCAACTCTTTCCTGTGTCGCAGTCAGCTTTAGCCCAGG
>Ga0065720_1004288_pt1 | contig 11292 bp, 10 predicted proteins | sample Thericmetagenome_FD_59107 | JGI IMG/M metagenome (GOLD analysis project Ga0065720, IMG submission 59107) | Thermophilic microbial communities from the Joint Bioenergy Institute, California, USA of rice/straw/compost enrichment - eDNA_2 v2... | ecosystem: Engineered > Solid waste > Grass >... | reverse complement strand
CCCGCACCGACCCGGCGCCCGCGGCGGCCCGCCTCACCCGGCCGCCGCGGGCGCCGCCGTCCGTGCGCCCTCGGCGGCGGCGACCTGCTTTCTCCTCGATCGCGTCAGGCGTCTTTCCGGCGCTGATCGCCGCGATTCGCGCTGACGCGTGCTGACATATCAAGGGTCGTCGTACGAGAATGCGGACGACGATCGTTCGTGACCAAAGCCGAATATTCGGGCGGGATTCGGGGGCCCGGCTCGAGAGAGCTCACCGATGCATTGGTGGCCATCTCGGAGATCTCGGAGCATGGTTCCGCAGGACAAAACACCGAACGAGGGCGGTCTCCCGCTGGCGGACCAGGTCACCGCGCGCCGTCCGGCCAGGCGCCGACGCCGGGCCGTGGTCGCTGTGGGCACGTCCCTGGCGCTGCTCGCTCTCATCGGCGCCGTCATCATCATCAATCTGCCGGCCGGCACCCCCGAGAAAACGCCCGGCGTCGCCGACACGCGCGCCCTGTCCCGCCGGCTCGCGGCGGAGAGCCGGAAAATCGCCGGCACCGATATCCGGCTCGCCCGGCGGCTCGCCGCCACGGCCTGGCATCTCGCCCACACCGATGAGGCCCGAGTCAGCCTGCTCAGGGCCTATCTCCAGCCGGAACGCACGGTCCTCCCAAGCCATACCGGGGCTGTGATCGACCTCGACTTCGGTGATGACGGGTCACTGCTGGCCTCCGTCGATGAGAGCGGCACGGTCCACGTGTGGAACGCGTCCTCGGGCGAGCCGCGTGAAACCTACGTCGACCACATCGGCCCGGCGCTGGCGGTCTCCGCGCCGCCCGGACGGCTCCTCTACACCGTCGGCGCAGATGGCACCGAGCGCGAACGGTTCCCCTACTCGGGTTCCCCGGTGACTCGCACCCGGTTCCCCCGGCGCCTGAGCGCCGCCGCCGTCTCCAGCGACGGGCGGGTCGTGGCCATCGCCCGTAAAGACGGCCTCGTCCAAGTCTGGAGCAGGGAGCACACGATCTACCCGGTAGCCGCCTTCGGCCATGAGAAATCCGTGACCGATCTCGACTTCAGTCCTGACGACGTCTACGTCGTCACCGCGAGCAAAGACGGCACCGCCCGCCTCTGGCACACGGCTTCCGGCACCCTTCTCGCCGTCGTCGGCGGCCGCACCAAGCCCACCGCCGTCGCCGCCGACCCCGGCGGTTCCCTCCTCGCCACCGCCGGCGACGGACGCACCGTCCACCTCTGGGACGCGCGTTTCGAGAGACGAATCGCCACTCTCAAAGGCCACACCGGACGCGTGACCGACCTCGCCTTCAGCCCCGATGGGGAACACCTGGCCACCGGCGGCGATGATCGCACCGTCCGCATCTGGAACGTGCGTCTACGCAAGTTGGTCACCACCCTAAAAGGTCACCGGAAACCCGTCCGCAGAGTCGTCTTCGACCCCGACGGACACCTCCTCGCCACCGGTGACGCCGATGGAACCGTCCGCGTCTGGGACACACTCACCGGCTATACGCTCAAGAAACTGACGGGCCAGAACCGGCCTGTGCGCACGGTCGGCTTCAAGCCCGACGGAACCCGGTTGGCCATCGCCGGCGACGACCGCACCATCCACATCTGGGATGTGCATTCGGACGAGTTGTTCGAGAAGCCGGACGTGATCCGCAAAGGCCACGCCGAACGTATAACCGACGTCGCCTTCAGCCCCGACGGGAAACACCTGGCCACCGGCAGCGAAGACCGTACCATCCGCATCTGGGACGTGTACTCCCGCAAGGCGACCGCCACCCTGAAAGGCCACACCAAACCCGTCCGCACGCTCGCCTACAGCCCCGACGGGAAACGTCTCGCCACCGGCAGCGAAGACCGTACCATCCGCATCTGGGACGCGTCCTCGGGCAAATCGATCGCCACTCTCACCGGCCACGCCAGACGCGTCACCGGCCTTTCCTTCAACGCGGACGGCTCCCGGATCGTGTCCAGCGGCGACGACCGCACCATCCGCGTCTGGGACGTGTCGTCAGGCAGGCCGGTCGCCACTCTCACCGGCCACACCGAACGCGTCACGGACCTCTCACTCAGCGCCGACGGCACGCGCCTGGCCACCGCCGGCGACGACGACACCGTCCGCATCTGGGATCCGGCCGCAGGAAGAACCCTCCGTACCTTCACCGGCCGCACCAAAGGCGTCACCGGCATCGCCCTCAACCGGAACGGCTCCCTGCTGGCCATCGCCGGCACCGATGACAGAGTCCGGCTCTGGGACGTGCCCACGGGTGAGCTCCTCACCACCCTCATCGGTCACACCGGCCGCATCACCGACGTCGCCTTCAGCGTCGACGGCCATTTGGCCACCAGCAGCGAGGACCGCACCGTCCGGCTTTGGCACGTGCGTTTCCCGCCCGACCCGTTTCCCCAGGTGTGCAAGATGGCGTACGGCTCGCTGAGCAAACAGGAATGGGCGCGGTATCTGCCGGAGATTCCCTATCGAAAGGCCTGCCCCTGACCCCGTCTCGCCCAGGCCACGGCCTCCGTTCACGCCGCCGATCGATTCCTCTCGCAGCCGGTTCAGGGGTGCTCGCGGACCGGTCCACGGTGCCGGCGCATCGCCACCGTGAGCGAAGATTCAACCCTCCGCCTGTGGGACACGTCCTCGGGAAAACCGATCAATAGTTTCGTCCACCACGACGCGAGCATCGCGTTCAGTCCCGACGGGAATTACCTCGCCACCGTCGAGGACGGCACCGTTCACCTGTGGGATATATCCTCGGGAGAGCTCCTCGCCACCTTCCACGAAGGAGTCGGTCACGCTCTGGCCTTCAGTCCCGACGGGACCCGCCTCGCCACCGCCGACGCTGATGCTGCAGTCCGGATTTGGAATGTGGCGTTGCCGTCCAATACGTTTCTTGCGGTATGTGCTCTCACAGATGGGCCGATGAGCGAAAAAGACTGGGAGCAATACCTGCCGGACGAGCCCTATCGGACGGTTTGCCCCGGCCCGCTTCCTGACGGCCAGGTTCGGCGACGCGACGACCCGCATCCCGCTCGTCAACGACCTGGCCCTGGCCGCGAGGAGCAGAGGCTCCTCAACGAGACTCCTCAGGCCTCACCCAAATCCCGCCGGGGCAGGTATCGAAGGTCCCTCACGAAGGACTGGCAGGGCCGTACACGACGATGTCGCCCTGCCGTCGAAGCCATCCTGTCGCGGGCTGGGCCGGTCCACACCCGCTCAGCGGCGTCACGCTGGAGGTACGGCCGACCCCTCCAGCTCGGCCAGCCGGCGTGCGGCGTCGGCGATGCGGTCCTCGCCGAAGACGGCGATGCCGTGGGCCTTCAGCAGGGCCGCGGTCACCCCCTGCCCCGGTACGGCGGAGCCGCGGAAGCTGCCGTCATAGATGCGCAGGCTGCCGCAGGAGGGGCTGCCCTCCTTCAGGATCGCGACGCGGATGCCCATCGACTGCGCGACGTTCAGCGCGGCGTAGGCCCCGGCCAGGAACGCCTTGGTCACGTCGCCACCGTCGGCGGTGACCACGCGGGCGGCACCGGAGAGCACGGCGGCACCGCCGAGCCCGCCCTCGATCTCGGCGGGGGGCCGGGGCACCGGCAGGCCGCCCTCCACCTCCGGGCAGAACGGCACCAGCCGACCTTCCTCCCGCCAGCGGGCGAGCAGTTCGTCGTCGCTGGTCTTCGCCCGCCCGTCGAAACGGACCCGCCGCCCCATCAGGCAGGCACTGACCAGAATCCGCTCCATGCCCCCACCCTATGTCGCACCGCCACCGAACCCGGTGCCCGGAAGACTTGGCCGCACCGGGTGGTCGCGATGGGCCAGGTGACCGATCGAACACAGCGCACGGGCGTCGGCGAGCTCCTCGACCGTCCTCCGCACTGTCGTTCTCCCCAGGTCAGGCACGCGAGGTGCCGATGCGGAAGCCCCACCTGACCCCGTCATCGTCGCGGATGAGGCAGGGCATGGAGAGCGACGCTTCGTTCGCCGACCGGGATCCGCTTTCCATCCGGCAGCCTCCGGCGAGGTACGGCGGGCATGCTCGCGGGGCGCAGGTCGCTCAGCGGAACGGTCCCGTGAGGTACGGAGATGCCGGAGACGTGCCGCACACCGTTCGGCCTGATCCGCCAGGGGCGGCGCCGGCTCACAAGAAAGGAGATCCGGAGCCACCGTCGAGCTTCGCGAAGCGCTCGTTCCTCCGCCGACGCAGCTCATCACGGCCGGGAATCATCCTCACGAAAGCCCGCAAGCACCGGGAACCCTGACCGGGCAACGCGAGAGTACGAAACCTGGACGAAAGGCTGCGATCCGCCGCCCTCGTGCATCCCCGCGGTCCGCGCGATCCGCGCCATCGCACGTCCACTGACGAGAGCCGCGGCCGTGTCAACGGGCGTCGGTCAGGCTGGCGTAGACGATGATGTTGTCGTCGTAGCTGCCGGACTTGGGGTCGAAGGCGCCGCCGCAGGTGATCAGCCGCAGCCCGGCGTGGGAGAGGTTGCCGTACACGCGGGCGGTCGGGAACCTGCGCTTGTCGACCCGCTGCACCTCGTCCACCCGGAACACGGCCACCCGGCCGTCCTTGCGCTTCACCTCCACGGTGTCGCCCTTGGCGAGGGTGCGCAGCCGCGCGAAGACCGCCGGACCGGCCTTGCTGTTGACGTGCCCGACGATCACGGCGGGGCCGAGCTGGCCCGGGGGGGGCCCGAGCCGGTACCAGCCGGTCAGGTTGGGCCGCTTCAGCGAGGGCACCTCCAGCCAGCCGTTCTTGTCGAGCCCGAGGGCCTCCACCGGCGCGTCCACCTTGATCTTCGGGATGCGTATCCGCGTCGGCTCGGACTTCGGCAGCGTGAGCGGCGCGGTGCTCTCCGGCACCCGGTACGGCTCGGCCCGCGACTCGGCGGCCTCCGCGTTGCCGCCCCCGCCACCCCCGCCGTCCCCGGCCGCCTCGGTGTTCCCGGCGGCCACGGTGCCTCCGGCGGGCTCGATCACCTGGGGCGCTCCCGGGTCCAGCAGCAGCACGAGCCCGCCCGTGATCGCCGCGATCCCGGCGAACGCGGCCAGCACCAGCCCCGCGGCGAGAAGGCGGCCGCGGCCGCCGTGCTCACCGCTCACGGCGGCCACCACCGTGCTCGGACGCGCGCCCGCGCAGGTAGGCCCCACCGGCCGCGGCGCCGAGCAGCAGCACCAGTCCCCCGCCGATCAGCAGACCGGGGGCGGGGCCCTGTTCGGTGGCCGCGCCCGTCCGCGCCCAGCCTTTCGGCGTCACCTGCACCTGCGCGGTCTCCGTCACCACCACGGTACGGGTGGGCCGGGGCGACGCGGGCACCGTGACCGTCGCCGTCGAGGTACGCGTGACGGTGCCGCTCGGCGTCGGCGTGGTGGTGGGGTCGGTCGTGCCGGTCGAGGTGGGCCCGCTCGTGGTCACGCTCGGAGTCGGGCTGGGCGAGTCGTCGCCGCCGGGCGGGTCGTCGTCCCGCGACGACGCGACGACGGTGACGCGGAGCGCGGCCGGGCTGGCCGCCGACAGGTCGGCCGCGCACACGAGCAGGGTGGCCTCATCCTCCACGGGGAGGACCAAGGGCGGCTGGGTGGTAGCGGACGAGCCGTCCGCACCGGGGTCGTCCCCGGCGCCGCCGTCGCCGTCTCCACCGGTGCCGCCGTCGTTCCCGCCGGCACCGTTCCCGCCGCCGGCGGGATCGTCCCCGCTCCCGCCGCTGCCGGAGCCGCCGTCGCCGCCACCGGCGCCGTTCTCATCGGCACCGGAGCCGTCGCCGTCCCCACCGGCGCCGTTCCCGTCGCCGCCGGAGCCGTCTCCACCGGCATCGTCACCGCCGGTGCCGCCGGGGTCCTGCCCGTCGTCCGGGCTCGCCGGCCCGCCGTCCGCGGGCGGGGACGGGGCCGCCTCGACCGTGAAGTCCCCGGCCTGGATCTCGATGACCATCGCGGCCGTGGGGGTGACGTTCGCGATCATCGTCGGCAGGACCAGCGGTGACAGTGACGGCCGCGGCCCCGGCAGAGTCGCGGACGCCGTCACCGTGCTCGTCGCGGTGGGCGTCGGCGTGCCGAGTTCCGTCTGTGCCGGAGACGTGTCCTGGCCCGCGGGCGGGTTCGCCTCCTCGGACGGCGGTGACGAGGGATCGGACGTGGCGGGCGCGGGCGATGTGGTGCCGGACGTGGGCGTGGACGTCGGCGACTCGGTCGCCGGAGGCGCCTCCACCCAGCGGAGCTCGCCGCTCAGATTGAGCTGCCGGCCGGGATCCATCGACCGCCCCAGCATGATGGGCACCGCGCTCGGGTCGATCTCCCACGCCACCGTCATGCCCTGCCCGGCGGTCACCTCGCCCGTCGGCCCCAGCAGCGTCATGCGAAACGTGCGGATGGGCGTTGGCGTCGGCGCGGGCGCGGACGTGCCCTCCTCCCCGTTCCCCGTGTCGGGTTCCCGCGTAGCGGTGACGGTGCATGCGTAAGGCATCTCGACCGGCCCGTCCGCCGCGCTCGCCTGGACGGAGGCCTGTACGGCGAAGAGGGCGGTTCCGGCACCGGCGAGTGCGACGGCCCCGGCGACCGCCGTGACCGCCGGCCTCAGCCCTACCTTCACAATCGTCTCCCGGGGGTTGGTCTGGGCCGATCACTCAGCTTCGATCGCCCCGCGTACAGGGCCGTGGCCCGGGTCGAGGCCCCCGCGGCCACCCACGATCATGCCTGCTCCAGCTTACTGGTCGCCCCTCTGCGCCCTTCCTTTACAAAATGACGTTTCCATCGCATTTGCCCCTAAATTCTCAGCTTTATTGATGAACCCCAGGCCACCAGGCCCGTCCCTCCCCACACCGACAGCGAAGCCCGATTACCGCCACCAGGGCAAGTACCGGACATACTGGGCGCACCAGGACACCCGTGGCGGGCGGGCTCACGATCGGGCAGGGTAGGCACCACCTTCCGCCCCGATCCGCTCATGGATCCCGGCCGGGCGGGGAATGCCGCAGCAGGAGGTGCAACATGAGTGACGCCGGCAAGGACGCCGCGCGCCCCAACACGCCGGACCCCGCCGACTTCCTCGGCGTCGACCGCGAGCTGTCGGAGGAGGAGCGCGCGATCCGCGACGCGGTACGCGACTTCGGCCGCGCCGAGCTGCTGCCGCACGTCGCGGAGTGGTTCGAGGCGGGCACGATCCCCGACCCGCGCGGCCTCGCCAAGGCCTTCGGTGAGCTGGGCGTGTTCGGCATGCACCTGTCCGGGTACGGCTGCGCCGGCACCAACGCCGTCTCGTACGGCCTCGCCTGCCGCGAGCTGGAGGCGATCGACAGCGGCCTGCGCAGCTTCGTGTCCGTGCAGGGCTCGCTGGCGATGACGGCGATCCACCGTTTCGGCACCGAGGAGCAGAAGCAGGAGTGGCTGCCCCGCATGGCCACCGGCGAGGTGCTGGGCTGCTTCGGCCTCACCGAGCCCGACGCGGGCAGCGACCCGGGCTCGATGCGCACCCGCGCCCGCCGCGACGGCTCGGACTGGGTGCTCGACGGCACGAAGATGTGGATCACGAACGGCTCGGTCGCGGACGTCGCCGTCGTGTGGGCGCGGACCGACGAGGGCATCCGCGGCTTCCTCGTGCCCACGACGACGCCGGGCTTCTCCGCCCCGGTGATCCACAAGAAGGTCTCGCTGCGCGCGTCGATCACCTCCGAGCTCGTCCTCGACGGCGTACGGCTGCCCGCCGACGCGATCCTGCCCGGCGCGGAAGGGCTCAAGGCACCGCTGTCCTGCCTCTCCGAGGCGCGGTACGGCATCGTGTGGGGCGTGGCCGGGGCGGCCCGCGCCTGCCTGGAGGCGACGCTCGACTACACCCGCACGCGGACCCAGTTCGACCGGCCGATCGCGTCGTTCCAGCTCACCCAGCGCAAGATCGCCGACATGCTGGTGGACGTCAACCACGCGACGCTCACCGCGTACCAGATCGGCCGGCTCAAGGACGCCGGGCTCGCGCACCACTCNCACATCAGCTTCGGCAAGTTCGCCAACGTGCGNGCGGCCCAGCGCGTGGCGGCGACGGCCCGCGCGCTGCACGGCGCGAACGGCATCACGCTGGAGTACCCGGTGATGCGGCACATGGTGAACCTGGAGACCGTCTCCACCTACGAGGGCACCGAGGACATCCACGCCCTCACCCTCGGCCGCACCGTCACCGGCATCTCCGCGTTCCGCTGACCCGCGAGCTGACATGCGAGGGCCCGCCCCGCCGGTACGGCGGAGCGGGCCCGTCGGCGGGCCGCGAAGGCCCGGTGCGGTGACGCCGCCGGCGGAGCCCGGGGGCCGTCACATGGTCTTCCTCAGGTCAGATGGCGCTGACCTGGTCGGCTTGGAGCCCCCTGGGGCCGCGCGTGGTCTCGAACCGGACGCGCTGGTTCTCCTCGAGGGTGCGGTAGCCAGTCGTGGTGATCGCCGAGTAGTGGACGAAGACGTCCGCACTACCGTCGTCGGGCGCGATGAACCCGTAGCCCTTTTCGGCGTTGAACCACTTCACGGTACCTTCAGACAACTGCTTCTCCTTGACACTGAACTGCTACCCGGACCGTCATTTCGACAGGCCGGGGTTGCGCTACGGGCCTCGCCCGGATAATCAGGGGAAGCGTTGTCTCCCAGAAAGAGCCGGAAATGCCCGCTGTCAGAACTTCCTGCGGGCGCTCATGGGTCAAACGTTCGCGGAAACTGCGACTGCAACCTCTTCAACCTACCCGCCACGGGCCGGCATGGCAAACGGCACGGTCCGTGATCTCGGCCGGTGATCTCGCCGCGATCTCGAGGCGCCGTGCCGTACCGCCCGCCCCGCCGCCGGCGGCCGATCGGTACGGCATAGCGGGAGCCGCCCCCGGGCGACCGCCCGGCGGTCGAGCACGCGAGGCGTCACAGCAGGGTCAGCAGCCGCACGGTCAGGGTCACGGCGGCGAACAGGAGAAGGAATATCGGCAGCAACGCCGCCTTCCGGAAGCCGGTTTCCGTGTAGTGGCCGGCTCGTGCGTGGTGGCCGAATGGCGAATCGCGTGTGGCTCCCCTTTCGCCACCACGCATCCTCGCACACAGGTCCGTCCGCGAGGCGGCCCGCGCCGATCTCGCCCGGCCTGTTCCGTGGACGACCGCGTCCCGCCACTCCCACCGGCGGAGACATCGAGAACGCGCGGTGACCGGTGAGCCGTGCGCGGCGAACCCGCCCGCCCTGCGGGCGATCAGTGCGCGCGCGTCGCCGTGGTCGTGGTCTGGGCCGCGACCGAGGGAGGATCGGCGGGGAGCGGGGGCGGGGTCGCCGGCCGGAGGTCCTTGACGATGGGGAGCGACCGGTGGGCGTAGAGCGGGTCGACCGGGAGCACGTGCCGGGCCCACCAGCGGGCCGCCTCGGGGGACGGGGAGGGCTCGACCAGGCCGGGGATGTAGTCGTCGTACGGCGGGTCGTAGAGGTAGCCGGTCGCGATGCCGTGCCGTTCCAGCGTGGCGATCGCGGCGTCGCGGTCCGCGACGAGGAGGGGGACGCGGAACAGCGGCTGGTCGACGTGCGCCCGCACGCCCTCCGCGACCGAGGGCAGCTCGGCGAGGCGCTGCACGCCCGCGATCCGCCGCTCCCGCTCGCGGGGCAGCCTCCGCAACCGCCTGGCCTGGTACCAGCGGGCGATCGCGCCGTTCCGGTGCCGGTAGTGGTGCAGGTCGGCGCGCACCCACGAGTCGAACGGCGGCAGCTCCGGCGCCCGGGCGAGGGCGGCCTCCAGCTCCTTGCGGCGCGGGGCGATGCGGTACCCCTCCCGCTCCTCCTCCATGCCCAGCATGCGGGAGACGGCGAGGGCGGGCCGCACCAGGTCGAGGCGCAGCGCCACCTGACGCGCCATGGAGGTGAGCACGGAGGTGATCTCACGGCGGAGCGACCCGGGCTCGAGCAGCAGGTCGCGGTGGCGTTTCAGCTCGCGGTAGTCGGCCTCGTGCTCGACGGCGAGGACGCCGCCGGAGCCCGCCCCGGCGTGCTTGGAGAGGCTGAACACCCCGGCCAGGCCGAAGGTGCCGAGCGGCCGCCCGTCCACGGTCGTCTCGATGGCGTGCGCGACGTCCTCGATGAGCGCCTTGTCGGCGTACCGGGTGACCCGGTCCGGCAGGCCGTACATGTTCGTGGTGAGCACGGCGTCGACCGAGCCGAGAAGCTCGCCGGACGGTTCGATGTTGCCGTCCTTGACCGACAGCGGGGCGATGACCGGCACGAGTCCGGCGGCCAGCACCAGAAATATGATCTCGTCGGCCGAGTACGGGGTCAGGAGCAGCCGTTGTCCCGGAGTGCACCAATGCCGTAGCGCGAGGTACAGGCCGAGCCTGTTCGACGGCAGGTGCAGGCAGCGGCGCCCGGTCCTCTTTGCCACAAATTTCTCGGGAGTCACCGCAATGTCGATAGCACAAGCCGGGATAATCCCGATCAACTATCCCGAACTGTGCCTGAACATCTATCAACCGTCGATCCGCGGGCCGCGGCACGGCCATTGACGACGCCGCCATCAGCGCAGGTCAGACCGCTTGTCATGGGCGCGTCCAGCGGCGGCGCGAAGCCGCGCGGACGCGGCGTTTCCGTGAAGTTTTCGCCCTGATCCCGAACGGCCGGGCACGGGCCATCGTGATTTCGGCCGCGCCGGTCCGCGTGGAGGGATCGGCTTTTCCGAGCGACTGATCGCGCACCGACAGACGTGCCGGCGAACCCGGCAGGCCTTTAGCAACGTGTCGGCGTCACTCCTGCAGCACGAGCCGGGCCATGTCGGTTATGACAGCATCGGCTCCAGCGGCGGCCAGGGTTTCTCGCTTGCCGGGCTTGTTGGCATACCCGATGCTGCGGACTCCGGCTTTCTGGGCGCTGTAGACGTCGGTGACCGAGTCACCGATGAGGACGCATCGCACCGGGGCCGCGCCGAGCTCGTCCACCGCCTGGTTGATGAGGTGCGGGTGCGGTTTGAGCAGAGCGGGGTCGTGAAACAGGGTGCGTGCCGAGATGAGATCGAAGCAACCGGAAAGGGCATGCAGGTCGACGTAGACCTTCACCGCGTCGTCGGAGCGAAGCCCAGGTGAGGCACGAGTGCCCGGCCTGGGCTTCGCCGTAGGGCATCGATGGCGCCTGGGAAGGCCTGCCCACGCTTCGAAGCGGGCGGCTAGCGGCCGTTGCGGCCCTTGCCGCGGTCCTTGCCGAAGGCCGCGTCGAGGCCCTTGTCGAGGCCGGCGCGGCGGAGGGCCTCGGCGAGGGCGCCGGTGGGCTGGGGCGCGTCGCGGCCCCGGTCGCGGCC
>Ga0065720_1004681_pt1 | contig 11295 bp, 11 predicted proteins | sample Thericmetagenome_FD_59107 | JGI IMG/M metagenome (GOLD analysis project Ga0065720, IMG submission 59107) | Thermophilic microbial communities from the Joint Bioenergy Institute, California, USA of rice/straw/compost enrichment - eDNA_2 v2... | ecosystem: Engineered > Solid waste > Grass >... | reverse complement strand
CATCTATGTCCTCGGGACGTCGCTCGTGATCACCGGCCTGATCACCCTGGTCCTGATCTTCTGGGCGCCGGGTCGCCGGTTCGTCGAGGAGGGTGCGCCGGGCTGGGCGAGTCGAACCGGGGGTGGTGGTGAGCCCGACCGTCGCCGACCCATGGTGTGGCCGGCCGGGGCGCCGCCTCCGCCGCCTCCGCCGCGCCCGCCGTACCCGCACGAACCGGCCCGGGGCGGACCGCTCGGGTCCGAAAGCGCGCGTCCCTGGCCGGTGGTCAGCCGGCCCGGCCGACCGACGACGTACGGTCGGCCGGCCGGTGGCGCCACTCCACCCGGCCGGGACCCCGGCCCGGCGACCGGGTACGGACGCGCGGTCAGCGACCCCGGCCCCACGACCGGATACGGACGCGCCGTCAGCGACCCCGGCCCCACGACCGGATACGGCCGGGCGGTCGGTAACTCGGGTCCGGCGACCGGGATGGGCCGGCCGGTCCGGGACCCCGGTCCGCGCCCGAGCGGCGGCCCGTCGGCCCGGGACGCGGAAGACCCCTGGCGGTACGACTGACCGGGCCCGGCTCCTCTCCTCACGCNCCTCTCCCTTCCTCACACCCCTCGCCCTGTCCCGACCCTTCCTCNCNCCCCTCGCCCTGTCCCGACNCTTCCTCGCGCCCCTCGCCCTGTCCCGACTCTTCTCCGCAGCCGCCCCGAGCCCGGAACNTTCCGGGGCGCCGTGAGGCGGCAACGACGGNTGCGNCCCAGTCCTGCCTCACGGCGATCGTCGACGGTGATCACCGTGAGGCACATCCGAGCCCGTACCGCCACGATCGCCTCACGCCCCCGTACCGGTGACCTGGAGAAACGACAGCGGGCGCCGACCCACCAGGGTCGGCGCCCGCCGCAGTGCTGAGACGGTTACCGCTTGGCGCCCGCCTTCGGCCGGGCCGCCTTGCCGCCGGGCCGCGACGACCCGGAGGCCGCGATGTCGGCCGCGGTGACGAACGGCTTGCGCTTGCTGAACACGACCGCGGCGACGAGCACCGCCAGCGCCACCACCGCGATGGTGATGCGCAGGGCGTTGTTCTGCTCGGTGCCGATGCTCCACAGGATCACGGCGGGCGCGATCAGCAGCGAGACCAGGTTCATCACCTTGATCAGCGGGTTGATGGCCGGACCGGCGGTGTCCTTGAAGGGGTCACCCACGGTGTCGCCGATGACGGTCGCGGCGTGGGCCGGGGAGCCCTTGCCGCCGTGCTTGCCGTCCTCGACCATCTTCTTCGCGTTGTCCCAGGCGCCGCCGGAGTTGGCGAGGAAGAGCGCCATGAGCGTGCCCGCGCCGATCGCGCCGGCCAGGTACGAGGCCAGGGCGCCCGCGCCGAGGCCGAAGCCCACGGCGATCGGCGCCATGATCGCCAGCAGACCGGGGGTGAGCAGCTCGCGCTGCGCGTCCCGGGTGCAGATGTCGACCACCTTGCCGTACTCGGGCCGCTGCGAGCCGTCCATGATGCCCGGGAACGACTGGAACTGGCGCCGGACCTCGAAGACGACCGCCATGGCCGCCCGGGAGACCGCGTTGATGGCCAGCCCGGAGAAGAGGAAGACCACGGCCGCGCCGGCGAGCAGGCCGACCAGGTTGCGCGGGTCGGAGACGTTGAGCAGCCGATCCAGCGAGAAGTCCGGGTCCGCCCCGGCCCGGGCCAGGGCCGTCGTCACCGTGTCGGTGTAGGAGCCGAAGAGCGCGGTCGCCGCGAGCACGGCGGTCGCGATCGCGATGCCCTTGGTGATCGCCTTGGTGGTGTTGCCGACGGCGTCCAGCTCGGTCAGCGTGCGGGCGCCGGCCTGGTCGATGTCACCCGACATCTCGGCGATGCCCTGGGCGTTGTCGGAGATCGGGCCGAACGTGTCCATGGCCACGATCACGCCGACGGTGGTGAGCAGACCGGTGCCGGCCAGCGCCACCGCGAAGAGCGCGACCGTGCCGCCGCCACCGATCAGGTAGGCGCCGAAGACGCCGGCCGCGATCACCAGGGCCGAGTAGACGGCCGACTCGAAGCCCACGGAGATGCCGGAGAGCACCACGGTCGCGGGACCGGTCTCGGAGGACTTGCCGATGTCGTTGACCGGGCGCCGGCCGGTCTCGGTGAAGTACCCGGTCAGGCCCTGGATGATCGCCGCGAGCGCGATACCGATGACGACCGCGCCGATCGCGATCCACCGCGGGTTGCCCGCACGGTCGGAGAAGTCCCCGCCGATCTCGGCGAACGAGGCCGGCAGGAAGGCGAACGACGCGATCGCGACCAGCACGGCGCCGAGCGCGGCCGAGACGTAGAAGGCCCGGTTGATCGCGACCATCCCGGAGCGGTCGGAGGGGCGCAGCCGGGTGATGAACACGCCGACGATCGCCACCAGGACGCCGATGGCGCTCACGATCAGCGGGAACACGAGACCGTCGGTGCCCCACACGGCGCGGCCGAGGATCAGCGCGGCCACGAGGGTGACGGCGTACGACTCGAAGAGGTCGGCCGCCATACCGGCGCAGTCGCCGACGTTGTCGCCCACGTTGTCGGCGATCGTGGCGGCGTTGCGCGGGTCGTCCTCGGGGATGTTCTGCTCCACCTTGCCGACGAGGTCCGCGCCGACGTCGGCCGCCTTGGTGAAGATGCCGCCACCGACCCGCATGAACATGGCGAGCAGCGCGGCGCCGAAGCCGAAGCCCTCGAGCACCACCGGCGCGTCACCGCGGTAGATCAACACGACGAGCGCGGCGCCGAACAGGCCCAGGCCGACCGTGAGGAAACCCACCACGCCACCGGTGCGGAAGGCGATCTGCATTGCCTTCGTCCGACCGCCGCCGCCCTTGCGGGCCGCCGCCGCGACCCTCAGGTTCGCCCGCGTGGCGAGCCACATGCCCGCGCCGCCGATGGCCGAGCTGAACAGCGCGCCGATGATGAAGAACAGCGACCGGCCGATCTTCACCCCGGTCTCGCTGCCGCTGACCTCGGTGACGGGCAGGAAGAAGAGCAGCACGACGGCGATGACGACGAAGATGCCGAGCGTCTTGAACTGCCGCAGCAGGTACGCCTGAGCGCCCTCCTGAACCGCTCCGGCGATCTCCTGCATCTTCGGGGTACCCTTGCCGGTTCCCAGCACCGCCTTGACCAGTGCGGCGGCGAATCCGAGCGCGACGAGCGCGATCACCGCTGCGACGATCACATAGGTCAGGTTGATGCCGGCCAGGGTCAACTCGCTTTCGGCGGCGAGGTTAGGCCCGGACATTCGTTGTCCTCCTGTACCAACCAACACGTATAGGACCGGCACCCGTCAGGTCGCCGGATGGGAGGGTCTCCGCGGGGGGATCACCCCCAGNGAATCGGACACACCGCTGCACGCGCCTCGTACCGGACATGTCGCAGGGACGGCGACGTGGTGCCAGCGGGCATCAGAACGATGACCGGGCGTTACTCTATCGGCCGCCTTCCGAGCCGTCGTCGGCGCCTCCCGGCCTTGCGCGGGGCGCCCGGCGAACTCGCCAACTGGACTCGGGCCGGGCCGCGGGGCCGGTCGTGCCCGCCGACGTCGTCCCGACCGGCCAGGACATTCGCACCGTGGTTCCGGCGCCGCCCGGCCGCACCTCAATTCCGGCCTCGTCCGGCTCGGTTTCGGCGTCGCTGGGCACGTCGAGGACCGCGAAGTCGGCCACAAGGCCCGCCAGCAGCGCCAAGCCCACGCCGATGGTCAACGCCTCCTCGTCGAGCACGTTGCGGCCGGTGTCCTCGCCCGACGGCGCGACCGTGGCCCGCGCGACGATCTCGCCGGTACCGCCCGCCAACTCCCTGCGGGCCGCCTCCGCCGATCCCCGGTCGGTCACGCAGACCGTGAACCGGCCGCCCGACCCGCCGCGCCCCCGGTCCGGCGCGCCGTCGCTCATCGTCACCTCGATCGGGTCGGCCAGCCCGCCACGGCGGTGCACCTTCACCGCCCGAGTGCATGCCTCACCGATGGCCAGGCGAATCTCGTCGAGCAACTCGTCGGCGACGCCCGCCCGCCGGGCGACCGCGACCGCCACCATCCGGACCGTGCGGACGTACGCCGGGTCCGGGCTGAAGCTCAGGCGCACCGTCGGATGCGCCTGCGGTGGGCGGGCCGATGCCGTTGTGCGCGCAGCGTGCCCCGATGACGTGGTGTTGGGAACGGGCGCTGATGGCATGGCGTGCGATGACACAGGTCCTGGAACAGCCACGGGCGTCTACGAACCGGTCCTCGCGGCCCGGGCCGCGCCACCTCTGGTCGCGTCCTCGACCGATGCGTGAATGTCGAAGACCTTGTCCAGTCCGGTGATCCGGAATACCTTGAGCAGCCGCTCGTGCGGGCACACCAGGCCCAACGACCCGTCGCGGGCCTTCAGGCGACGGTGGACGCCGACGAGCACGCCCAGGCCGGTGGAGTCGAGAAAGTCGACCCGACCGAGGTCCACCACGATGTGCCTGTCGCCGGCGTTGACCATCTCGATCAGGCGCTCCCGCAGCTTTGGCGCCGTGTAGACGTCCACCTCGCCGCCGATCTCGAGCACCACGTACTCGGCGACCGTCCGGGCGGCCAGCGACAGTTCCATGACGCCCCCTTCTCGCACGCACCCGTCAAACGCTCGCGACGGGCCAGCAGGCATTGCACCCGTTCGTGGACGTGGTACCTCACGGCATCTTGCCATTCCCGGCCGCCGCCGGTCACTTCTGCGGGACCTTCGTGATCTCGTCGACCGTGACCTCGTCAACCGTGATCTTGTCAACCGTGATCTTGTCAACCGCGGCGACGCTACCGACCGCCCCGACCGCGGGGCCCGGGTCGACCGTCGGCGTCGCCCGGCGATCACTCGACCGGACCGGCCCGCGCCGAGCGTCGGGCCGCGCCCGCCAACGGCAGGCCGGCGGCCGCGACCTCCACCGTCACGATCACGTCGAACCCGTCCAGGTGGCAGGCCACGAGGCTCGCCCCGTTGCGCGTGCTCACCTCGGCCGCGCGGGCACAGGCCGCCGCTTCGCCATCCAGCACCGTCAACGCGGCGGCCAGCGCGGCGAGGTCGGCGGCCGTCTGGGCCCGGTGCTGCGCCACCGTCGCCGAGCCGATCATGGCGAACGCCTGGGCTACCACGATCACGACCAGCCCGACGGCCAGCACCCACACGCTCGCTGATCCGCGATCCCCGCACGGCGGGCCCCCTGCCTTCCATGAATGTCGTTCCATCCAACGCCCCCTGATGAGCTGGCCGGGCGGGCGGGGGCACGGTCCCGACCCGCCCGGCCAGCGGCCTTTCCCGCCGGGCCCCGACGATGTGCTCAGGCCCGACCTGTCTCGGCACCGCCGTCGGCCCCGGCCCGTCTCGGCACCGCCGCCGACCCCGGCCCGTCTCGGCACCGCCGCCGACCCCGGCCCCTCTCGACATCGCCGTCGGCCCCGGCCCCTCTCGACATCGCCGGCCGGTCGGGGCCTGCCGGTCCCGAGCCCACCTACTGGTCGGGCTCGATCGCCGCGACGGCGGTGGCCGTGATGTCGAAGCCCGGCAGGATTCCCAGATCCCGGTGCCGGCGCACCACGACCCGGACCACATCGCCGTCGGCGCTGACCTCCACCACATCGGCCTCGACCGGTGGTGGCGAGGCGCCCCGGGCGGCGGCGAGGGCCACCTCGCGGGCGGCCGCCACGCACCCGATCTGGTCACGGACGATGCCGAGCGCCCCCAGCCCGACCATGAGCAGCAACGCGAGAGCCGGCAGACACACCGCGATCTCGACCGTCGTCACTCCCCGGTCACCGGCCGGACGGCACCACGTTGGCCGGCCCGCCGCGACCCTGGGAGTCCGCGGGGTACGGCTACCCGCACGGCCCCCGACTCGAGCCACGGCCAACGGCCGAACCCTCACTGCAGGGCCCGTTGCACGATCGCCGCGAGGGCTGATTGCACGGTGTCCGAGGTGAGCACCTTGAGCAGCACTCCGGCGAACGCGACGGCCGCCAGCGTGCCCACCGCGTACTCGACCGTGGTCATCCCGGCGTCGGCCCGACCGCCGAACCGCGCCACCAGCCTGGACATCGCTTTACGCATGTTTGTCAACCTTTCTGGATGAGACTTCCTGGATGAATGAGGTGTGATCAGGTACCCCGCCACCGGGCGAACCTCACGGTGGCGTGACCGGCGTCAGCGTGGTCAGCACGCCCCCGACCACGGCGACGATCACCGGCACGAGGCCGGCGAGCACAAAGGCGGGCAGAAAGCAGAGCCCGAGTGGCAGCACGACGAGCACGCCGGCGGTGCGGGCCCGCGCCTCGGTCGCGGCGAGGGCGTCGGCACGCAGGTCATCGGCGACCCGGGTCAACGAACCGGCGAGCGCCGCCCCGCTGTGTCCGCTCCGCCGAGCCGCGCGAATCACCCGACGGGCCGCTTCGCCGTCGCCCAGATGGGCCCACGCGTCGCCGAGCGGCGCGCCCGCCCGCAGCGCGCGCTCGACCAGGCTCAGTCGAGCCCCGACCGGGCCGCCGACCGCCTGCGCCACCAGTCGGGCGGCGGTGTCCGGAGTCGCCCCGGCCCGCAGGGCGGCGGCGATGAGATCGACCGCGAACGGCAGGTCGGTGGCGAAGCGCAGCCGCTGCGCTCGCTCGGCCGCGGTGGGTTGCCGGGCCAGCCACAGCGCGCACGCCGCTCCGACCAGCCCACCCCCGCAGCCGCCCCACCAGCCGCCGAGCGACACGGCTCCGGCCACGGCCCCGAGGGCCACGACCGTGACCATCCACGCCGGACGGAGGGCACCGGCGGGCCGCGCGTCGGCCGCGAGCGGGGAACCAGTGCGCTGGGGCGACCGCGAGTCATGGTCCCGGGCCGACGGCGGGCCCGCCGCGGATCGGCGCGCCCGGTGCCGGGCCGGCCTGGACCGGGTGGTGGGCGTCATCGATCTCATGGCTGCACCTCGATGCGAGCAAGCCGCGCGGTCCAGGCGATCCCGGCCAGCTGCAACGCCACGGCGAGGCCGAGAGCCACCGACCCGGCCGGCGTGTGCAGCAGCACGTGCCAGGGATCGACCCCGACCGCGACGCCGAGCCCGAGGCCGGCCAGGGGCATCACCGCCAGCAGCGCTGCGCTGGCCCGGACTCCGGCGGCCTGACTGTCGGCCACCGCCTGGGCTCGCTGGACCGCGCGCACGTGGGCGTCCAACCGGTCCAGGACGTCGGCGAGGGGTGCCCCGCACGCCTCGGCCAGGGTGGTGGCGGCGGCCAGGCGCTGGGCCACGAGGGTCACCGGTCCCCCGGCGGCCGGGCCGCCACGGCCACCCCGCCAACCGACCAGCAGACCCGACTCGGCCTGGTGGAGGGCTTCCTCGGCCGCCCGCCAGGCGGGTGCGAGCGCCAGACCGGCCCGCAGGTCGGCCGCAAAGCCGAGCACGGCGTCGCCGGCCAGGCGCTGGGCTCGCCGCACGGCCCGGCGGGCCGCGAAACCCCGCGCGATCACGAGACCGGCCGCCCCGTAGGCCGCCAGCGCCGCCGCCGCGACCGGCCCGGCCAGGACGAACCCCACGGCCGCGCCGAGCAGGGCCGCCACGAACGGACCCCACCGAGCCGCCCGCCGGCCCTGCCACCAGTGGGCCACGTTCGCCAGCACGGCCAGGCCGNCCGTACGGACCCGGGTCGCGACCGGCCNGGCGGCCGGCGTCGGGGGAGGGCGGTGATCCGGCCCGGGGGCCGGGACAGGAACGACCCCCGGGCCGGCGACCAATGGGCCGGTCATCGCTGTCCACCCAGGACGGTCGGCACGAGCACACCGCGACGGGCCAGCAGGCGACCAAGGTCGGCGGCGGCCGGACCGGGGCCGTGCAGGTGGTGCCAGGCGCAGCGCACCACGACGGTGTCGCGCTCGGCGGCGATCAAGCCGATCTCGTCCAGGTAGCGCAGGCGCCCGGCCCGGGCCAGATGCAGGACGATGCTCAGGGCGGCGACCACCTGGGCCTGCACGGCCGAGCGCGGCAGCCCACCGAGCATGCCCAGCGCCTCGAACCGCACCGGCACGTCAGCGGCCGTGTTGGCGTGCACGGTGCATGCACCCCCGTCGTGACCCGTGTTCAGGGCGCCGAGTAGATCGATCACTTCGGCGCCTCGACACTCGCCCACCACGAGCCGGTCGGGACGCATACGCATCGCCGTCCGCACCAGGTCCCGCAGGCTGACCGCGCCGGCTCCCTCGACGTTGGACTGTCGACATTGGAGCGAGACCACGTGGGGATGGTCGGGAGTCAACTCCGGCGCCTCCTCCACGATGACGATCCGCTCGGTGACGGACACCAGCGACAGCAGGGCGGCCAGCAGCGTGGTCTTGCCCGAACCCGTACCGCCGGAGACCACGTACGCCAGGCGGGCCCGCACGATCGCCTCCACGATCCGGGCCGAGTCCGCGGTGAGCGTGCCCAGCCCGACCAGCGCGGCGAGCCCGATCGACTGGCGGCGCAGCGTCCGCAGGGACAGGTACGGACCGCGGACGGCGACCGGCGGCAGCACGGCGTGCAGGCGGGTGCCGTCGGGCAACTGGGCGTCGACCCACGGACTCGCCTCGTCCAGCCGGCGGCCGCAAGCGGCGGCGAGTCGGACGGCGAAACGGCGCAGGTCGTCGGCGTCGACGAACCGGGTGTCCGGAACGGGTTGCAGGCCGATGCCGCGGTCCACCCAGATCTCGGCAGGGCCGTTGACCAGGACATCGGTGACGCTCGGGTCGGCGACCAGGTCGGCCAACGGACCCAGTTCGGCGACCTCGACGGCCCCGGGACGTCCGGCCGGTGGTGGTGTCGCGTCGATGCGCTCAGGAAGAAGCATGTTCATAAATCCATCACCTCGTCCACGCCGCTGACCGGTGTCGGCGGGCGCCCCGGGTCGGACCGCCGGGCCGCGCCGATCTGTGCGAGCAGACGCCGACTCAGGGCCGCCACCATGGGCCCGGCATCGACAGGCGATGCCCTACCCGGGGCCCGGGGCGGCAGGACCCCGGCCAGCGGCAGGTCCAACGCCTCGGCCACCTCGTCCGGCCGCAGGCCCCGGCGAGCCAGGACGCGCACCACGAGCGCGAGCCGGGGGCAGTGCCGGCGTACGGCCGCTGCCACCCGCGCCGCGACCGTGCACTCGCGGATCCCGGCGACCACGGTGAGGTAGCAGAGGTCGGCACAGGACAGCGCCAGCCGGGCGGCGTCGTCGTACGGGTGCGGCAGATCGACCACCACGAGATCACGCCCATGACGCGCGGCCCGTAGCGCCGCCGCCATGGCATCGGGCGGTACGCCGGAGTATGCGGACCGGTCGAACGACAGCACGGCCAGCGTCGCGGCGGCCGGCTCTGGTCGTGTCTGGTCATCCGATGCCGTCGTCGCGTCGGCCTCGACGGTGCCGGCGACCAGTTCCGCCCGGACCAGCTCCGCCGGACCATCGGGCGGGCCCGTCGCGGCACCGGGCCGGTCCGTGCCCACGAGCAGAGTCGCCAGGCCCTGCTGGCGGGCGGCCAGCGCCACGCTGGTGGCCAGCAGGCCGGCGCCACCGCCCGGGTTGCCGGGGACGAAAGCCACGACCGGCGCGGCGTGCCGCGGCGTCGTAGGCCGACACTCGGCGAACCGCGTCACCAGCCACGGCCGCGCGTCGGGCAGCGTGACGACGTGCTCGGGGTGGAGCGCGGCGGCGTCGCGCCACTCGGCCGGCTCGCCGGCCCCCTCGGTCGACGCGTCCGGCGGGCCGCCGGTGGACGCGGATCGACCGACCAGGATGACGCCCAGCCGGCGGGGCATGTCGCGCCGCGCCAGCGCCGCCGCCTGATCGGCCCCGACCACCACCAGCGGAGCGCTCGCCCACCGGTCCTCGGCGGCGACCGCGTCCACGGCCACGCTCACCTCGACCCCGCCCGCGGCGGCCAGGCCGACCAACTCGTCGAGCAGTTCGCCGTCGCCGGTCACCACCAACGGCCGGCCCCGGTCCCCCGGACCGCCACCCGCCACCGGCTCGATAAGTGCCTGCATCTGTCGATTCACCAGACCCCCGTGTAGTTGCCCCGAATCGGGACCACGAGGCTCCGTTCCGGGGCGGGACGCCCGCTCGGGCGCCGCACACAACGCTGCCCGGTCGGGATCGCTGGCACCAGGTAGGCGGGCGGATCTGTGGACAACCAGGGGGGCTGTGGATAACCGCCGAATTTCCGCACCCCCGCTGACCTGCGACAACGCGGCGCCCCAGCCGGAAATATGCCCCATGACCTGGCGCCCACCGTGGCCACGGCCCGACCTGCATGACCGCGATCCGGACAGCAAGAGCCGGCTCATGGCGTCGCGAACCCGGCCGTTCCGACCGCGCAGAGCGGCCGACGCTCACGGCCGCACGCTGGCCAGCCTGATCCCGGCCGGCTCCTTCTCACTCGCCAGCGGCGATCCCATTTCAAACGAGCCGCACGAAACAGGTTTCCCTTCGGGCGACAGCCGGAAAGCCGTATACCGACTCATCCGAAAAGCCGATCGGCTTGCGTACGATTCTTGACATTGCGAAGATTCTCCAGTCGCATTGCCAAAAGCGAGGTGAATCCGTGAGAAAGTTTACGAGGACAGGCCGGTCCTTTACCGCCAGTCGGCCGATGATTGTGGCGGCGGCGGCGATGCTGATAACCGCGCTGGCCTGCTCTTCCGGCCCCGGCCAGCAACCCCAGAACACTACCCCGGCGCCCGCACCGTCACGCACACAGCAGACCCCGGTCACCCGAACGCCGGCCTCCCCGAGCCCGACTGCTCGGGCCGCTAACGGCCTCTACCGGGCCTCGTTCCAGACCAAGAAGGGCTACACGGTCGACGTCAGCGTAAAACTCGGCACACCCACCGTCATACTCGGTGATCCCGGCAAGGTCACCGCTNAGTGGAANNGGGCTGACGTAACAATCACGGCCACGAACACGACCGTGGGCGGGCGTCCGTTGCCCGCGTACATCAACACCAAATTCAACGAGGTCTACGCCATCTGGGCGGTGCCGGAATGGATGAGGCAGGTCCTCGAGCCGAGTTTGGGGATGAACGTCGGCGAGCAGGCGTTCGTGGGACTCGTCGCCTACCCACAGATGGACAATTTTAGAAACGGCATGCGCTCCGGCTCCTCAAACGTGCCGGTGGTGTCCACGTCATATCTGGGTAACTGTTCAGGTTCCCGGGCTCGGGTTGGCGTGTCGATTTGATGAAGTTAGCTGATTCGCCGATAATGATCGTGTGACTGACGCGCCATCCATTGTGGAGCTGCTGCAGCGGCTCGCCATGG
>Ga0065720_1021189_pt1 | contig 11296 bp, 7 predicted proteins | sample Thericmetagenome_FD_59107 | JGI IMG/M metagenome (GOLD analysis project Ga0065720, IMG submission 59107) | Thermophilic microbial communities from the Joint Bioenergy Institute, California, USA of rice/straw/compost enrichment - eDNA_2 v2... | ecosystem: Engineered > Solid waste > Grass >... | reverse complement strand
CCCCTCACAACTTCGGCAAGCGTGGCGGGTGCGACAAGCGCGAGCTGAACAAACACACGGACCGGTTTGGCGTCCAGTTCGCCGCCCATATTGAGAACACAACCCAGGAGTTTCACCTTCCTCCCCCTAGTCCCGAACACCCACGTATCATCCGCTTCACATGGGGCGTGCAATTCGACTGGCCTGTGTTCAGAGATGGGCCGGAGTTTGTAGCCACTTTTGGGGGGCTGCTCCGCTTCAGGCAAGATATCCTCGACCTGGGCTACCGCACGGCATCCTATATGCGACAGTTTGCCTCCTCCCAGGATGGTGCCTCAACCTCTAAGTACATTGGCATCCATCTCCGCACCGAAAGTGACGCGCTTCCCCGCTGGCCCAAGTATGATGACCAGGCAACAGCTTACCTCGAGCGCGCAGGAGCCATGTCCTTTAAAGCGGCCTACCTTGCCACAGGGAACCGAACCGAGGCTAAGAGATTGGCAGACGCAGCGGAAAAGGAGCACGGCATGGCAGTCATCACGAAGCACGAACTTCTTCAACACCATCCGGAGGACTTGACCAAGTTAGAGGCCCTGACCTGGGACCAGCAAGCCCTGATCGACTTTATCGTGCTTCTAGAGAGCGACTACTTCCTCGGGGTGAGCCCCAGTTCTTTTAGCATGAATGTTGCCCTCAAAAGGCATCTTAAAACAGAAGGCTTATACACGCGGCCATGGAAGATTGGCGGTGATGGGGATGGGCACAGCTGGCTAGTGGGCAAGTACGAGCACTATTGGGATGATTGGCTATTTATGTTTGACTCAATGTGGCCATAAAGTCCAAGCAAGCTCAACTACGTCATGATCATCATTATCATGATGATTGACCTCTCAGAGCTCCTCCTTCCTAGTCTTCTCGGGTTTCTCTCTGCGGATAATCGGGGAGAAAAAGCGGAAGTGGTTCTCGGGGTCGTACGTTTCCTTGATCCTGCGCAGCTTCTTGAGACGCCATTGTTCTCTGGTTTAAATCAGCATGAAAACTTTTGCAGGTTCAGGGGACTGCGCGTACCCGTAAAGCGTCTCCAGGCTCTCATCCACAGCCGCGTAATTGATATACGACCGCGGCCTGAATTTGCTCCAGGAAGCCTGCTTCAGCTTGATACCCCATTTCTCTCCAAGTTCGTCCAGCGTCTTGTTGCCATTAACCCAGAGCAGGATAGGCGCCCTAAGGCTTTCAGTCAGCTCATCTTCGAGCCCATTGGCGATGGCAGAGAAAGACCTACAGCAGAAAATCTTGCTTTCTGTGCGGATATGCAGTGCTCTCCTCCGGCACGGCCTGCATCGCCTGCACGGAATACCCTTCCAGCATCATGTACGACCCAGCCAGCCCCGGCACTGTCGTTACCATCTCATTGAACAGTTCCCACACGTTGCGAAGGGCAGGCACATCGTAGTAGTCCACGTCAGCTGCGTGCAGCACCGCTGTGCTCTTTTCTGGGCAGAGGGGACCCTCCAGGTGCGTGCCTATGAAGGTCATTAGCCCGGGGTAGTCGGTGACGTTGGAGAATGTAGCGATGGGCGTGAAGTCGGCTAGGGGCTTCGTATAGGCCACGAAATCGGACTGCGGGCCGTTGTACATGAATTGAAAGGCGATTATTGGCTGCGATTGTCAGTATCCTTCTCTGCTTGAGAACAGGGTGCTCACCGTTGTCTTGTCAATCTTCTCATCTACAAACCACATTGACCACACCACCATCTCCTTCGGCTGCTTCTTTCTTAGCTCCTCGGCTACCTTGTATAGCTCTTCGACATGCTCCACACTTCCCGTAAACACAAATGCCTGCACAGCCCATGTCTTCTTTCCCTCCTCGACCTCGTGCACCTTGTACTCCATCTCGGTGATGACCCCGAAGTTATGTCCTGCGCCGCGAATCGCCCAGAACAGATCCTCATTCTCTTGCTCAGTCGCAGTAATGACTTTTCCATCCCCAAGACAACCCTTACCCGAACAATTTCATCCGCCGCCAAGCCATACTGTCCCTGTAGGAAGCCGTGCCCACCCCCCAATGCTGGTCCCACGGCCCCGGCACAGGCGCAGATACCTGTCGTGGTCTGCAATCCCTCCTTCCACAATCCATGCACGACGTCGTTAACCTTCAGTCCAACTCCAATCAATGCAGTCTTGCGACCCGGCTTGATCTCGAGCTTGTCAAGCTTTTTCATCGAAATGAGAACCCCTTCCTTGAACTCCTTCAAAGAAGCGCTCGTCGCGTGCCCACCACCTTGAACCAGGAATGGGATCTCATGTTTGTTGGAGAACTTGATCGTAGCAACGACGTCTGCTTCGGTCGCGGGGGAGACGACGGCGCGTGGGAGGGCGGGATAGTTGACGTTTATGTTGAAAGACCAGCGCAAGAGGGGATTGAGAGAGGAAGCTTTGGGGAATGTTATGGAGGAGGAGGGGGAGAGCAGGAGAGAGAGGGAAGCGAAGTCAATGGTTTTTGGGGTATGGTCGCCTTTATGGGCGATGACTGTTATAGGGGTGAGGAGGTCTAGGAGTGTGTGTATAAGCTTCATCTTGGTGGTTAAATGACTGAATGGGTTTGTCGCTGCAGTCGTGATGCTTGTAAGTCGATGGTCGAGGTGATCAATTGCCCGATGGCAAACCCTCTAATCCAAGGCGCTTGTCGATTTTAACTGGAAGACCTCTGTTTCTGGCACAAATCGACCCCAAAGTTAGGGAAATCCACCGGGTTATATATCATTCCGCAGGTAGCCATAGCCTCCTTCCCAACTGTACATTTTCAGGCCGGACATCTTGTTTCTCACAATTGGCGCAGTCAGTCTCATCCAGAAACTTCACTTGGCCTCAGCTCGTCTTTTCCCTTCACGTCCCAGCCGTACACATCGTGGCGTCTCACGCAATGGGAAGCGACTGGCATCGTTCGTTTCTTATGCACTGCTCGTAATACCGTCGCGCCGAGGACAACATAGCTGTCATCGAGTGGTTTGGTCCAAACATTTGGACGGCTGTCTTACACAACACGCGGCAGCCTGTCTGTCAGCTTACCAGCGCATTTGGGGGTGGAGAATATTTGAGAGTAGTGGGAACATTGGAGCGTTTAATTCCAAATACATGGAGATCTCAGCTCGAGGGTTATGCTGATGTAAGGCGGGCATTTTTCCTTTGATGCAGGGCTGAGCCCGGACTTCAAAGATGAAAAAAGCAACGAGAAACCCTTTATCCTCTCCCATCCGACTCTAAAATCGCAAGTTGTGGCACGTCGTGTTATTTTCTCACCAAATCACATCCAGCTTGCCCTTGCGAAGCAGCGAATCGCTGAAGGCTGAGTAAAGACGTGTGTGGAGCCTTGAGGGACACAGCAGAGACAGTGTTGGCAATTTTGTCGAGCCTTTTTCGATGTCTTCAATATGGTGATACCAGAGAGGGGAAATCTTGCCTGGGTGGTTGAACTTACCCTCCTCGTCCACCGACAGAGCTTGCAATTCGTGACTATCCGCTCACAGAGAAACCTCGGTTGTTCTGCTGCTGGATGCCGTGAGACCACATAATCAACGGCAGCGGCATCAGCATTTCGAATTCTCGATATCATGATGTCGGCTCTGAACCTCCTTCTCGTATCGACTCTCCATCTGCCATCATCCAGTCCGGTATGAAGACCGTACACGCCGCTCCAGAACAGCATTCCTTCCCTGCGCGGTCGGCTAGCAGGCTATTGATTATCTCTCTGATTCCTGTCTCACCCTCCCGGTCCATCGAGCTACGAGTGGGGTGACGCCGGGCCAAAAGCTCGGAAGCTGGGCACAGCTCGGCCCTTTCAAGGCCGAATACCCCACTCCCATCCGACTGCGGGCCGGGGATGCCCCACTATGTAGTGTGTGGATCGGATGGACTCGTCCGACACAGGACAGATTAAGCTTGAAACACTTGTGTCTCTCTGTTAAGAGGATTTGTTGACGATCGAATGGCTGATGGACAATAACGAAGTTCAAAGGACTCGAAACCAACATTCAGCATGGTCGCAATATCTGATTCCATAGCTCCTCCAAATTCGACTTCCCTGAGTCAAAGACTACGATTGAACAGTTTTCAAGAGGTTTTATTAACTTTCTTTGTGATTGTTTTCCATTTCAAACGCTTGTACGACTGATATTTCGTCTATCTCACTCTCAGACTACCTACGCACTCTACGTAGCATGGGTGACGCCATTTCCTCCAGTTTTATTTGAGATGATACGGTAATCAACATCTCAGGTGTTATATTCCAATGGTGATGCATCTCCAATGATCCAGATTGGACCGGATATTGGAACTGAATCCACAACCAGGACAAAGATTGTTGGCCTTGAGCGGTTCAAGATCTCCAGAATAGAGGTCGCCGAAAAATTCTCGTTGGTTTCGGGACTCATGTGCAATAGGCGCGCATATTTTTTTCTTCAAGCACTATTCTATAGAACTTGCTCGAATTTGGTGAATCAACGCGCGGAGTTGTGAGTAATTGGCGGTCTATTCTGCCAGTGAATATAATCCGGCACACTTTTAACCATCGAGCCGTCTGGAGAACACGGAACACTAATTCCCCAGATTCCGGATCTCTGTCATCACAGATGAACTACGCAGTGTAAAGAATGCAGCGAATACGGTTTTACAGGCTTTTGGACGCCTCATACTTCCCGCACTGTGTATGGCCTCAGGCTGGCAGAGACAGAACTGGACAACTTGCCACCGATCTATGATGTCTCCTATTAGATGACATCAGTTACAGTAATTGAGCATTGAGAATTGATGTTTTAATGGAAATGGATATATAGGGCTTCAATGGAAGTCAACAGCATCAGGTCCCCTTTCATGTAAGCCTCCTGAACACTGCATCAATACCAACTGCATCGTCGACCACAAGTATTTGCGCCTATCACGTCTTGAGTTATAGTAACGATCTCACAAACTCTAATACTACCAAACAGCACTGCCGATCTCTTAGCCGCCTTGGCCTCAAGATCCGTCTTGTCCCTGAGTAAAGCTTGACTTTTCCCGCAAAAGATCATCCAACAGATTGCGCTCGACAACATCCGCTCTTATCCCGATGCAAGCTTGTGTCTACATCATAGAGAGCAGAATGAATCAGTTGAAAGAGAACAGCCATTTCTTCCATATTAACGAACATGTCATCATTGCGAGGAAGGGATGTTGTTGACAGCGCCGAAGATGCCGCGATGCTGATATGAACAGAGGATCAGGCCCTCAAGTCAGGTCTATATATAAGCCTGGCCATCTCATCTTCCACTGACGCTATTTCAACTTAGTATGGTAGCCAAAGGCTCAAGTCCTCAAGTTCTCCATCCAAAAATAACCAACAACCACTCAGTTAAATCTCCGCTCCACCTAGACCACCCTCCAAATGCAAACCACCACCCTTCTGCTCACTACGCTCTTCGCGCTTCCCTACGTCACTGCCCTCGCGGTTCCCGTTGCCAATACTGGCGCTCAACTCGAAATCCGCGCTGCCGAGCCCAAGGCTCTCCCCGTGCCCGACACTAACCCCGTCACCATCGTTGATGTCGACGCTGACACAGACGCCGATACCGACGGTAAGAAGGATAAGCCCAAGCCTAAGTTGTCTCCCAAGAAGGGCAAAGGCAGAGGAAAGGGCAAGCTTCCTCCTAAAGGGAAGGGGAAGAAGACTCTTACTCCGCCTCTGCCGAAGAAGGGGAAAGATGAGAAACTGGAGAATGTGGAGTTAACTAGGGCTGAGCATGCTGAGTGAACACAATAGGTCGGATTAGAAGATGTGGCGGAAGCAAAGGGCAAAAAGTTAAAATGGAATTTCGGGGATATTCTCTTCTTATATGCTTGTTTTTTGTTCTTCCTGTAGCTGAATGCGATACTGTTTCGGGCCCACAAAATTTCTCCTAGAAGTGTCCTGTGATCTTGGTTGGTTGGCATATGGATGCTGGAAAGCCCACACATGGTTGTCTTTATGTTAGTGGCCTGTCAGTGTGTCTTGAGGACCTTTTCTTCATTTGTAACAAGAATCCTTATGAACCCGTTTGTCTCCATTTCATTGTTTTCTTGGGTGGATGATTAGTCAACAGGGACAATAGAGTCCTCTGTAGGATTAAGACTTCCAGCTTATGCAAACAGAGAGCATGTCATTCGATCTTCAAGCCCGTTGTGGTTCTCACTATTTTCAAGAGTAGGGTGTTAGTAAGGCTTGTTGCATGCAATGGGACTCTCTGTGCTCGTTTTGGGCTGTTTTCCGACCAATGGCATTGTAGTACAATACTACATGACGATATTTAACAAGGAATGGAGGAGCATGGAGAAATTCGCCTCTCTCACTAGATAAGGCTCGACTAGAATACGAGAGCATCTCCCTTCATCTCCATGTCCAAACATGAATAAAGCGCTTGTGGTAGCCACAAGTCAATGGTGATTGTCGCATCAACTTTTCATGATGAGCACATAGGATTATATGGAGTGTGCATTTGAAAGTGGTAACAAAGCTAATACTACCGTTGAGGGAAGAGTAGACTTCTCCTTTCTCTTCAAGTGCATATCATTATATAGCTTTATTTGTCAATACAGTATCTGGTTCAGTCCGAACAAGTCAAAGCAGATCTCTGTCAATCTTTTAGTTCACTTATCAGTTAAGATTGCAGTCACGGATGGCTCCCTTTAAGGTTGCGGTTTTACAAAACCGACTCCATATTGTTTCAACTGTTCCTCTTCATAATCAAATCATAGATTGAAGTGGATAGAGATGTGTACCTTTTCATCTTAGTCTAAGACCATTTCAAAACATCTGAGTCATTGTGAATGATTTTGTCTCTATTATGCTGCCATGCTATACTGAGCATACCTTTGAGCGAACACTTCCAATGGCATGTAAGTAGAATCATGTTCCAAACATGTAAGGCGAGCCAAGCCTTTCCCAACCGCTAGTTCCTGCCTATAGATGACCACATGTAGTTCTCTGTGGATTTGAAGTTACAGTTCATTCAACAACCAAGCCGTCTTGAGCCAAAGACAACTCTGAAATCTGGAATGGCAATCACCACCAAAATCCCTAGTGTGGTGAATTGAAATGAATTGCATTTTCGACCTGTATCACCCATAAGGTGCTCGGTCGTGCCCACGAGGCCGGCGAGCAAAAGGTACATATACACTGCCTGGTTTAACCTATGTTTGTGGGGGAAAACCCAAGAGGGGAAACCGGTGTGCATCCGTGGGATAAAGGGGTGGTGTTAGAAAAGGGAAGGATGTAGGGGAAAGGGGGAAAAAAGTGGGTTAGGAGGGAGAGCGTGAGGTATGTAGATGTCCAAACTAGATTGGACTCTATCTTCGACCGGTTCCACCCTTGAGGATGCTAGGTCACGGCGACGTTGAGCAGTAGCTTCTCAAACTAGGCTGCATACACGTAACACCGGAGAAAGCCCGTTCTGGGGCAAAACCGGCGTGAGCCAGAAGGGAATAGGGAGGAGGTTGTGTACCTTTGGTTAGGTAGGGGGTCACTCTTGCATGGCCCTAGGGATGTGGACCTTCAACTCTGACACCGACTCCGACGAATCGGTGTCAGGGCCGCCGTTCCTGTAGAGTCGGGATCGGCTGCGTGGGAGGGAACGGGGGGTCGTCAAGTTGGGATGCGGCGCCCCGTGGCGGCATCCCGAGTTTGGCCCCAGAGCTCAATCTGGGAGGCCCTAGACCTGAATAGTTGGAAGGGGGACCAGAAAGCTCTCGGGTCCAGACTGCCGGCGAGCGGGTTGTTGAAGGTGGTGAGGGGGCAGGAGAAGAAATGGCTTCTAAACACTATCCCGCCACAAGGTCACTCCTTTATTGCCTCCCTCGTGGGTGGGAGGGGTTGAATCGCACATGGTACTCAAGATCTCCATGGCCAGAGGCCTCTGCTAATCAGCGGGAGAGACATTGTCTGGATAACCTCTCGAGAAAGGCCTAGCTCTATGCCTGGTGTAAGCGGGACAAGCCGCGGTAAGGAGATCTGGCAAGCCTAATCTGTAGAGGGTGATTGGCTGGCAACATCTCGACACAGTTTTGTTAGCCGCAAGCGACCACGGTGTGGTCAACGTTGACCTACCTCGGTCAGCCCGGGCTCCACTGAGGTCAGGTGCACACATGACCTTATATAAGAGCCATGCTCATCCATCTTCACGCGTGTGTAGTTTAGAAGGTAGAGCGTTGTTATTCTGCGGCAACCATTGTGCTTGACAGATTCCCTCAGGACCGCGTGTCCTGCAGGGCAACGCCCAAGTAAATATTCCCATCCACATTCACCATTTTCTTTTACATCTAACACAGTTTCTCCACCATGTCCGCTCCATGTCAAGCAGGTGCTCGGGATACAGACCCGCTAGCCACCAGAACCACGTAGTCGGTATCGTCCTCCACGCCAGGAATATCACCATCAGTGCCGCATTTGCGACTTTGTGAGGGACGGCCAGACCGTCGTAAGCCTGGCTGAGACTAGGAGGCCGTTAGCCCCAGCCCTGTTTGAGACCGTGTCGAGTTTAACCCTGCCACATAAGAGAGAGGGCGCGATAACCGCATTGAAAATGCTAAGGCCAGCAGATGGGGGAAGCCCCGGACTTCGTGTTGGATAGGCATTTGACCAGACCCATCGCCGGGGCCGTCACCGACTCTGGCAGCAGCTCGAGTTGCAGGGTTGAGCCTGGAGTCTAGTGAGACACCTAATTACTTGATAGACTTGCTAGGAGAGAAGGACGTCCCTGCTACTTACTCGAGATCCTAGCGGGATCTATTTTATTTCGCTTTGCTCTAGCCCAGTAAGGAGGGATGTAGAGGACCTCCGTCTTGTTTGGTCAACCCTAAGGCCGAGCCCCCGGCCTAAAGTACATAGTTGACTGACCCTGGGGCAGGCGTGATGGCCAGTTGTACGGGGTGTTTGCCCCATGATAATTGCGCGTGGTCGTCCATACATAAATGAGGACCCTTATTGTGAGAGGGTTATAATTGGTAGGGAGTACAGGACGAACACAATCGGGAACCATGGAGACCCTTGCGGGAGATCTGTGTCCGACCGAAAGGTAGATTGCACACATTGAAAGGAGAAACTGGGGTCCTGGTAGAAGTCGGCTGCCGCCTGACATAGCCAACGAGGCCAGCCCTGGTCTGCCAACACCTAAATGAGAATCGGTAGTTGGACGGAAGGGTAAGCCGAGTCTATATCCAACGTGGCTAGGAGCCCATGGTAGCCTTGTCTCGACATGGGCCCCGCGTCATGTACCAGCGCTTGGACGAGATCTAGAGCGAATCTGGACGGGACAGCCCCAGAGACGCTCGAGGGGAGCAGCCCCGAGCACAGAGCTGCTGCCGTCATGCGCCGAACCAGGAACCTCTCTACGCCCTTGCAAAATGTTGGCAGGAGCATAATCGGCTGCCAGCCCTTGTATGACCGGAGTCCCTTCCTGGCTTCGAGAGAGTGACCACCGTGGCATGCTGGGAAGCCTTGGGAAAGACCCCGAATGTCATGCAGCCCTCAGCGAGGGCCCGGGCCGCCTGACGCACGTCGTCCCAAGCATACCTCAGGAACGCCAGCGGGACCCCGTCCGGGCCTGGGGTGTTAGAAGTGGCACCCAGGAACGCATCCTTGAGTTCGTCACTAGGGAGTACAGCATGCGTGGCTGCCCACCCAGGGGGGGAGGAGGGGCCCAAACCAAGTGGGGCGCGGGCCCTCTTGCGCGCCAGTCGGGAGGAAGGCCTGAGTGGCAAGGTAGGCCGCCACTTGTTCCCGGTCTGAGATCACACTCCCATCGACGTCCATCACCGTCGCCCGGTCGTCCGTGGAGCCTGAGCGCCATCTTAGTATCCTACCCTGCTCCGTTGGGGATGAGGCCGCGGCGACTTTTTCTCTGTAGAAGTTTACCTTGGCCTCCTTACAAAGCTTGCGGTAGACGATGGGTCCATCTCTCTGGCCGTAACCAGTACTCCTGACCACCAGGGGGCGCTCTTGGTATACTTGTCAGAGCGGATGGAGAAACGGCCTGCAACCCCAGAGAGCACGTCAAAGAGCGCCCAGGAGAAATGTTCGAGCTCCTCCTTGTTGGCAATGTAGGCTGGTGCCGGTGGGAGGATGAAGCGTAGCAGCTGAGCGGCCTCCTCGAAGCGGGACTTGACAAGCTCTTGGGCGGAGGTAGGCGGCTCGGGGACCGGCTCAGCGCTTGGTGGTCTGAGGCCCAATGAGCGAACTCTGCGAAGGCTCTGGCCGGGCCGAACGCGAGATCGCTGACTCCGCCGCGGTGCGTTGGCCCAGCGGGGTTGAGAATGAAGAGACCTCTGGCCGCTATCTAAGCCCTGACCATGTCCCCTTTAGGGTTTGGGCAAGCGCGGGGGGTCCCAGTCGGGTTGGTAGGTGTTAAAGTCCTCCACACTATAATAGCTCGAGGGTCAATTTAAAAGGATCGTAAGCTGCGCCACGTATTGATATAGTAGTGTCAAAATTGGGATGCATGTATACGTTGATAGTAGTGAGTCCGTTCAGCGAGATTGAGCCTGGGCCGTGCTCAGGGCGGTTGGGGCTGAAGCCGAGAGCCAACGGTCAATGTAGATCGCGGCTCTGGTTACCCAATCATCGATATCATAGAGAGTGAAGCTAGGATGGCGTCTCACCCTGCTGAAAAGGATCGCAGGCTCCTGAACAGAGATAACTTGATAACGGTGCCTAACCTGCCTTTGTAGCACACCGTCAATGTTGGCCAGGAACCTCTGGACACCCGCTGATATGATCTTACAAGCCCGACTCTTCGTCTGATTCAACCCTTGTTCTTACGACTATGCAGTTACATTGCGCTTCAGGAGAACCGATGGATCCGAATTGAAGATCCTGAACGTGGTGAGTTTCCTTGGGAAGACCACCAGGTAGGCTCTAGGTGTGCCCTTAAATGCATGAATGTTGAAATCCTTCTCTCTGGTGACTACCGCGACTTCGTCCACCCATCAAAGTGTCTGTATATCTGCGGCTGCAGTCGTGTGCCTGGATATATTCGGAGCTTTTTTAACCAGGCATGAAGGTCACCATCTTGAGGTTGATTCGATAGTTGAGTTCTTTGGGCTTATCGGCCAGTTGTCTCTGGAGTTTGGGGCGAGGAACTTCAATAGCAAAGCCCGAGTCCACCGGGTAGACTTTAACAATGTTGCAGCATGAGAAATTAAACTTCTAGACAAGGAGAGTGACGATACCAGCCAGCATGGCTCTCTGCCAGTCTGGGTGGCCCCTATCCACCCTTAGGAAGACACGGCGGCTGGTTCTCTCCGCCGGGGGGGG
>Ga0065720_1021188_pt1 | contig 11298 bp, 7 predicted proteins | sample Thericmetagenome_FD_59107 | JGI IMG/M metagenome (GOLD analysis project Ga0065720, IMG submission 59107) | Thermophilic microbial communities from the Joint Bioenergy Institute, California, USA of rice/straw/compost enrichment - eDNA_2 v2... | ecosystem: Engineered > Solid waste > Grass >... | reverse complement strand
ATAGATTTTCTAGAATATATTTACCAAAAGTGCTTAATTTTGAAGGTTACGATTATTCTGAGTTTTAGAGTTTCATCAAGACCTGTAGTCTCTTACTCTGAAAATAGCTGTTAGGCCAACTTTTCTTCAGAGGGAAAAAAATTAAAATTTATTCTGCTTCGCAAACTGAATGACAACTGACCAAACGCTGATATGTCCTTATTGTAATAGAAAAAATCCTTCTATTCAAACAGTATCTCATATCCAAAATAGGCTAACCTTCTTAGAAATGCATGCACTGTTCTACTGAATTAGAGAGACCTAATACAAAGGGAGGCAATATTCAACCAACGAAAAGCTTTGAATTTTCATTTGTTCAACAAAGTATTCACATCCAGTTTCCAATCACTATGTAAGCATAAGATCTAACTTCAAATAATTTAAAAGTCTCCATTCTGTTGCTGATTTGCTTCACAAAATTATGTTATTTAGCAAAAATAGGGTTATTTCACAAGGCATCGAACATTCTAATGATAAAAATAACCAGAATGAAGAGCATGATGACGCACAATCCCTCCCTGGTTTAGATGAAGATGATTACTCGGCCTATGTGACTGAGGAGCATATTATTGGAGAACCCATGAAAGAAAAATTACCGCCAATGTCCCTATTTCAGCCAGCAAAGACTCAAACTGCTTCAGACCCTCCCAAAGCTCTTCCATTATCCACCAACTATCATGAAGTAAGGGATAGTCAAATTCAAACCGAGGATTCCAGTATGACTCCAAAGAAAGAGAATAAACAAGGAAAAAAGTCCAGCACTGATGATAGAGAATTTAAGAAAAAGAGCTACTTTTATAGGCTCAATGATAGTCCGGTTAAACGGTTTGTGGCTAAGAATCTGAAGAGACATCAGTTAGCCCGTTCCAATAGTGACAAAGACTTACCATCGTTACAGAATTCAAGATCTTCATCAAGCCCAGCAGTAAACTAGTATTATATTTGAATGACCATTTAGTGTGTACGCCCAAACCAGTTCTCAACCAAGAGTATGGATCCAGACAGAATAAATTCCTATCTTAGACTTTTGTTCAACCTTGGAGTGGTAAAGTCATTTCTTTTGTTTTCTAAGCTTCCAGTTCATCATATTTTTCTATTTGGCCTACTTACTATATACAACCGTTGTTGAGGATATTCAAAGAAAAAGAAACCAGGAATTCGAAGCTTTATTGATAAAAAGAGATCAATGTGCTGCAAACTACAAAGAGAATAAATGTGATCCTCCTACCCGAGTAAAACGATTAGAACATTTTTGCATTGAATGGGAGCAATGCATGACTCTTGATCCTGAATCAGCTTTCAGGAAGACCGCTTTGACAGCTTCCATTGTATCAGAGATTATTAGCAATTTTGTGGACCCACTTAGTGCCAAGTCAATAATAGTTGTCATGTTCTTTATCTTTGGGTAACATCATAGATGAAAGATCTAACAGTTCTAGATTCATAATAATAATAAATTGTTTACCTACAGGCAATAGACACAAGAATTTTTCTAGTTTGCCTGAAATGAATGAACTTAATCAAAGGGTTGATCTACTTGAAAAAACAATTCATGAAAAATTACACGCTTCAGCGATGCCCTTTTCTTTCCATGCTTCAAAGGGGAGTGCTTCAAAGGAACCAAAGACTCCTTACATGTTTAATAGTAGCAAGTTTTAAGTTTGTCTATGTTTTATAAGTGTTGTGAGTAGCTTTGATGATAAGTTATACAATGAGTTTTGTGTGAATTTGATCTTTGTGTATTTTGTGTCTTTGATACTTCTATATTTCAATTAAAAACTAAATATCAATTCTTTTCCAATGTCTTTCAGATCTGCCTTGTGATGAATTTGATGCTAATACTCGGCCAAACCTGGTTTGAAATAGAATTTATTTAGATGAAAATAAAAACCTTTTCTTTGAAAATTTTCATTTTGTTAATATTTAGCTTATGTACAGCTCACAGAGTCATTCCAGCAAAGAATTTAAATAATATCACTCTTGCGTTTGGTTCTTGCAACCCTTTTCGTGGAACTGAACCTTCAGATATTTTCTATCGGATTGCTGAACTGAATCCTGATGTGTGGATCTGGCTTGGAGATGCCTATTATGCAGACAGATCCCCAACAACATTAAGCTTTAATGGTGAAGAAATCGTCAAGAAAAAAATCGCCAATGTTAAGGCGAAGCAAGCATATATAACTTTAAGAGAGAAGACTCCTATTATTGGAGTTTGGGATGATCATGATTATGGAAAAAATAATGCCAATAAACACTTTCCATACAAGAAATTAACACAACAGTTATTCTTAGATTTTCTGGATGAGCCAGAAAATAGTAACAGGAGGTTGCAAGAAGGAATTTATGAATCATATTATATTGGAGATGAAACAAGAATAAAAGTGATATTAGTTGATGTATGGTACTTTAGAGACCCAATGCCATTTTTTGATAATGGGAAAGAAGAAACTGGTGACACGTTAGGCGAAATACAATGGAAATGGCTGGAAGAAGAAATTGCGAATAGTCAATCTGAGTACATGATCCTGGGCTCTGGAAGTATAGTTCTTCCAGATGACAGGATCTTCCCTGAAACATGGCATGCAACTAGTCGAAAAAGGCTAATTTCTATACTGAGAAAGTATAAAAAGGACAAATTTCTAATCTTATCAGAAGATATTCATTATGCAGAGATAGATACATATCCATGTCCTGAAGAAGTAGGATTTCGTCTATATGAAATAACTTCAAGTGGACTGACACATTCTGTCAATATGCTGCCAGCTTTTGGAGAATTTATAACAAATCTCTTTCCTCAAACATTTAATGGCCCTGAGGACAGGTATACGGATCTTAATTTTGGAGCTTTAAACTTTGATTTTGAGAATAATAAAGTTACAATACAAATAAGAAATTATACCGGCCAAGTTGTTATTGAAAAGATATTTGCAAAGCAGATTTGGAATTAGATCCTTCTTTGATGCAAAAAAATAGATCTTGTATTTTTGATAAGTATCCCAATGTGAGATTCTTGCAAAGACTCGGATACAACATAATGACTTTTGACAAGTTGACCATGATCTATTTGAGTATCTTTCTTTTAATACTTTTTATACTGTTGTTGATTCCTTATGGCTGTATGAAATTGATTGCCTATATGGTTAGGAAAGTATATGTTTCTGTAAAGAAGAAGTCTGATTGAGTATTCTGATGTTATGGTCCTTCTTTCTGATAACTTTCACTATTTTGTCTCATGATTTAGAAACAAAATATTTAATTAAATCAGCTAAAAATCTTTGCCTTCTCGAAATTCATAAGAAATGGACGATTGGGAAAGCTTGGCAGATCCTAATACTGTAGCCACCATCACAAAGAAGGAAGAGGAAGAAGTTATCACACTCGACAAGAAGGAAGAAGAGATCGTGACTCAACCTAAGCCTAAGAATCCTGAAAAGGTATAATTTTCGTAGCCGACATTAACTTGTAGGAAGCCAAAAAGAAAAAGGAGGCCGATTTAAATAAGAAATGGGATGAAAAGCAAAAAGTTTATTCTGCTGTTGAGGAAAAAAGAGGACCCTTGACTGCTGAAGAAAGAAGAAGGGCTGAAGAGTATAATAAGAGGAAAAAATAGTGATTCTGTAGGTTGTCTAAGCAATCAGATCAAAGAAATACTGTTGATCTCTTCGGAGAGTTCATCAAGGACGGAGAAGATCCAGGCTTGAAGAGCGAAAAAGCCTTCGTTGACTATGCCAAGAAAATTGCAGACATTTTAATCAAGGAAGACAGAAAGAGATATATCCAAGAATTCGTCAAGGAACTCTTGCAACAACTCTACCCTAAGCTGACTTCATCTGAGTATCAGGTTTGCATATTATTCTTGGAGAGCCTAACTGTCTAGGAAATCCATTCTAAGTGTACCATCCTCTTCAATCAGAAGCAGAAGGATGAAAAGGGACAAGATCTTAAAAAGAAGAAGAGCAGTAAAATATTGATCGAAATTTTCTAATTTTCATTAGCTAAAGGTCCTACCCTTAACTTGAGCAAGGCCAACGCTGCAGCAAGACTTATGGGATACAGTGATGAAGAAGATGATGGCGACTCTGGATTCAATGCTGACAGCGATTTTATGTAAGAATGCACTTTCTAACAACTGTCCCGCATTTCCAAAAGGAGTGTTTTTATAGCTGGATAGTAAATTATGTTCTATAATAATAGATAGTATGGTTTGTATGATATCTTCTAGAGCAAACTGAAAATTTCCAATATGATATACAACACATCTAGAAGAATAATATTTCTCGGATTTAGGACTCCTATATGAGACGTTGTTGCTAGAAAATGGATTTGAAACCATTTTCTGTGTCTAAACTATTTGTCTCGTGTTCAAATACCTAGGATATCATTTTATAAAAAACACTAGTTCCAATACTCTGAACAAATTTAACTAAAGCTATAATAGAATTGAATAATATGGGAGGGCTTTTCAAAGAAAGGAGCATGAATGAACTGTAAGCAGTTTCTGGCTAGACAAAGAAGTTATTTTCTATTTTAGGATTGATCAATAGGATGGAAGATGAAAGGAAGACAAAGGCAAAATGAGAGAGTAATTTCTTTTGTTTTTACCAGAAGTTTTGCAGAATACTGGAATCTACTTAGACCAAGAAATATGCATAGATTAGAAAAGTTATGCATATAGATAGAGAAGGGAATATGGAATTACATATAAGAGTTATAGATGAGAATTTTTTTGTTTTTTTGGAATGGACTGGAAGGGAATGGAATGGAATGGAAAGGGGTTCTTCCTAGAAGATCGATCTGAGAAGTTGATTGAGAAGAGAAGCTAAGGGGGAGAAGTGATTTGTAAAAAAGAGCATTTTACAAAGTGTTTGAGGAAAGCCCCTTAGCAGGAAAAGTTTTGAGAAGGGATTTAGACAGCGAGAAATTCCTTGCGGATCTTTTTAGAATTACGACATTTAGGTGTCTCAGTTTCTCTCTCATCATCGACGGAATCAGAGATTGTAGAATTAGTGTCGCTCTTGTTGGAAGCATGCTTGCCTTTCTTGACGAAAGCTCTGATGACTCCGAATCTTTCATTATGGTGTTCTTGGAAGTTGAAACCATAATTTTTAGCATGCTTGATCATGAGAAGATAGTCATCAAGAGACTTTTTGGCGACTCCGACCTTTTTGGCTGCTTCCTCAAGAGAATATTTGTAGAGCTTGCCTGTGTTGGGATCGATGACTCCATTGTAGAGCTTTCTCCATTTAAGAACGAGTTCAATGGCCTCACCAATTTTCCTTTCCTTATGGCGAGTTCTTCTACCAGGCTTAGCGCTCACACTATCTTCGGTTTCAGACTCTTGAGAAAGTTCGTCAAACTCAAATTTGCAACCAAGGTTAGATTCTTCTTCAACTTTGACTTTCTCAATTATTCTGACTCTGAGGGTGACAGATTGTCTTCCCTCATCTCTTGCAATGTCATAAGAAGGGACAATGGCAGAGATAGGTAATGGATCTTTACCGCAATAGATGTAGAGGTCAGCAGTGCGGCTGTAGTAGAAGACCATGCTGCCTTCAAGAGGGTGGTCATCATTCTTCAAGGTGTCAATGAGAGCAGCCAAGTCAAGATCGCCAGAAGCAGAGAAAGAAGCGGGAACTCCAGGAATGAGTTCTTTGTCAGTTTTGTCGGCATAGAGAAGGATCACGTCGATTTCTGAGCGAGGTGTACACTGAGAGATGTCGTAGGAAATGACATTTTCTTCAGAACTTTGGAAGCTGTCAGAGAAGGCGTCAGAGAACATAGAGAGAAGGAAGAACTTGATTTTGAAAATTATTAGATTATTAATTATTAATTAAATGGGCTCGTGAATATATAGATCCAGACTTGAATGATAAATCAAGAATTTTAACAGTATAAAACTATAGGTTATTGACTTTATTTTAGAATTTTATAACTTAAATAGCAAATCAAATTCAGTCTTTATGAAATTCTGTGTTCTAACGATCATGCGTCCATTTATATATATGAACAGCTGAATAAAAACTTTGGGTTTTCCTAACTTTTAGTTTAGCCTGGTTAACATTTGTTCATGCGTTTTTAACGTTTATGTGGATTTGAAAATAAAAACTGAAGAAACGCTGAATAGTTATTTTTTCCATGAAAACTAAGTTCAGAATGAAATAGATATCTAGACGATTGAAAAGAAGATTCCCACTAACTTCTGTTCTATCTCTCTGCAGAAATTTCTCCTTCAACAAATTTCACTTGTTTTTAAGGATCTGGCTTTGTTTGAGACCAACAAACTAATTCACATCCGTAATTCGATGATATTTGTTGCCTAAATTGAGAGACCAGTATTTGCTAAAAGGAAGTTTAAATACACGTATTACGTTTTATTAAAACTAAAATTGACGGCAGCATTTTAAAGAATTATATAAAACGTTGAGTGAGAGGCTTAAGATGTAGTTTGTTGCTCCAAGATTATTAGAGGGTGAATAATTTCTCGCTCCCTATATTTAACTTTGTTTGGCGGAACTCCTTGTTGTGAACATAAAGAATATCTAAGGATAAAGCCAAAGGTTCATCTTTAACTGTAACTCAAACCGTTCTCCATGATTGGATATATTATATGTTTACAACTAAGCATTAAATATCCAGAATTTAGAACTCTTCTTGTAATTCTCTATGGCATTGCTTAACTAATCTCTCCCTTATGTTCAACGACTTCTCTTTCAGTTGTGGAGCAGATTCTCAATAATTTGTTTTTCCTTCCTGGGGAACGAAGAAAAAATGCCTGTCATTGTGAGCATAAGAGAGTAGTCAGCTCCTTTTATCCTTCAGTTTGGACATTTTTATGGTGTCAGGACTTGAACAGGTTCGAGAGATTGGAAACACAGATATTTTATATCTTAGTAAAGATGCATATATGACTGAAGCTAGTGGTGTTTAAGGCTTAGTTTCATCGAGATTGAATGATTACTAGAGTAATTGTCCTCGGTCAAAAAAGTACTATTTAATTTTCGGAGCTGATTGACTACAGTTATACATTGGTGAGTAAGAAATGAACGAATATGGATTAATAATAAGAATATAGATGACATATTCACTGATCCTTGAATGAAATTTCATAATAGATCATAAGATTGCTATTTTCCCCGTTTTTCTTTTTTAAATCTTCTACAGCCTCAAAATTCTCAAGGGGACGATCTTTCAGAGAGAGGATAATCTACAAGTCTAAGATATTAAAATCATCAATAGTACTCCATCAATAGCAGCCTTTCCTTTATAGGGAGGTTCTTTGTCTTTATATTTATTTACTAAATGGTTAAATAAAAATTTCTTCAATTGAGCAATTCCCACGGGTTTGTTCTTTGAGACAGACAGGACATTCTTGAGTTTAACTATGTTACTAAACAAATTACTAAGAGATTTAGATAATAATACAAGTCTTCTGGTGTCTTAGGGTACAAGCTAATGAATAAATCAGATCCATCCTGCTGTTTAGTCTCTTCGGCTATTTGACTAGTATTATTCTTGTCATATTCTATTTTCTTTTGCATCATATCATTAAACTTCTCATCATTCAAGATATCTTTTGCAAAAACATCCAAGGTAACACCAAGCACTTTGGAAACTGTGTCATTTAAATTGTGTTTGAGCTTGCTTTCTAAGATCTGTTTCCTTTTCTTTTTGGGATAGAAATCCCCTATATTTAAAGAAAAAAATATACTCCTTACAAGAAGAGGAATCAAGTTCGTCTTTGATTGTTTGAATATCAAAGTCTGGGAATAGTAGTCTGCATCTCTTAATAATTTGAAGATCTTGTTCATGATATTCAGGATGAATTAGATCCACAAGACTTTGTTTGTAGGGGTCTCTTCTCACAGACTTTGTGAAATTTTTTTCGATCATTTCTCCACAAACTGGACACTTGGGTACCTTGCTTTTTTTGAAGTGGTTATATATACACATTCTGCAAACTAGATGTCAGATTATAATATGACTCGAAATACATGTGTGTCCACAGTCGACAAGTGTGTGTGCAAAGTTGAAGTATCCATTACAGATTCCACATGTCAAATGTTCATCAATAAGGTTTCTTTTAAAGTTGATCTAAAGAAGTTAAACACTGACCATGACAACGGTGAAAAGATAATCAAAAAAAGACTTACAATTAAGCCCTTTCCGTCCTTTTCTGGGTCCATCTCACCGTAATAAATTTATTTATTTATTAATTTGAAGACTCTGAGTTCATAAGCGCACTTCAATATATATCTACCTTTGATATGACTCATTTGCTATGAGGAAGAAGCTAGAAGCCCTTTACTGTAGCATTATTTATTGTAAAACTAGAAGTGAGACTTTTAGATCTAAGAAATCAGGGTCTATAATATTCTTTTTGAAATTAGGCCATCCTCGATAATCCCTTAAGGAGGTAATTCTTAACTTGACATGTGAACGATTTTGTGATATTGTAACGGGTTTTTGATGAATACTAGCTCTTGGATGTAGAAATATTAAAATTTTGATCTTCTGTAGAAATTCTGGTTTAGTTAAAAATAGAAAAGCCCCCTTCTGTTTTTGATTTCACAGTATCTATCAGAATATTCTTCAAATTGAAGACCAATTATAGAATTTCCCTTAGTTAAATTTCAAAGCCAAGAATTCAACTTATAAATGCAAAGTAGCATGTTGAAAAATCTTATATCAATTTCCATTTTCCTTTTCCTTTCAACCCCAATCAGTTGTCTGGATTTTGGTCTCTGGGCAGTCGATCAGAAGGCCTTTCACCTGCTTAACCTGAAGACTAATGTCTATGCGGAAGAATCTTATGCTAGAATCGAGTATGTCCACGAATACCAAAATCAATACGACTCCGACATTGAAGCAAAATACCTCTTCCCGAGAACGGAAAACTCAGTTTTCTACAAGTTTGAAGCGATCTTTGATGAGAAAATCATCACAACAGAAATTGTCAGTCAGGAAGAAGCAGTCAAAAGTTACCAAGAAGCCCGTAGTCAGAGTCAAATTACTCAAATTAATGGAATCGATCAGGCTGATACAAAGACTATGAGAATTTTAATGGGAAAATTTGATGCAAGGAAACGTTGTACTGTAAAATTTTCCATTCTACAGCCCCTTGATATCGTTATTAACCAATTCTGGGGATTTGGAGTCCTGTCTAGCTTGCTACCAGGGTATTCCAATCAGAAATTTGATGCTTCAGATTCACCGGTATACCAACTGGCGAATCTTCAAGGATCATTTGTCAGCCAATGGGATTTACACATAGAAGTTAGTTCAAATTATTCCTTCCAGCGCATCATTAACCCAAGTCACAGTCTGGAACCCCGAATTTTCCAAAGAAATGGACTTTATTATGCATCCTATGACACAAAGATTAACCTGCGAGAAGATTTTGTGTTTTACTATAGAACGGAAAATGTGTTCAATCCAGCAACTGTGAAAGCCAGATATCCAAAATACCAGGATGATTATTTGCTTTACTTGGACTTCTTCCCACAATTGAACAGCATGAAAATTGAAACAGCAGTTGAAATCATCAATACAAGAAAGACTATTTATGAAATAAATCAGGCCACATTTGATGATGACTTGAAATATGCAAAAGGAGAGTTTGTGTTTATTATTGACAGAAGTGGCTCAATGAGACGAGAAAACAGAATTGACAATCTGAGAAATGCTTTGAGACTGTTCCTGCGAAAACTTCCACAAGATTCTTACTTCAATATTATCAGCTTTGGTTCTGACTACCAATTTTATGCAGATGAAAGCTTAAAATATAATGCAAAGAATCGTGATAAGGCCATCGACTGGACATACAGAATTTCAGCTAATTATGGCGGAACTAACATTCTTGATCCTGTTATTGCAATTACAGAAATCTCTCTTATTCCCAATTACCCAAGAATCGTTATCTTTTTGACTGATGGTGATGTTGAGAATCCCAACCAAGTCATAAGCAGAGTCTATGAATACAGGGACAAGATGAGATTCTGTAGCGTAGGTATTGGAAGCGGAATTTCGAACTATCTTATTGAAACCGTAGGCAAAGCTGGTGGGTGTACCAGTGAGTTTGTATCTGATGACCAGGATGTTGGAAACAAGACTATCCACATCCTTCAGTCAGCAATCTCACAGAACATTGAAAACGCTACTTTGCAAACTACCTGTTATGATGAAAGGAATACAGTTGTCCATAGAGAAGAAACCAGTACTCGCTATATTCTCAAAAACGAAAAATTCTCAAAATTTGTCTACCTATCATCTATAAAAAATCTTAACAGATGCGACTGTCAGATCAAATACGTCAACAATTTTAATAGCCAATTTTACCAAAAGACAATCACTGTTACCCAGTTCTCTTCCTCAAAAGTTACAGAGACTTGGCATGCAGTTGGATATCATCAAAAGATTCAAGAACTTACATTTGAATCCAAATCTACTCAAACCAAAAAGAAAACAGAAGTTGCACAGATAAAGAAAGAAGTTGTTAACTATTCGACAAAGTATCAAGTACTCGCTGAGTATACTACTTTAGTCTCTGTAGAAAAAGTGAAAGTTCCCGAAATTACAAACCAAGAAACACCATCTCCAGAGGACGAAAATCAGGAAGCAGGTGGAAATGAAGAGGTTCCAACAAACCAAAATCCTAATAGCACTGATGAGAATACAAATAACAATGAGAATACCGAGGCCACTACAGGCAATGGTAATAATAACAATCAGCAAGAAACTAATACAGGCAATCAAAATACTGAAACTAGTACCCAGGAAACTAGAATATCAACTGCAATTGTGGCGTCAATTGTTTACAATCAAGGAGATGTCATACCACCAAAACCTGCTATTGAAGCTCCTAAGCCTACTCAAAGCACAACTGATACTACTCCTCAAAGCTCCACAATTGATATCACTCCTCAAAATTCCACAATCGAAACTCCTACTCCCCAAAACTCCACAATCGATACTCCTGATCCAACTGAGACTGAAACTACAGATACTAATGAAGATAACAATGGGATTTTATCTGTTCCAGCTAACAGGAAAAATGAAGCAAACTTCACTCCGACCCTAATTATACCTTACATTGTTACCCTAATTATCTCAATTTTGATGTTTTGATTAACACTAATAGAACGAGATTGTAATTTTGGCTACTATTAATTCTCAAAATTCCATCATTTAAAATGCTTTGGTCTATTATACTTGTTCACAACCAGCTAAATTGATAAACTAAATGAATACTACAGATATTTT
>Ga0065720_1021187_pt1 | contig 11298 bp, 9 predicted proteins | sample Thericmetagenome_FD_59107 | JGI IMG/M metagenome (GOLD analysis project Ga0065720, IMG submission 59107) | Thermophilic microbial communities from the Joint Bioenergy Institute, California, USA of rice/straw/compost enrichment - eDNA_2 v2... | ecosystem: Engineered > Solid waste > Grass >... | reverse complement strand
AATCGGCAAGGCGAGGCCGCCTTCCCTGATGCGGCGAACCACTTCGAAGCCGTCCAGCACCGGCATCATCACGTCGAGAATGACGAGATCCGGCTCCTTTTCCAGAATGAGCCTGAGCGCCTCCGAGCCGTTGGACGCGGTCGTCACCGCGTAACCTTCGAACACCAGGGCGCGTCTGATCAGCGACGTTATTTTTTCGTCGTCGTCCACGACCATGATCGTTCCGCTCATGCTTATCACCCCCGCGGTCCGCTCCGAAAGCCGGCCGCCAGTATCGCATGTATATTGTATCAAACCTTCATACAGCAGGAGAAGCAGATTCCGCTTCTTCCGTCCGCTGCCGGACTGGCGGTCTGCTTCTCCCGGATGGCAAAGTCATGTGCCGGATGGCGTTTTCCGGACGCCTTTCGGACGTTCATTCGAAAAAAAGGCTTTGGACGCTCTCGGGCCGCTCCTGCTGTCGGCCGTGCCTGCGTTCATCTTGCGTGTCTCAGGATTGCGCGTTTCTGTCCCCGATGGTCACTTTGAGCTCCCGGGTCTCGCCGAGGCGGAACACCTTCACGGTCACTTCTTCCCCGACTTTCAGGCTTTGAATGGTTTTGGTCAGCGTATCGGTGTTTTTGATCTTGGTGCCGCCGACCTCCATGATGACATCCCAGGTCTGGATGCCGGCCCGGTGCGCCGGGCTGCCCAGCTCCACCTGGGTGACCAGCGCGCCATCCGTTCCCTTATAGCCGAGCCGGCCGGCCGTATCCCCGTCCAGATTGGTGATCCCGACGCCGATATACGGAGCCGGCTCCTTCGGAATCGGCGTGTCGTTCTTCAGATTGTCAAGCACCTGCGAAATCGTGCTGGTCGGAATGGCGAATCCGATCCCTTGCGCCTGGGCGTTGACGGCCGTGTTGATGCCGATGACCTCACCCTTCAGGTTGAGCAGCGGCCCGCCGGAATTGCCGGGGTTAATGGAGGCGTCGGTTTGCAGCAGGTTCTTGTATTCCCGCACGCCGCCCGAATCGGAAATCCGGATCGGACGGCCCTTCGCGCTGAGCACGCCGACGGTCACGGTGTGGTCGTATCCGTACGGGTTGCCGATGGCCACGACCCAGTCGCCCACCCTGAGCTCGTCGGCATCGCCGAGTTCGAGATACGAGAATGGCCGGTCTCCGTCGATTTTCAGCGCGGCCAGATCGAGATCATAGCTTTCGCCAAGCACTTCCGCCTTGAAATAGTCGTCGTATCCTTCCACATAGACGCGCACCTCGTCGGCTCCGTCGATCACATGCTGATTGGTCAGTATATAGCCTTCCCCGTCGAAGACAAATCCGGAACCGGAGCCGATCTGCACCAGCCGGTCTCCGTTCGACTGACCGCGCCGGTTGAAGTCGTCGCCGAAGAAATAGCGGAAAAACGGATCGTTGAACATCGGATTCATGCGGCTGCTGGTCCGCGAATACGTTTCGATCTTGACCACGGCGGATTGCGCGGCTTCCACGATTTCGGCAATGGAATCGGGACGCGAAATATCGAGCGCGGTTTGGCGGATCGGGCCGCTTCCGCCGGCGGCCGAAGCCGCGCTGCGGCCGTTATCGCCTCCGCTGACGGCTTGGTCGGGGGTAAACAGGTTGAGCCGGTCGGAGGCGAACATGAGGCTGCCGACAACCACCACGCCGGCCATGAATGCGGCGAACATGCTCTTCCAGGAAGAACGCTTCCCGCTCCCGTAGACGCTCCCCGGCCGCTCCGAACCTTGAATCGCGCCGTACTCCGAGATCGCCGGATGCGCGGGTGCGGTCGTCTCCGCCACGGTGATTTCCTTCGCCTCATCATCGGAAGGCTCCGCGCGGGAAAGATTGTCCCCGCCTGCCGGGACGCTGCGCGGAGGCTGGTACGGTCCGTAACGATAATAAGAAGCTTCGCCGTCGGCGCCGCTCCGCAGCAAATCGCGATATTTGTCATCGCCGGTTCCGCCGGCATTGAGATGATCCGTCATAACGCCATCTCCTCCTTTTCCGTGACGATTCTTCTCTCTCTACGATATCATCATGCACAGGCAACCTTAAAAGCACCTTAAAAAAAAATAAATAAGAAGTAAATGTTGTTTGACAAAAATAAAAGCCGCCTTCGGCGGCATTTTCGCGCGCGGATCAGACGAGCAGCGACTCGGCCTCGCGCAGAACGGACTGCGCCCGGTCCGCCCATTGCGGCTCTATTTCGCCGTCCTGTTCGACCGGCTTCCGGAACTGGTCGATCAAAGCCCCTGAAACGCGCGCCCGCGCCGCCTCGTCCTCCCCTTCCCGGCGCAGGTGCTTCAGCACGAAGGGCGCGCCCATGCGGATGCGCGCTTCCGTATCGCGGACTTCGCTGTCCAGTTCCCCCTGCATCATCGCAAAGGGAATCCGCAGCCAGACGGTCTGTCCGTCGTCCAGCGGCCGGTCGAACATGCCGCGGTCGTAATCCCAGTTGCCGCCGAGGGTAAATCCCAGCCGCTCCAGTTCGTTTTTCGCATGGATGTAATCAAAGACCTTGTTTTCCAACTTCGATTCCAGCGTCAGCATCGGTTGCCCGCTCCTTGTCCCCCGCCGTCGAAGCGGGATTGTTCCGCTGTTAATAAGGATGGGCAATCCGCGGAAATCTATTCGGCCGCCGGTTGCCCCGGTCCGGCCGGAAGCCCTCAGCCGGTCAGGCCTTTGCGATGGGCGTAGATCGCAAGCTGCGTGCGGTCTTCCGCGCCGAGCTTCATGAGCAGGTTGCTGACATGGGTTTTGACCGTCTTGATGCTGATATAGAGTTCCTCGGAGATCTCCTTGTTCGATTTGCCTTCGGCGATCAGCAAAAGCACTTCCTTCTCCCGCGGGGTCAAGCCCTCGTCCTCGCCTTCCGCGCTCTTTTGGCGCAAGCCCCGCGTCAGCGCCTGCGAAACTTCGCCCGTCATCACCGGCATTCCCTTCAGCGCGCCCCTGATCGCATAGACCAGTTCCTCCGAGGAGACGCTTTTCAGGACGTAGCTGACGGCGCCGGCCTGGATGCCGCCCAGCACCTTCTCATCCTCGAGAAAGCTGGTCAGTATGACGATTTTGATCGACGGATAGGCGGCCGCGACCGCTTCCGTGGCGGCGATGCCGTCCATTTCCGGCATCATCAGATCCATCAGGATCAGATCCGGCAGCGGCAGACCTTTCTCGCTTCTTTCCTTGAGCCATGCGACGGCTTCCCGTCCGTTCGAAGCTTCGCCGATCACTTCCAGATCCGGCTCCATGGACAGATACGTTCTCAGGCCGAGCCGGACCATGTCGTGATCGTCCACAATCATGATTTTTTTGGGCTCGCTCATGCCAGATTGTCTCCTTCCGTTCGACTTTCCGCTTGATCTTCCGCTTTCCCGTCCGTTTTAAACTTGGGAAAATAAACCTTGATGCGCGTTCCCGAACCGGCCTTGCTGTAAATTTCCGTCCGGCCGCCCAGCTCGCGGGCCCGCTCCTGCATGGAGGAGAGCCCGTAGGAATGGGTTTGCACCTGTCCGTTGTAAAAGCCGCGCCCGTCATCGGCCACGGTCAGCACATATTGATGGTCCTGTTCGTGCAACGAAAGCTCCGCGCGGCTCGCTTCGGCATGCTTGACCACATTGGCCATCGCTTCCTGCACGATCATGAAAATCTGGTGTTCAAGCGCGTCCGACATGGGGCCCGAAAGCCGGATGTCCAGCTCGCCGAGCAGCCGGTTGTGCCGGCAATAATCGGGAAACCATTCGCCCAGCGCTTCCTCCAGGGACCGCCCCTCCAGCTCGACCGGCCTGAGCTGGGCGATCAGCCCGCGGATCTGCCTTTGCGCGGTCGCGGAAACCTGGGTGATTTGCGCGGCCAGCATTTTCGCCTTTTCGGCGTCCCGCTCGATGATCTTCTCCAGCGTGGAGGCCGACATGTGCAAGGCGAACAGCTGCTGGCTGACGGTGTCGTGCAGGTCCCGCGCCAGCCGCTTCCTTTCTTCCAGCACGGCCGCCTCTTCGAAGGACGCCCTTTGCCGCACGTGCTCCTCGCCGAGCTTTTTCAGCATCTGAATGCGCTGCTCGACGCCGGCGGCCATCTCATTGAAATCGTAATAGATTTTGTCGAAGGCGTCATCCCCCGTCACCGGTATGCGCTCGGCAAGATTGCCGCGGCCGAGCTGCAGGATGCCGAGATGAAGGCGGTTCAATTTGCGCTGAAACCTGAGGGCGGCGACATAGCCGACGGACAGGCCGACGAACAGCGCGGCGTCGGCGATTGCCAGCCACAATCCGAACAATCCGATCATGCCGTTCAGCACATAGAACCAGAACCAGATGAAAAACCCCGCGGCCGCGCTGACGATCAGCGCCGCCGTGAGCATGTGCAGCATGAGTTCCCATTTGACGTTTCGGATTTGCCGGAAAACCCGTTTCATCGTCGGCTACCCTACCCTCTGCACATATACGTCCCCGATAAACAAGCTGATCTGGATGCGGATTCGTTTTTCCGCCAGCTGGTAATTCGGCGATTCTTCCCGGACCGAGCGGAAAAAACCGGATTCCCTGCGCCGGAAAATCGCCATGTCGCCGAGCAGCGAATTCGCGCTGATGCTGAACTCCACATCGATGTCGTTCGGAGCGAACACCTTGACATCGCCGATGAAGGAGGAGATGTTCAGTTTCGTTTCCCCGGCCGGGATGCGCGCTTTGGTGAGATCGATGACCGTATCCCCGATGAAATGGGAAACGTTCATCGGTTTCAGTTCCCAGTCGTTATGGCCGAGGTACAGGTCGCCGAAAAATTCCGAGCGGTTTTCCGTTTTCCCGAAGCCGCGGGGCGGAGGAGGCGCGCTTTCCCCGTATCCCGGCGGAGGCGGAACATCGGCGCCGGCCGCCCCGAAAAAAGCGGCATCCGGGCCGTTTCCGCTCCGCTCCGCGTCCGCCTTCTGCGGCCGCGGCCCGGGCTCGGTATTGGACTCGTCCTTGTATGTGCCGTATTCGTATTTGTAGCCGTACTTGCCGAACCCGCTTGCGGATTCGCCCTTCTGAGGATTGTATTCGTATTTGTATTCATATTTATAGGAATAGTCTTGCGGCGGCTTTTCCCCGGAGGGCCTGAGCAGCATGCGGATGCCGAAGGCGATGACCGCCACCGGTATCGCCAGGCGCACGAGCTCGCCGACCGAGATCTCGATCAACCCCAGATTGTTGAGCAGGAAGAAAGCGCCGAGGAATATGACGATCCCGTTCCATACGAGCGGCCAGCCCCCTCCTCCGCAGCGGCCGCGGCCGATCAGACCGGACAAGCCAAAAAGTATCAGCGCGACCGGCCAGTAGGTGGCCGCGATTTCTCCCGGATCGACGGATATCCACCCCAGCTGCGAGGCGAGAAATACGGCTCCGATGGCGATCAGGATCAGGCCCGTGAACATTCTGCTATTCGACATTGCAATAATCCTCCCGAATGTGATGCCCGCATTCCCGGCTGTGATTTCAAGTTTACCGGAATTCCGGGTTTTCGGAAAGCGGCTGCGGATGGAAGCCGTCATCGGTCCCGGGACCGAGGGAAAAAGAAGCGAATTGCAATGGGGGCAAACCGGGGCGAAATCGAAAAGAGGAATGCCGCAGGGCGGCATCCCTCTTTGTTCAAGCGATTGCTCCGATATGAAAGCCGGATCCGTTTCGCCGTCCGGCCTTACTTGTTCTTTTGCTTAGCCGCGCCCGCTGAACGCCTTTCGTTCGCCGCGCCCGTCTCTTCCGCGGCTTCGGCGTCATACGGAGCGGACTGGGGGTTTTCCTTCTTCTGCCGGTTTTTGGCCACCTGCGGTCACCTCCCCGAATCGCGAATCGGGCTTGAAGCTTGGAGCCCAATCCGTAGTATGGGATTCGGGAGGAAAGATTATGCGGGTCCGCCGTCCTTTGCCGCGTCCGCGCCGAATTCCGCCTGGAGATGCTCCCTAAGCAGCTTCTTGGCCCGGTGAATGCGCGCTTTTACCGTGCCGACGGGCATCTCCACCACTTCGGCGATCTGCCGGTCCTTCCAATCATAGTAAAATTTGCAGATCATCATCGTTCGCGTTTCTTCGTCCAGCAATGACAGGCTTTCATAGACGGCACGTTTCAGAATGCGTTCCTCGACGCGCAGATCGAAGCTGAGCTCGCCGATGCACATATGTTCATCGTACAGCTGCACGGCGTCCGCCGCTTTCCGTTTCAGCGCGTTCATCGCCGTGTTGGCGGCAATCGCCTTGGACCACTGAACCAGCTTTTTCGGATCCTTCAGCGTGTCCAGTTTTTGCAGGATCTTGATCCAGGCTTCCTGGACGACGTCAAGCGCGTCCGTCTTGTTTTTCATTTTGGCGTAGGCCACGATAAACATGTGCCTGTACAGCGTGTTCAGCAGATCTTCCTCGTTCTCGACGCTAAGCTCGCCAACCTCCATAAATCGCTGCCATTTCATCCGATCACCTTGCGGAAACCATAATGGCGGAAGAACGGTTCTCCCGCGATGAAAGGCATCCCGTCCATTGCCGTTGTACTGCAATAGTATCACAGGTTGCAGGCAAAAAAAAGAAGTTTCGGAAACCCTACCCGAAACTTCCCGAAATCTGCAGTATTTTGCCGGAGCGCCGCACCCGCTCAAACTCTGGCTTCAATGTCGGCGCGGATCATCGCCGCCGCCTCCTCCACGCCGCGCGCTCCGATATCGCCTTCGCCGCGCTTCCTCACCGAGACGGTGCCGGAGGCCTTTTCCTGTTCGCCGACGACGAGCATGTACGGAATTTTCTCCAGCTGCGCCTCGCGAATCTTGTAACCCAGCTTTTCGTTGCGGATGTCGGCGTGCACGCGGATGCCGGCCTCCCGGATCTTTTCCGCCACCTGCAGTGCGTAATCGTTGCAGGCCGTCGTCACCGGCAGGATGCGCGCCTGTTCGGGCGACAGCCACACCGGCAGCGCCCCCGCAAAATTTTCCAGCAAGAATGCGGTCATTCTCTCCATCGTGCTGATGATGCCGCGGTGAATGACCACCGGTCGGTGCATCTTTCCGTCCTCGCCCACATATTCAAGCTCGAAACGCTGCGGGAGCAGAAAGTCCAGCTGCGCCGTGGAGAGCGTCTCTTCCTTGCCGAGCGCGGTTTTGATCTGCACGTCGAGCTTCGGTCCGTAGAAAGCCGCTTCCCCCTCAGCCTCGAAATAAGGCAGCTTCAGTTCCTCGGCCACTTCGCGCAGCATCCGCTGGGACATCTCCCACATCGCGTCGTCGGGAAAATATTTTTCCGTATCGCGGGGATCGCGGTACGACAGGCGGAAGCGGTATTCGCGGATGCCGAAGTCTTCGTACACCTTTTGAATCAGCTGAATGACGCGGGCGAATTCTTCTTTGATCTGATCGGGCCGGCAGAAAATGTGGGCATCGTTCAGCGTCATTGCCCGCACGCGGTGCAGGCCGGTCAGCGCGCCCGACATCTCGTAGCGGTGCATCATGCCAAGTTCGGCGATGCGGATAGGCAGGTCGCGGTAACTGCGCATCTCGCTCTTGTAGATCATCATGTGGTGCGGGCAGTTCATCGGCCGCAGCACGAGCTCCTCATTGTCCAGCGACATCATCGGAAACATGTTTTCCTGATAGTGATCCCAGTGCCCGGATATTTTGTACAGTTCCACGTTGGCCAGAACCGGCGTGTACACGTGCGAATAGCCGAGCTTTTCCTCCAGATCGACGATGTAGCGCTCCAGCGTGCGGCGCAGCGTGGCTCCTTTCGGCAGCCAGAGCGGCAGCCCCTGCCCGATTTCGCGGGAGAAGGTGAAAATCTTGAGATCCTTGCCGAGCCTGCGGTGATCCCGCTTTTTCGCTTCTTCCAGCAGTCGGAGGTGCTCGTCCAGGTCGGCCTGCTTGGCGAAGGCCGTGCCGTAGATGCGCTGCAGCATTTTGTTGCGGGAATCCCCGCGCCAATAGGCGCCGGCCACGCTGAGCAGCTTGAAGGACTTTATTTTTCCCGTGGACGGCAGATGCGGCCCCCGGCACAAATCGAAAAATTCACCCTGCTCGTAAATCGAGATCACCGCATCCTCCGGCAAATCGCGGATCAGCTCCAGCTTGTAAGGATCGCCGACCTCTTCGTAAATCCGGATCGCTTCTTCGCGGGAAACCTCGCGGCGGCGGATGGGCAGGTCTTCCTGCACGATCTTTTTCATTTCCGCCTCGATTGTTTCCAGATCCTCCGGCGTGACCGACTCGTCCAGATCGATATCGTAATAGAAGCCGTCTTCGATCACCGGACCGACGCCGAGCTTGACCCGCTTCTCCCCGTAAATGCGCTTGAGCGCCTGCGCCATGAGATGGGCGGTGCTGTGCCTGAGCATCTCCAGGCCTTCTTTGGAATCGAGGGTCACGATTTCCACCGCGGCATCTCCGTCCAGAACATGATACAAGTCCACCAGTTTGCCGTCCACCTTGCCGGCGACGGCGTTCTTCCTCAGTCCCGGCGAAATCGAGCCGGCGATGTCCTCGATGCTGGTGCCCGCTCCGTATGTGCGGACCGCGCCGTCGGGGAGCGTTACGTTTACGGTCATTGCCATCTTCTCCTCCATAAAAAATAAAAACACACTTGTCCCTAGGGACGAGTGTGCGCTCGTGGTTCCACCCTGATTCGGTTCCGCGCCTGCGAAAGGCGTCCGAAACCCTCGTTGACGTCCGTTAACGGGAACACCCGGCGGCGTATACTGGCGCGGCATGCGCGCGTTCCACACCGCAGCTTTCAAAGGGGTAGGCTGTCCGCGAACCCGGGAGGAAATTTCAGCCCAAGTTTCCTCTCTCTGCACCGTTTCTGACCGGCAGCCCGTGTCTTTGATCCGACGCTTTTGGCGAAGATTGAATTTGCGTTCCGGTTAACAAATTATATAATATGAGGATTTACCGGTCAAGCGGCACGCCGTTTTCGCCGCCGTTTTTCCGTTCTCCGAGCAAAGGCGCGCAAACCCGGCACCAATGGCAAATTTTGACGCGCTCTTCGAAGATCTGGCGGATCGTTTGCACGGACGCCGCGCGGGGTTCGCGGGTATGCAGATGGATCTTCGCCGGCAGCACCGAGATGAGCGCGCTGACGACCATGTCCTCGACATTCAGTTCGCGGTCGATCGTCTCCACCGTCACTTCTTCCGTACCGATGACCTCCAGCGGCCGCATGCCGCCGTCGAACAGCATGAAACGGTTGCCGCCGTCATGGATGAGATGCGCCTCGGCGATCCGCGACTCATGGAAATGAACAAAATAGCGGAGCAAGTCGATAAATTCCCGGTATTGCCGGTTCAGCACAAATTCGTTAACGGCGTAATCGGTTATGTCGCGCAAATTTTCGATATAGCCGCGCAGGCGGAACCTGAGGAATCCATCCACATTCAGCGAGCTTTGCTCCGCAAGGCAGCTCATGAGCGCCCTGCGGACAGTCTCCCGCCTGCCCGCATTCGGCCCGCCGCCATCGGATTCGTTCAAAATTTGCCGGCAGCGGACGACCATCTGTTCGATCTCCTCGGGAGCGGCCACGACCGAATCGGCGGCCAGCCGGCGAAGCAGGCGCGCTTCCACCTCGTTGATCACATAATCGGCCACCCACGCCGCGGTCCGTTCGGCCAGACCTTCCGTTTTCCCGCCGCTTCGGGGCTCGGCCAGAACCGCCACATGCCGGCCGAGGCATTCGGTGCGGATGCCGCATTCCCCGTCCGCCTTCAGCGCGGACTCAAGATGCCGGTAAAGATTCTGCGCATCGGCGTCACTGGAAAACGCAAACGTCAACTGCTGTTCCACGGGGCATGCTCCTTTCTTGTTCATACACAGTATATGGCCGTGCCCCGGCCGGTATACGATGCAATGGATGGCACCCGCGGCAAATGTCAAAAGTTAAAAAACTGTGGAAAATGATCAAAAATATGGTATATTATTGTTGTTTAATGAGAGTCGGGTTTGTGGAGTGAAGCATGAAATGTTTCAATTGAAGGAAGTGAAGGAAGAGGAATTCAGTCACGCCGTGAACCTGGCCAGTTGGAACCGAAATATGCTGAACGCCCATTGGGCGATCGTCGCCGTCGTTATGACCGGCGAATTCATTTACATGGCGACGGGCGACCAGCCCCCGCTCGCATATATTTTCGACAAAGTGCTTCCTTCCGCCATCGTCATGCCAGGCATTCTGGCCGCCGTCGAACTTGCCAACCATTTTTTCCGCAGGTACTGCGAATACTTCATCATCCTCGGTGGAGCCCTTCTCGTACTTACGCTTCTCGTCAATCATCCGGGCGTGCCCGTTATGTACAACGCTTGTTTTATTCCGATTCTGACCTCCGTGTTTTACTTTCAAATCCGGAAAGTGCTTTTTTCCGGCGCGCTTATGTCCCTGATCAGCATCGCGCTGTTTGTGGCGACCCGTAATTCTCCGTATCCGTTCGCCCTGACGGATTTCATCACCACGCTCGCCATTCTGGCCTGCGGCACGATCATCAGCCTCGGCATCATGCACCGCGGCATCGTGCTGATCAGGCAGCTCAAGATGACGTTGGAATCCCGGCAGCGGCTGCTGATCCAGAACATCATTATGGACCGCTTGTCGAAAATCGATCCGCTCACCGGACTTTACAACCATATGACCTTCCATGAGTATTTCGACCGGCTGGCCGAGCAAAGCGACAAATTCGGCTTTCCCCTCCAGCTGGCCGTGCTCGATATCGACAATTTCAAAGCGATCAACGACACGTACGGGCATCGCGCCGGAGACGCCGTCATCAAGCGGGTTTCGGAGGTCATGCAGCGGCACGTCCATCCCAACGATTTTGTCGCCCGCTACGGAGGCGAGGAGTTCGCCATCCTGTTCACCGAGAAAAATATGAACGAGGCGCTGGAAATCCTCGAGGCGATCCGCGTCGAAATCGCCGCCACCGCCCATGAAGAGCTGAGCGGCCAGCCCGTAACGATCAGCGGCGGCATCAGCGAATACCGTCCGGGCATCGGCAAGGAGATTTCCTTCGGGCTGGCCGACAACGCGCTGTACATAGCAAAAAAATCCGGCAAAAACCGGATTGTGATCAAAACCCAGGAACAAGAGCACATATCGGGCTGACAAACCGTCAATTTTCCGAATCGGATGCTTGCTCCTTCTGTTTGAGATATTCTTCGGTCATTCTGTCCCGCTGGCGGCTTTTCTCCTTCAGCCGCTCGATGGCGGGCAGGATCAGGATGTCGATCTCCCGCTGAACGATGTACGCCAGATCATGCCGCTTCTGTTTTTCAAGGTAGCGGCCGACCTCCATCAAATTGTTGTAAC
>Ga0065720_1021186_pt1 | contig 11300 bp, 11 predicted proteins | sample Thericmetagenome_FD_59107 | JGI IMG/M metagenome (GOLD analysis project Ga0065720, IMG submission 59107) | Thermophilic microbial communities from the Joint Bioenergy Institute, California, USA of rice/straw/compost enrichment - eDNA_2 v2... | ecosystem: Engineered > Solid waste > Grass >... | reverse complement strand
GTCGACCGCGCCGAGGAGGGCGACGCGTCGTGTCGGTGTGCGTCGACGAGGTCGGCCAGCTGCGCGAGGCGGTCGCCGAGATCGGCGAGCGGGTCGGCGCGCTGGCCGAGCAGACCCGGGAGATCGCCGCGATCGTCGAGTCGATCGGCGAGATCGCCGACCAGACGAACCTGCTCGCGCTGAACGCCGCGATCGAGGCGGCCCGCGCCGGCGACCACGGCAAGGGCTTCGCCGTCGTCGCCACCCAGGTGCGCGAGCTCGCCGACGACACGCGCGCGTCGCTGGAGCGCATCACCGAGCTCAACGCCCGGTCGGGCGAGGCGCTCGGCGCGCTGAACGGCGCGGTCGAGACGATGACCGGCCGCTCCGACGCCGTCGACGAGCGGGTCGCCTCGGCGGGCGAGAGCTTCGCCGCCATCAGCGCCGGCGTCCGCGACGCGGCCGCCGGCATGGACGGCATGGTCGACCGCGTCGCGAACGTGTCCGGCGCCGCGTCGGAGCTGCGGGCGATCTCCGAGGAGGTGGCCCGGACGGGCGAGTCGCTGACCGAGCTGTCGGCCGGCGTCTCGGCGGCCCTCGACGAGGCGCGGTCGGCGCTCGGGAGCGAGCAGCCGGTCGCGGCGGCCGCATGAGCGGGGCGGCCGCCGTCGCCCGGGACCTCACCGCGCGCGAGCGCCAGATCGTCGCGCTGCTCGCCGACGGCCTGACGAGCGCGCAGATCGGGGCCCGCCTCTACCTCGCGCCCGAGACCGTCCGTGGCTGCATCCGCGCGATCACCCGCAAGCTCCAGGCGCGCAACCGCACGCACGCGGTCGCGATCGCGGTCAGCCTCGGGCTCGTCGGCTAGGCGCCCCCCGCAGCGCCGCCCGGACCCCGGGGCCGGCGACGGCCTCGGCCGGCCCGGCCCGCGCCGCCACCCGCTCGGACGCTGGGCTGGCGGTCACCATCCAGCGGCCGGCACCGGGTGGAAGGTCGAGGCCGGCGCCCGGGCGCCGCCGGGCCCGTTGCTACAGTCGATCGCAGAGTTCCTTTAACCCGGTCCCGTGAGGCCAGGAAGGACGGACAACCATGGCAGACCCCAAGGTCGTCCTCGACCAGGACGACATGCGGCGAACCCTCGTGCGCATCGCGCATGAGATCGTCGAGAAGAACGCCGACGCCGACCGGCTCGCGATCGTCGGCATCCACCGCCGCGGCGCACCGCTCGCCGCCCGCCTGAAGCGCCTCGTCGACGGCCTCCTCGACGCCGACATCCCGCTCGGGGCGCTCGACATCTCCTTCTACCGCGACGACGTCGGCACCCGCGCCGCCGAGCCCGAGGTCCACGCGACGAACCTCGACTTCGACGTCGACGGCCGGACGGTCGTGATCGTCGACGACGTCCTCTACACCGGCCGCACCGTCCGCGCCGCGATCGAGGCGCTGTTCGACTACGGCCGCCCCGCCCGCGTCCAGCTCGCCGTCGTCGCCGACCGCGGCCACCGCGAGCTGCCGATCCGCCCCGACTACGTGGGCAAGAACCTCCCGACCTCGCACCGCGAGCGCGTCAACGTCCGCGTCGAGGAGCTCGACGGCGTCGACGAGGTCACCATCTCCGAGCGCCAGGAGGCCGCCGTCTGATGCCCCGACACCTGCTGTCGATCGCGGACCTCGACCGCGACGGGATCGAGCGGATCCTCGCCCGCGCCGCCTCGTTCGCCGAGGCCTCCGGGCGGGAGATCAAGAAGCTCCCGACGCTTCGCGGCCGCCGCGTCCTCAACCTCTTCTACGAGAACTCGACCCGCACCCGGTCGAGCTTCGAGATCGCCGCCAAGACCCTCAGCGCCGACGTCACGAACTTCGCCGCCAGCGGCTCCAGCGTCGAGAAGGGCGAGTCGCTGAAGGACACCGTCCAGACGCTGTCGGCCTACGACCCGGCCGCGATCGTCATCCGCCACCCGCACGCGGGCGCGGCCGCGATGGTCGCCCGCTGGACCCCGGCCGCGGTGGTCAACGCCGGCGACGGCAAGCACGAGCACCCGACCCAGGCGCTGCTCGACGTCTACACGCTCACCCGCCGGCTCGGGGCGCTGGACGGCAAGCGGATCTGGATCGTCGGCGACATCGAGCACTCGCGCGTCGCCCGCTCCGACATCCTCGCGTTCACCAAGATGGGCGCCCACGTCACCGTCTGCGGGCCGCCGACGCTCATCCCGCGGGGGATCGAGGCGCTCGGCTGCGACGTGCGCTTCACCCTCGACGAGCTGCGCGAGGCCGACGTCGTCTACGCGCTGCGGATGCAGCGCGAGCGGATGCGCGACAGCTACGTGCCGTCGCTGCGCGAGTACGTGGCCAACTACCAGATCGACGGCCGCCGGCTCGGGCCGCGCCAGGTGCTCATGCACCCCGGCCCGGTGAACCGCGGCGTCGAGCTGAGCGGCGACGTCGTCGACTCGCCCCAGGCGGTCATCACCGCCCAGGTCGAGGCCGGCGTCGTCGTGCGCATGGCCGTCCTGTACGAGCTGCTGGCCGGGGCGCGCGCGAACGCCCCCGAGCCCGCCACGCCGGGGCCGGTGCTCGCCTGATGGCCGCGCCGCGACTCGTCCGGGCCCCCGCCCCGGACGCCACCCTCGTCGTGCGCCGTGCGCACGTGCTCGACCCGAACGCCGGCATCGACGCCCCGCACGACGTCGTCGTGCGCGACGGCGAGATCGCCGAGATCACCCCGCCCGGCGACGCCGCGGTGCCTGCGGGCGCCGAGGTCGTCGACGGCGAGGGCCGCCACCTGTTCCCGGGCTTCGTGGACCCGCACGTCCACCTGCGCACGCCCGGCCAGGAGCACAAGGAGGACATCGAGACCGGCACCCGCGCCGCCGCGGCGGGCGGCTACTGCATGGTCGTCGCGATGCCGAACACCGACCCGGTGCTCGACAACGCCCCGCTGCTGAACGCGGTGCGCGAGGAGGCGCAGCGCGACGCGCGCATCCCGGTCGGGTTCATGCCCGCGATCACCCGCGGCCTGCAGGGCGCGGAGCTGACCGAGATGCAGGAGCTGCGCGAGGCGGGCGCGATCGGCTTCACCGACGACGGCAGGCCGGTCGTCTCCGCCGGGATCCTGCGCCGCGCGATGCGCTACCAGAAGCTGTGCGGCGGCGTCATCGCCCTCCACGAGGAGGACCCGACGCTGTCGGCCGGCGGCGTCATGCACGAGGGCGAGGTCTCCGCGCGGCTCGGCCTGGCCGGCTACCCGTCGGTCGGCGAGTCGACGATGGTCGCCCGCGACGCCGCGCTCGCCCTCGACGAGAGGGCGCGCACGCACTTCCAGCACCTGTCGGCCTGGCAGTCGGTCGAGGCGCTGGCGGCCGCCCGCGCGGCCGGCGCGCCGGTGAGCGGCGAGGCCTCGCCGCACCACCTCCTGCTCACCGACGAGGCGGTCCTGACGCTCGACACCCGCATGAAGATGAACCCCCCGCTGCGCACCGAGCGCGACCGCCAGGCGGTGATCGCCGGCCTGCGCGACGGCACGATCGAGTGCATCGCCACCGACCATGCGCCCCACGCGACGTTCGAGAAGGACGCGCCGTTCGAGGAGGCGCCGATGGGCACGACCGGCCTGGAGACCGCGTTCGCGGCCGTCTACACCGGCCTCGTGCGGCCCGGCGTGCTCACGCTCGAGGTGCTCGTCGAGCGGCTGACCGCCGGCGCCCGGCTCATGGACCTGCCGGTCCCGACGATCGCGCCCGGCGCGCCCGCGAACCTCTGCCTCGTCGACCTCGAGGCGACCTGGCTCGTGGGGGAGAGCGGCTACGAGTCGCGGTCGGAGAACTGCTGCTTCGCCGGCCGCGAGCTGAACGGCCGCGTCCTGCTGACCGTCGCCGCCGGCGCCGTCGCCTACCGCGAGCGGTCCTTCGCGCTGAGCGAGGTGCGCCCGTGAGCTACCTCCTGCTCGAGGACGGCACCCGCTTCGACGGGGACCCGGCCGGCGCCTCCGGCCACGTCACCGGCGAGGTCGTCTTCACCACCGGCATGAGCGGCTACCAGGAGTCGGTCACCGACCCCTCGTTCCGCCGCCAGATCATCGTCTTCACCTACCCGCACATCGGCAACTACGGGGTGCGGCGGTCGGCGATGGAGTCCGACGCGGTCCACGCGCGCGGCGTCGTCATGCGCTCGGCCGTCAACCACGCCGACGCGCCCGGCGCCGAGGGCGGCTGGCTCGACTGGCTCGCCGGCGAGGGCGTCCCCGCGCTCACCGGCGTCGACACCCGCGCCGTCGTCCGCTACCTGCGCGACAAGGGCTCGATGCGCGGCGGGATCTTCCCGGCGTCGATGCCGGAGGCCGAGGCGATGGAGCACGTCCGCGCCGAGGCGCCGATGGCCGGCCTCGACCTCGCCCGCGAGGTCACCCCGGCCGAGCCGATCCTCCACGGCGCCGGCAACGACGGCCCGCTCATCGTCGCGATCGACACCGGCATCAAGGGCTCGATCGTCCGCAACCTCGTGGCCCGCGGCGCGCGCGTCGAGCTGCACCCGTGCACGGCGAGCGCGGCCGAGCTGGCCGCCCGCGGCGGCGACGCCTACTTCCTCGCCAACGGCCCCGGCGACCCGGCCGCGCTCGGCTACGTCGTCGAGACGCTGCGCGAGCTCATCGGCACGAAGCCGACGTTCGGGATCTGCCTCGGCCACCAGCTGCTCTCGCGCGCGGTCGGGCTGGAGACGTTCAAGCTCCCGTTCGGCCACCGCGGCGCGAACCACCCGGTCAAGGACCTCGAGACCGGCACCGTCGAGATCACCTCCCAGAACCACGGGTTCGCCGTCGTCGGCCCCGGCGGCCAGCACCGCCTGGAGACCGACGAGCCCGTCCGCTGGGAGACCGACTTCGGGGCCGCGCAGCTCTCGCACATCAACCTCTACGACCGCACCGTCGAGGGCCTGACGCTGCTCGACGTCCCCGGCGGCACCGTCCAGTACCACCCGGAGGCGGGCCCCGGCCCCAACGACTCGCTGTACCTCTTCGACCGCTTCTTGGAGCAGATCGCACATGCCTAGGCGCGACGACATCCACAAGATCCTCGTCCTGGGCTCGGGGCCGATCGTGATCGGGCAGGCGGCCGAGTTCGACTACTCCGGCGTGCAGGCCTGCAAGGTCCTGCTGGAGGAGGGCTACGAGGTCGTCCTCGTGAACTCCAACCCGGCGACGATCATGACCGACCCGGAGTTCGCGACGGCCACCTACGTCGAGCCGCTGCTGCCCGGGCCGGTCGCGCAGGTCATCGCCAAGGAGCGGCCGGACGCGCTGCTGCCGACGCTCGGCGGCCAGACGGCGCTGAACCTCGCGCGCGCGCTGTACGAGGACGGGACGCTCGAGCGCTACGGCGTCCAGCTCATCGGCGCCGACTACGAGGCGATCGGCCGCGCCGAGGACCGCGAGCTGTTCCGCCGGACGATGGAGGAGGCCGGCCTGCGGATGCCGGCGTCCGGGATCGCGCACGCCGTCGACGAGGCGCTCGCGTTCGCCGAGGAGAACGGCTACCCGGTCATCGTCCGGCCCGCGTACACGCTCGGCGGCCAGGGCGGCGGCGTCGCCCACGACGCCGACGAGCTGCGCGCCGTCGCCGCGCGCGGCCTGGAGGCGTCGCCGATCGGGCAGATCCTCATCGACCAGTCGGTCATCGGGTGGGGCGAGTTCGAGCTCGAGGTCATGCGCGACCGCAACGACAACTGCGTGATCATCTGCTCGATCGAGAACGTCGACCCGATGGGCGTCCACACCGGCGACTCGGTCACCGTCGCGCCGCAGCAGACGCTCCCCGACCGGCTCTACCAGAAGCTGCGCGACCAGGCGTTCAAGGTCATCCGGGCCGTCGGCGTCGAGACCGGCGGGTCGAACGTCCAGTTCGCGGTCAACCCGCGGACCGAGGAGATCCTCGTCATCGAGATGAACCCGCGCGTGTCGCGCTCCTCGGCGCTCGCGTCGAAGGCGACCGGGTTCCCGATCGCGAAGATCGCGGCGCGGCTGGCCGTCGGCTACGCGCTCGACGAGATCGACAACGACATCACGCGCCGCACCCCGGCCGCCTTCGAGCCGACGATCGACTACGTCGTCGTGAAGTGGCCGCGGTTCGCGTTCGAGAAGTTCCAGGGCGTCGACGCCGGGCTGACGACGCACATGAAGTCGGTCGGCGAGGCGATGGCGATCGGCCGCACGTTCGGGCAGGCGTTCCTGAAGGCGATGCGCTCGCGCGAGCTCGACGCGGCGCCGAAGCTCGACGGGACGCTCGAGGAGCTGCTGACCCGCCTGGAGCAGCCGAGCGCCGACCGCTACGACGTCCTGCTGGAGGCGCTGCGCCGCGGCGCCGCGATCGAGGAGCTCCACGCGCGGACCGGGATCGACCCGTGGTTCCTGCGCGAGCTGCACGCCGTCGCGACCGACCCCGACGCGGTGTTCGCCGGCGAGCGCAGCTTCAAGGCCGTCGACACGTGCGCGGCCGAGTTCGAGGCCGAGACGCCGTACTACTACTCGGGCTGGGAGCGCCGCCGCGCGAGCGAGGTCGACCGCGGGCGCAACCGCAGCGTCGTCATCCTCGGCTCGGGCCCGAACCGCATCGGCCAGGGGATCGAGTTCGACTACTGCTGCGTGCACGCGGCGATGACCGTCCGCGAGTCCGGGCGCGACGCGGTGATGGTCAACTGCAACCCGGAGACGGTCTCGACCGACTACGACACGTCCGACCGCCTGTACTTCGAGCCGCTGACGCTCGAGGACGTCCTCGGCGTCGTCGAGGTCGAGCAGCCGGAGGGCGTCATCGTCCAGTTCGGCGGCCAGACGCCGCTGAAGCTCGCCGCGGGCCTGCAGGCGGCCGGGGTGCCGCTGCTGGGCACGAGCGTCGACGCGATCGACCGGGCCGAGGACCGCGGGCGCTTCGGCGCGCTGCTGGCCGAGCTCGGCTACCAGGCGCCGCCGTACGCGACCGCGCAGTCGCCGCAGGAGGCGCTGCGCGTCGCCCCGCAGGTCGGCTTCCCGCTGCTCGTGCGCCCGTCCTACGTGCTCGGCGGGCGGGCGATGGAGATCGTCTACTCCGAGGAGGGCCTGGCCGCCTACTTCGAGCGCGTCCGGCCCCAGGGCGAGATCTACCTCGACCGCTTCCTCGAGAACGCGATCGAGGTCGACGTCGACGCGCTGTGCGACGGCGAGCAGACCTGGATCGGCGGGATCATGCAGCACGTCGAGGAGGCCGGGATCCACTCGGGCGACTCGGCCTGCGCGCTGCCGCCGCACTCGCTCGGCGCCGAGGAGCTGGAGGAGATCCGCCGCCAGGTCGACGGGATCGCCCGCGGCCTCGGCGTCGTCGGCCTCATCAACATCCAGTTCGCGGTCGCCGAGGGGCGCGTCTACGTCATCGAGGCCAACCCGCGCGCGTCGCGGACCGTTCCGTTCGTCTCGAAGGCGATCGGCGTGCCGCTGGCGAAGATGGCTTGCCGGATCATGCTCGGCGAGCGGATCGCCGACCTCGGCCTGCCCGCCGACCCGATGGGCGGCGGCCACGTGTCGGTCAAGGAGGCGGTCATGCCGTTCAACCGCTTCAGCGGCACCGACGCGCTGCTGGGGCCGGAGATGCGCTCGACCGGCGAGGTGATGGGCATCGCCGCCGACTTCCCGACCGCGTTCGCGAAGGCGCAGGCGGCGGCCGGGTCGGCGCTGCCGTCGAGCGGCACCGTCTTCCTGTCGGTGACCGACGAGGACAAGGCGGCCGCGGTCGGGATCGCCCTCCTGCTGCACGACCTCGGCTTCACGATCGTCGCGACGCGGGGGACCGCGCAGGCGCTGCGCCCCTACGGCGTGCCGGTCGAGACGCTGAACAAGATCGGCGAGGGCTCCCCGCACGTCGTCGACCGCATCGAGGCCGGCGACGTCGACCTCGTCATCAACACGCCGACCGGCTCGGGCGCCCGCTCCGACGGCTGGGAGATCCGCCGCGCGGCGATCGCCCACGGGGTCCCGTGCATCACGACGCTCGCGGGCGGCCTGGCGGCCGCGCGGGCGATCCGGGCGGCGCGGATGAGCGGCGAGGCCGAGGTCCGCTCGCTGCAGGAGATCCACGGGATGGCGGTGGCCGAGACGGCGTAGCGCGCCGCCCGGCCCGGCCCGTCCCGCGCCCCGAGCGGCGATCTGCATCCAGGGGGTGGATCGAGATCGCCGCTCGCGGGGCGCAGCGGCGATCGCGACCTCACCCCGGCGGCGCCGCGCCCGCGCCGACAGCGTCCTGCACGCGCGCGTAGCCCTGCGCGCGCGCGATCGCGGCCAGCTCGCGCGCGAGGCGGGCCGGGAAGCCCGGGCCCTCGTAGACGAAGGCGGTGTAGACCTCGACGAGCGTCGCGCCGGCGAGGATGCGCTCCCAGGCGTCCTGCGCGGTCTCGACGCCGCCGGCGGCGACGAGCAGGAGCCGGTCCCCGGCGCGGGCGCGGGCGCGGCGCAGGACGGCGAGCGCGCGCGGCTTCAGCGGCGCGCCGGAGATCCCGCCGCCCTCGAACGCGGCGACGGCCCGGGCGCGGTCGGGCCCGAGCACGGAGCGGTCGATCGTCGTGTTCGTCGCGATCAGGCCCGCCAGGCCGAGCTCGAGCGCGAGGTCGACGACGGCGTCGACGTCCTCGTCGGCGAGGTCGGGCGCGACCTTCACGAGCACCGGGCGGCCGCGCGCCTCGGCGACGACCGCCTCGAGGATCGGGCGCAGCGCCTGCGGGTCCTGCAGCGACCGCAGCCCGGCCGTGTTCGGCGAGCTGACGTTGACGACGAGGAAGTCGCTGACCGGCGCGACCGCGGCGGTCGAGCGGCGGTAGTCGTCGACGGCGCCGTCCAGCGGCGCCGCCTTCGACTTGCCGACGTTGGCGCCGACGAGGCCCGCGGCGCGGTCGCGGCGGGCCAGGCGCGCGGCGGCGGCGTCCGCGCCCGCGTTGTTGAACCCGAACCGGTTCAGCAGCGCCCGGTCGCGCGGGAGGCGCGCCAGCCGGGGCGGGTCGTTGCCGGGCTGGGGGAGGGCGGTGACGGTCCCGACCTCGACGAACCCGAACCCGAGCGCGAGCGCCGCGTCGAAGACCCGGGCGTCCTTGTCGAAGCCGGCGGCGAGGCCGATCGGGCTCGGCAGCTCGGCCCCGAGCGCGCGGGTCCGCAGCGCCGGGTCGCGGGGGACGTGGCGGCGGGCCACGAGCGCCCGCAGCGGACGGACCGCCGCCACGATCGCCAGCGCGACCGCGCCGAGTCGGTGGGCGGTCTCGGCCGGCAGCAGGAAGAGGAGCGGGCGGAGGAGGCGGCGGTAGGCCATCAGGGGCGGGAGTGTGTCAGGTCTGCTGGGAAAATGCCTGCAAATCGGGAAATCGGGGGTAAACCTGCCTCCACAATCCTCGACCTGAAGTTGAGGTGCAGGCAGATTTGGCCGTCGCGCCTTGATCGGCCGCGACTCCTATGTAGACTCGCCGCCCATGCCGCCGTCCCCCTCGAACACCGCCTCCAAGACCTCGGCGGCTCCTGAGCGCTCCCTCGTCCAGCGGATGGAGGCCCTGCAGCGGGCCAACGAGATCCGGAGTCGGAGGGCCCAGCTGAAGCGCGATCTGCGTGCAGGACGCGCGTCGATCCATCAGCTGCTGCTCGAGCCGCCCGAATGGGTCGAGACGGCCAAGGTCTTCGACATGCTCCTTGCCGTCCCGAAGTATGGCCGCGTGAAGGTCAACAAGGTCCTTCAGCAGTGCCGAATCTCGCCGTCGAAGACGATCGGCGGGCTCTCGGAGCGTCAGCGCACCGAGCTCGTCGGGATGCTGCGCCGCTGAGCGCCGTCTTCGTCATCACGGGCCCGTCGGGGGTCGGGAAGGGGACGCTGATCCGAGCGCTCCTGCAGCGCGTGCCGCAGCTGGAGCTGTCCGTCAGCGCCACGACCCGTCGCCCCCGACCGGGCGAGACCCAGGGCGTCGACTACCACTTCCTCTCCGAGGAGGAGTTCGCGCGCCTCGTCGGCGAGGGCGCGTTCGTCGAGTGGGCCGAGTACTCGGGGCGCCGCTACGGCACCCTGCGCACCGAGCTCGAGGACCGCGTGAAGGCCGGCCGCCCGGTCGTCCTGGAGATCGAGGTGCAGGGCGCGCGCCAGGTCCGCGAGACCGTGCCCGACGCCGTGCAGATCTTCATCGCGCCGCCGTCCCCGGAGACGCTGCGCCTGCGGCTCGTCGGCCGCGGGACCGACAGCCCGGAGGAGATCGAGCGGCGCCTGGCCGTCGCCCTCGACGAGCTCGCCGCGCGCGAGGAGTTCCCGTACGTCGTCGTCAACGACCGGCTCGAGGAGGCCGTCGAGCGGCTCGTGGCGATCGTCCGGGGCCACCTGGGCGAGTCGGTACCCTCAACCGCATGATCTCCCCGCGCATCGACCGCCTCCTGGAGCACGTCGACAGCAACTACGCCTCCGTGATCGTGGCCGCCAAGCGCGCGCGCCAGATCAACTCGTACTACCACAACCTCGGCGAGGGCACGTTCGACGAGTTCCCGCCGCCGATGGTGGACACGGCGTCGAAGAACTACCTGACGATCGCGCTCGAGGAGGTCGCCTCGGGCAAGATCAAGTACCACTACCGGTAACCGGCCGGCCCGGCCGGACTCGCGCGGGGGAGGAAGCACGCGGTGGCCCGGATCCTCCTGGGCGTCAGCGGAGGGATCGCCGCCTACAAGGCGCTCGAGCTCGTGCGGCTGGCCACCGCCGCCGGGCACGCGGTCCGGGTCATCCAGACGCCGACCGCCCAGCGGTTCGTCGGCGCCGCCTCCTTCGCCGCGCTCACCGGCGCGCCGGTCCTCGTCGACGAGTTCGAGCGCGACCCGGCCCGCGGCGCCTTCCCCGACCAGGCGCCGCCCGAGCACGACCCGCTCTCGCACCTGGAGCTCGTGCGCAACGCCGACGCGTTCCTCGTCGCCCCCGCGTCGGCCAACACGATCGCCAAGCTCGCCCACGGCCTGGCCGACAACCTCCTGACGAGCGCGGCGCTCGCCGCCCGCTGCCCGCTCGTCGTCGCCCCCGCGATGAACGACGCGATGTGGGCCAACTCGGCGACCGTCGCCAACGTCGAGACGCTGCGCGCCCGGGGCGTCACCGTCCTCGAGCCGGGGACCGGCCGCCTGGCCTCCAAGGGCGAGGCCGGCACCGGCCGCCTGCCCGAGCCGCCCGAGCTGCTGGCCGCCGTCGAGGCCGTCCTGCCCGCCGCCACCGGCGGCCCGATGGACGGCCTGCGCGTCCTCGTCTCCGCCGGCGGCACCCGCGAGCCGATCGACGCGGTCCGCTTCGTCGGCA
>Ga0065720_1021185_pt1 | contig 11300 bp, 1 predicted proteins | sample Thericmetagenome_FD_59107 | JGI IMG/M metagenome (GOLD analysis project Ga0065720, IMG submission 59107) | Thermophilic microbial communities from the Joint Bioenergy Institute, California, USA of rice/straw/compost enrichment - eDNA_2 v2... | ecosystem: Engineered > Solid waste > Grass >... | reverse complement strand
GAAAGAGTGTATATAGCTCTAGCCTTGCCAGTTGTGGGAGGATACTATTAATTTTCTTAATTACTTTCTAGAACTTTGATACTATTTATTACAGCGGAGAGACTAATATAAACACGAACAGGCTTATACGATTGATGGTCCTCTAGAGAACTTAAAGTTGTTCCTTTCTGAGCCAGAAATTTTTCCTGTTTAACTAACTTCCGTTTTTATTTCTATACGATTTTTTGCAAAGAGCGTATCAATTTATATTGTGAATTCTAAATATCTTTGAGAAATACTTTGCCAAACTTAGTTATGTTAGGAAATTGGTCAGGACATTCTCATTAAAATGTCTTAGAATGAAAAAATGCTTGAAAGTCCCGGAGAGTGAATGTTAATTGTCTTGTGTTAAAATAAAATTCCCCAGTTCCCTCTAACCTAGGTTGCTAGAGATATATCCTGTTATATTTTGCTTTAATTAATACTTTGACATGGTTGAACTGGTTATTAATCAGAAGGTTCAAAAGAATTTTATCGTACTAAATATATTTTTGAATAGAATATTTTCTAATATGAACATAAGTTGATTTTCAGGGAAGAAGATTACTTTCAAATCTAAACATGACACATTCAACAAAAAATAAGCTCCAACTCTGTACTTTGTAACAGAAATATGAATCTTTTCATTGTAAGGAGACAATTTATGATTTTAATTGAAAGGAGAGGTTTCCCTTGATAGAAACAGTCTCGTATATCATCTAAATTATACAAAAAGCAGTCTCTGGTTCAAGAGAAAAAACATACCGAGAGGTCTTCTTACCCCTGAAGCAGTACTGGCACTAAAGCATTAGAAACATCGAAAATCAATATAAGCAGACTTATCTTGGAATCTATTAAAGTTAGATCTGAATTTCTTGGCCGGGGATTTTCAGTGAGGAATGAGAATCCGTAGCGAGGAGTGAGGCTTGCTTTAGTCAACAATGTTATTAGGACCTCTATCAGTGAGTGTAATTTTATTTGGATGTTAATTAAAGAAACAATCTAAGAGAGTTAATACTTTTTAGCAATTATTGAAAGTTAGTTATCTAAGAACTTTCTTCTTGTTATCATCAATTTTATCGAATTTTAGGAGAAATTTCCAGATTTCTAAACAGTCATAACCCAGAGCCAGACATGCAGACATCTGCTAGTGCTCGGTTTATCAATGGCAAGGATAATTGCTTGCCTAAAATACAGAGATATTATGTATTGATACCAAAAATTTAGAAGAATTAATTATCATTTAATAAATCAATCAATCAATTAATCGCTTATGTTCTGAAGCTTACTTGATTTCCCCTATACTAGGGCATAAACTAGTCCGCTAATGGCTGGAAGCTGTTCAAGCAGCATCAAGGGTCAGTCAGACTCTACATCCTGTCTTACTCACTCCTAGCTCTTTAAAATAACCTGATTTCTCTCTGTGTCAAATTAATATGTTCTTGTGAATTCAAGCCATCTGTGTCTAGTGATGATTTAGGACATAATTCTGCATGGTTCTGGCCCAATTATAGAACAGAATTAATATCTATGCAGCAAGAGAATAGACTGTCTGGGCTCAGTTTTTGTCTCTGTGATACTTTTTTTGTATTCTGGCAGGCTCCGAGACTTTAAATGAAATTTTTTGTTAGTAGAGGTTGGTTTAATTGAGTGCATTATTTGCCTAATACTAATTTAACATAAATTTACAACAGTAATTGATTTATGAAACCCGACTCAGCTGCTATAAACGTACATAGTATCCATACCAAGGCCCGACCACTATCAGGCTGGAACCTGACTTTGAATCCTATTTTATTTGCAGAAGATGCAATCTCTAGATCAGTTGGCTTAATTACCCTTCTGCTTTCTTGCCTTCAGTCACTGGCACTAAATTTTGAGGTAGCTATGCTCAGCCAAACTTCAGACTCTGATGATCCAAAAACTTCTCTCACCGGCCTTCTGAGGGTAATCCTCACCCGTAGGGAGTTTGGAGTACAGAAACTAGACTCCACTGACCTTTTGATAATTCTCGCTTTAACTGCGTACATAGTGGTGTATCTGGGAATAAATAGTATCATATTTTATAGAATGGTTCTAAGGGTGTCTGTGAGCGATAATCTTCCTCGAATTTGGAGAAGCTGGGGTTATATACACTTATTTGTGATGTCCCTTCCGATTCATGATTTTACTCTAGAGTTTGCTTATATTTCTCTCAATCTTTCACAGCCTTCAGCTGGTCGCCTGATAGGATCGCTACTTGCAATCCTTATAGCTGCTCTAAATGGTGCCTTAAGTCTCATTCACCTTAAGCTTTCTTTTGTGATTAAAACAAAAGATCCCTTCTCAAGGACAAACAATATCTATCTTATCAGCTTCTTCTTAACGAAAATAATCCTCTCGACCCTCAACTGTCTGGCCCTACATTCTCAGAATCACAAAGAATGGTCAATAATTTTGAGCGTTATTTCTTTTATTATCTCCATTATCAATCAAGCTTTCTTATCCTACTCTCTACCATTCTACAAAACATGGGTGAATCAGATCTTTAGCTATGTAGGAACTTTTAACATCATTATTTCATTCATAGCAATATTGTTCCTAATTGCCAACATCATCTCAGAAGGTTCAACCAGTACCACCATCTTGCTCTTTGGCTTTCTATTATTCATTGGTTTTGGAAGCAAGTTAAACAGAAGCTATTTCGATTCTCAAATCGCCAGACTAACTCCTGAGCATTTCTTCTCGAAACTTTCGTTATCTCAGACTTATCGACTGATACAGAGACTAGGATTCTTGAAGACACTGCTCTCTAAGACAGTAGTCCCTGATACCTCTGAAAAGAAATTCCAGATCAGTGGTCTTCTGCAAGCAGGATATGCTAAGGAAATTATTGGCTTCCTCAATTCTGATCAAGTAGCTTCAAAATCTCTACCCAATAAGAGAGGAAGGAGAGAGAGAATATATCAACTGTACTATCAAGCAATATCTCACAACCCTAAGAATCATCTTCTGAGGTTGGTCCTGGCTAATTATTTAATTAAAGATTCCAAGAATATCTATGAACCCTCACTGCTTATTCAACAGGTTCTATCTGATAGAGATGCGCCTTTTAGGATTAAATTCTCAGCTGCTTACTTACAGAAGAAATTGAAAAACCTGATCGAGAATAATATGGAAGTAAAAACTAAAACTATGGATTTGAAGGCGTATTTCTATTCAACCAATATGTTTGAAGAATTCAAGAGGTTATTGGACTATCACTTAACTCTACTTGAGAAGTTCTATAAGCTGCTTGAAGATATGGCAATCAATAGCTCATCCTTGGTAAGATTATCAGCCAAACTACAAAGAAGCAGTACTAGAATCCACAAGTTCTGGGAGTCAATTCCTTATAATATCACTGAGAAGAAGGGAGCTTTTTATCTCGGATATGCGATCTTTAATGCCTGTTTCAGCTATGACTTAAAGATGGGCCGAATTTATCTAAACAAATATAAGAGTCTCTTGAGGAAGAATATAGAAAACTACAAAAGCAACACTATCGATGATATAAATCTCCATGACGATCACAACATATCCTTCTTTTTAAAGGGAGACCTGAACTCTCTAGGAGAAATCGTGGATTGCAGCTCCAATATCAAGAACAGCCTTGGGTACCCTAAGGGAACCTTGATAGGGAAAAACATCAATCTTATTTTGCCACCTTTCTTCCAAGGAGTGCTCACTGACATCATGAAGAGAAAGCTGGAGTCTAATGATGATTTATTCAACATAGATTATATTGATTGCTTTACAAAGGACCAAAATGGGTTTATTTCTCCTGTTAAGAATATGGTTACAATGTATCCAACCTTTGAGAATGGGCTACTATTTTGGTCATTAATGAGAAATATTAACTCTGAGTTTGATTATATGCTAGTAGGAGAAAATGGAGTTATTGAGGGATTCTCACAAAAGCTTCAATACGATCTCTGGATTAATCCCAATGAAAAGATCACTCTCAACCGCTTGTGTCCCTCCCTAGCCAAGTTAGAAAGGATTATGGAACTGATCTCAACAAACAAACTGGAAAATTCAAACGAGGAGGAGGTTGAGGAACAAGAGTATGTCAAACCTTATACAAGAAGCATCGAAGGAGAAGATCTTTCCAGACAATATGATAGTGACCAGATAACTATGGCTCAGGAGGTGCTTCATAAAGGAAGACCTTTTGGTTTCAAACCTCGAAAAATTGGAACAAAAAGAAATGTTACAAGTTATATTTGTAGATGTAAAATTCAAAATCACGAGGGAAGACTACTAAAAGTTTATGTCCTACAAAAGATCAATATTCATGTTGCATCAATCTCCCAAGTCTCTCAGACTAGAAATCAAGCTTCACAGGCTGAGGTGGAGAGGAAGATATCAGATGAGTACAATATCTCTCTGGAAGAATTCCAAGAGCCTACAAAGGAAAACAAAGCCCATCCAACAGAGCATGCGAAATCTCCTGCACTATTCATACGAAACGTCCAAGCCCAGGAAGAGATCATAAAAGATAATGACGAGACCATTACAAGAAAAACCGATCTTAAGTCAAAAGTTAAAAGATTGGCTTCACTGAGCTCATATACCCAGATTGAAGGAAGTGGCACTCCTACCTTCGACTATCAATCATCAATGAAGAGCGACATAAGCGAGTCTAGAAGGCGAGGAGAAACATTAGACAATTTGCTAAAATATCTGAGATTCTACAAATTCTCTGAGGTAAAAGCACCTTTCTTCTTCATAGCGATCTACTTAATTACCTTATTGTCAACCATCTGGCTGGTATATGATGGAGCAAGTAGTTCGATTCCCCAAATAAAGGGAACTGTAGAAGTCTTCACAACAATGCTAGAGAGATCAAATACAGCCTATGCCGTTATGAAGGATCACTATCTAATTTATCTAGCAGGGATTCTAGCCTTTGATCACTCAAGGTTTATTGAAAGTCTTAATACTTCCCTCACCAAGCTGTCAGAGTATAATGCAGATCTAGTGAACAAGATTCGATACTTGGAGCCTGCGACCAGAGAGCTCTTCTTCGCTGATAATATTAAAATATACTATGATGGCTTTGATGATATCAAAACCTCTCAAGACTACACCCTACTAGACTCGATGGGGTCTTTAAATGAAATTATAACAATAGGATTGTATTATGCAAAACATTCAGCTGATCCAGATAGAGCTTCTGACAAGCGATTCAAATATAGTGAAGAATATCTATTCCAAAACTTATATAATGACTACTTATTGAAGAACGAGCAGCTCCAAGGAACAATCTCTACTGATCTGAAAAATAAGGCTGACAACATAGAACAAAGATGCAATAATTTTATCACCATCACATCAATCTCCTTTGGAATTGCAGTTTTTGTCCTCTCTGGCATGTTGTATCTAGTCTACAAAAGGACCTGCCACTTCCTTCAGGATTTTATCAACGGAGGATATGAGACTGAATTACCAGAGCTATATTCCCAATTGAATCAATTCAAGGCCTTGTTGGAAAATAATATGGATCTTGCACAAAGCAAGAACTCTTTTCAAAGGACCTCCACTTCTAAAAGCCTCAGTAAACTGCAGAAGAAGGGGTATAATTTTGGAAAAAATAGATACTTGGAGGGTATGAGCATCTTCTTCCAGTATTGTACTCTATGTGTCTTGACTGTTATTTTACTGACCGTTGGACTAGTAATTCTAATTCTGGCCAGCATTACGTATAAGGAAAGGACTCATGATATTCTTCCCTTTATGAATGACATCACACAAGCTGCTAATATATCGCAACAAACTCAAAGTACACTCTCAGTCTTAACCTTGTACGTCTTTAAGCCAACTTACTATTACAAATACGGAGTTCCTAGTGACATCCTAACACAATATATAGAAGAAATGAGCGACATAGTTAGCTTGGAGAGAACCCATTTTACTTCTGACTTCCATGCAAAAATGAATACAGATATTTGCTCATATATAGATCTCTCTTTTTTTCCTAATTGCTCCACAGTACTTACAGGTATTGCTAAAGAAGGGATCATTTCTTCTGTAATCGTAATGGAAAATATCATTATGAGTTTCAAAAACAAGTATGACCTGACTCCTCCAAGCCCTTACAAGCCATTCATCGCCATGAATGAACAAGACATAAAAGATTGCAATCTCCTGGTTTATGATGGACTGGCTCCAGCTATCTCAAGCATCATATCAATGAGAACGAATGAGTTGTCTAATATGCTGGATGAGTCTTCTCAGATAGTCATTAAATATGCCATCATTGGAAATATAATAGCAGTCCTTATTGTCATTTTTGCTTTATTCTATTTATATCCAGCCTTACTTGCACAGAGAAAGACTATATCTAGGTCTATGCTATTGCTTCCTCCCCAATTAATTATCAGAAATAGATATCTTAAGGAATTCTTGCTGAGGGAAGATAAGAGATTCTTTTCTTTTATCAAAATGACCCAAGAGGAAGATCAGGTTTATACTATAGAAAATCTTCTTGGAAAGAAGACTAAAGTTATTATCACAAAGAAGGAAGAATAAAATTTCTTATTGTTTTACTAAAGTTTCGCATTGTAAAAAACTCAGTTTTGGCTGTAATTTTTCGCATGCCTTGTCTATGATATACGCTATTTTATTTAAAAGGCGGTTGATGCATTTGAGTAGAAAAGTGACATCCTATTAATTTTGTAAATTTCAAAACTTAGAACAATTTAAAACGCTTAATGAGAGTGAAGTTTTAGGAGTCATTCAACCCATCATTGTAGTCATTGAGAAGGGTAGGAATGAATTCACCTGTGCAGTGGATAAGTTGGCTTTAATCAGATCATCCTAGGCACGATGAGGAATTTAACCTAAAAAACCTAAGTGGTTTTCACCTTAAAAGTTCCTCTATTTTGCTTAGAATCTATTCAGATTGTGTTTATATGCATTGAGTGGCGAAAAAGTTAACCGTAAAATCAGAAGCTCCTTCTCAAAGAAGCTGAGATTGTCCACAGATAACTTAAAGATAACAGGAATGAACAGAATTCTCTCATCCTCAACACCAAATGATTTCTAGGAGAGAATTTTTAATTTTACTTCATAGATTTATCCTATTTTATTTCAGCATTTAATTAACATTCTGTATCTCGAAATTTTCAACAATAGTGTTCACTATTGTCGGAGGAAAAACGAATTTTTCATAAACATAATCGAAACCCAAGACAACAACCTCTATAAATTTCTTGATCTTTCTTAATTTTCTATTCTTCTGGACCTGATTTGGTATCTCATTTCGAGATGATTTAAGTAAAAGGGACTCGGCAGGCTGTCACAGCCTATATATTTGCGAAATTGCTCACATGATAAAAAAAATGCATTTTTACTTGCTCTATTACTTTATTCTCATTTATTTAATAAAAATTCAACATCAATTCATACGATACCAATATCTTAATTTATGTAAAGGGCATCATCTTAGAAAATGAATAAGTCGATAGAATAGAATTTTCTAGACATGGACCAGGTCCATTGTGAGAAGAGAAATTCCTGAATACTTCGTATAATTTTTATTATGGCAGAACCCAATGTGTCTTGTTATGTTGGAGTCATAGCCAGTTTTAGAAGCATTGCCTCAAAGATTTCTTTCGAAGAGTATTTGAGACAAAATGAAGACTTAAACCTAGTCATGAGGTATTCAAGATTTTGATTTATTTTCAGGTTCTAATAGAGATTTAATCAACCTGCCTCATTAATTTGTAAATTATCTTCTTCAGACTAAACAATCAACCCATAATCCAGAATTAAGATTTGAACAACAATTAGACTATGTTCATCACCCTTGAGTCAAGATTAGCTATTTAGAGGTATGAGAGTAAAAGTCAGATCAAAAGAAGTGACATGGAACCTCAGCTTCAAAACTAGATCTGACTGGTTGAGCCAATCCGAATATGGAAGGATTTTTTCTTGAGACCTTGAAACATTTGCTGGTGTATATCTATTAAGGATTCAAATTTTTCTCCATAATTTTCTTACAGTTTGATACTCTATGGAGGACTCTGAAAGGCTAGATTAAGGGTCTGTGTGAAGCATTGGGAATACAATCCAGTATCTAAACAGTTTTAGTGCAATATTGTATTTTTCGATCAATAGTTTAATAGGTTCCTTAATTTGGCCTTAGAGTATGTGATAATGAGCAGTTTAGTAAGCTCATAAAGCTGATGATATGATTATCGATATGGATAGGTCTGGGCTTTATTGTTAGGCAGGAAAAAAGTAAAAATTAACGAGTAGATAAAAATAAAATAATCTCAATCAATACCAAAAGTCATTGCCTTCATGAACTCTGCTCTAAATACGAATAAATTCAGATCTATACAGAAAGTTTCCTTCCAGCAAAGTCTCTTGGAAAAGGTCTGGGACAGTAGTATTATGAATTATCATCCCTTCTCAATGAATATTGCTGTTCTCATGCTTCTCACATCAGTCATCCATATTTCAGTACTAAATTTTGAGTGCGTCTATATCAGCCTATCAGAAACATCTGACAGCTTTAGCTCTTCTATTCGATTTCTTACAAGACTTATTCTTATCAGGCAGGCCATAGATATATCAGCCCTAACCCCTTTAGCCATACTTGTCTTAATTGCTGCGTGCTCCTATATTATCTTAATGATTGGGCTTGTCTCCGTTTTATTTATAGCACTAGTAAGACATGCGAAACTTTCAGAATTCATGTCTAAGAATTGGATTAATTTGGGTTATGCCCATTTATTCCTGTTCTTATTGCCATTGCATAATATTTGTTTGGAGGTTATTGAAACAGTATGGGAAATTCGTGGTTACACAGCATGGAAAGTAGTAATCGTTATTTTTACAGTTGTCATAGAAATCATCAATTTCTTGTTAGCAACTGTTCAAATTAAATTTTCAATCTCAATTAAAACAAAAGACCCTCTTTCCAGAACAAATAGCATTTATCTTGCCTCATCTACACTTCAGAAGATCATATTGAGCACTCTAAATTGGATCTGCCTCAAAAACAGTTCCAAGGATTCAGTCCTTATACTCACGCAAATAGCCTACTTTCTTCTAAATGGAATCAGTTTCATGATACTATTGAAGTCTGTCCCATTCTACAAATTTAGACTCAACAGAATATTGATTGTTATAGAAAGCTGGAATATGGCTGTTGTAACCACATCCGTATTCAACTTGATCTTCACAGGCCCTAAATATTCTACTCAAAGTTATGTCATTTTTATGCTATCCCTCTTATTTTCCATTCTCGTTACAAAGCTTGTTTATTCTTATCTCTGTCACAAGCACCAAAACCTGGATATTGAAGCCTTTTCTAAGAAGATATCTAAATTGGAGACCTATTGGCTTATTCATCAGCTACGTTTCACTAAAAAATTAATTTCAAATGGATTGAGTTTTGATCAATCTTTGAAGACTTGGAGCTCAGAGCAGGTCTTGGAAGGAGGGTATGTAAAGGATGTTTTACGGTTATTAAATCTTCCCGATGGCACCCACTCAACCTTCCCAGATAAAAAAGCGCGAAAAGATTTAATCATTCAATTGTTCTATAAAATTGTTGAGACAAATCCTAAGAACTCACTTATCAAGCTTCTCCTCATTAACTATCTTATCAAGCATTCCCAGAAAATTTACGAACCTTGTGGATTAATTTATCAAATTACAAAGACAAACCAATCTAGCTTTGAAAACCAGCTTTCTGCCACTATCTTACAAGATAGAATTAGTGATATTATAGCTTCTAATCTTGAAGCAAGAAAGTCTGAGATAGATTTGATCACTTATTTCAACTCCAATGAAGCCTATGAGAAACTCAAAAGCCTTATTTCTAACCAACTGGATTCGGCTGAAAAGTTCTATAAATTGCTCGGTGATTCGGAACCAGACGTATCTAAGTTTATTTCCCTCTCAAAACGAATTCAAGAGCAACAAAAGAGAGTCCATAAGTTCTGGGATAGTCTTCCTCAAGATTTCTTAGAAAAAAAATCTGCCTTTTATCTTTCATATGGACTCTATAACATCTACATAAACCATGATCCTCACAAAGGTACCATTCATTTCACCTACTATAGGAATCTCATAAGAAAAAATATGGTTAATTACAAATTCAATGTAATCGAAGACAGAACACTCTATGATTCGAATAACTTAACCTTCTTTGTGAGTGGAGATCAGACAACTCTGGGAAATATTGTAGATTGTAGTGCTAATGTAAGAAATACTTTTGGATATCAACGAGAAGAACTTCTTGGAAAGAATATCAATGTCTTGATGCCTGCTTTCTTCCAGCATATTCACAGGCAGCTTATCATGAACAAGCTAGAAAACAATGAAAAACTATTCTCTATAAGCCATATCCACTCTTTCGCCAAAGATAACCAAGGATTTCTAGTTCCTATAAGAAATTTGGTTGTAATGTATCCAAGATTTGACCAAGGTTTCTTGTTTGGATCTATTATAAGATCAGTGAGTTCGGATTTTGATTATATGTTGATTGGTGAAAACGGGAATATTGAGGGTTTCACACCTCGATTTGGCAAAGATTTGGGATTATCTCCTCAAGCTAAACTTAATGTCTCTACTATTTCCCCTCTCTTTGCAAAAGTTGAGAGACTTATCAATAAAGCTAACCTAGGAGAAATTACAAAGACACCGAAATCGCTCAATCGAGTTGGAACTGTTGCTACTAAGGTTTCCATATTTTCAGTTGTCAACATAGCACCCATTGGTTCAGCAATATCAGACAGCACGAATGAGGATAAGGATCTACTACATATTCTCACTAAGGCGATGGGTAAGGGCCATGAATTCGGTTTTTATCGTTTAAAAAATTCAATGAATATGAGTGTCAAATCTCAAAATGTTCCTTATTTCTGCAAGATTATAATCAGAGAATACGCAGAAAAGAGGATTTTGATAGTTGTCCTTCAAAAGCTGGACTCTTCAAAATCTATTCCCATTTTCTCAGCTGCAGGTGGAGAGTCAAAAACTCTTTTAGATGCCCTATCGGGTGTTATAAAATCGAATGACTCTCACGACTCTCAAGAAGGATCCATCTTCGAGAATGAATTTCCTGAGGCAAAGGAAAGGAATCCCGAAAGTCCTACCAACAAAAATCATGTCACGGACACTCCTCATGAATTTTTCAAGTTTTCAACCTCCGCTAGCCCTATATCACGAAAGGTCACTTTCCATTTCAATCGAAATGATCAATCTGAAGAAGAGCAAGTTCATACTTCTTCAAAACATGCTCA
>Ga0065720_1021184_pt1 | contig 11303 bp, 10 predicted proteins | sample Thericmetagenome_FD_59107 | JGI IMG/M metagenome (GOLD analysis project Ga0065720, IMG submission 59107) | Thermophilic microbial communities from the Joint Bioenergy Institute, California, USA of rice/straw/compost enrichment - eDNA_2 v2... | ecosystem: Engineered > Solid waste > Grass >... | reverse complement strand
GGCAGCTAGCTGCGGTGATTGTGGGAGCTGCAATATCCGCGTTTTCTGAGCTGCCTATGCGGCAGCTAGCGGCCTCCAGCTCTGAGGCGGTCTGCTCGGACATTTCTGAGCTGCCTATGCGGCAGCTAGCTCCTGGGCATCATCGGCCGCCTGCTGGGCGGTTTTCTGAGCTGCCTATGCGGCAGCTAGCGTGTTGGGTTTAAGGGCTTGCGCGGGCCCTCCTTTTCTGAGCTGCCTATGCGGCAGCTAGCACTCAGCGCCAGCAAGGGGCTGTCGGCGTGCATTTCTGAGCTGCCTATGCGGCAGCTAGCACTCAGCGCCAGCAAGGGGCTGTCGGCGTGCATTTCTGAGCTGCCTATGCGGCAGCTAGCCGAGGCGGCCAGCCTCGCTCGTCGCCGGCCGTTTTCTGAGCTGCCTATGCGGCAGCTAGCAGGCCGCCGGCGAGTGGGAGGGGTGCGGGGGATTTCTGAGCTGCCTATGCGGCAGCTAGCGTGGGGTGTCGGGGGCGTAGCCCCTGACGCGGTTTCTGAGCTGCCTATGCGGCAGCTAGCTGTTCGTCCAGTTGGATTGCGACATCGCTCATTTTCTGAGCTGCCTATGCGGCAGCTAGCGCCGCGAGCTGGGGGAGCGCGACCGCCTGCACTTTCTGAGCTGCCTATGCGGCAGCTAGCGGTCTCCGGGCGCGCGGGTGGTGGCGCGGGGGTTTCTGAGCTGCCTATGCGGCAGCTAGCCACGTTCTGCCCGAATGGCCGCCTGGATGTGCTTTCTGAGCTGCCTATGCGGCAGCTAGCGGGATCGGGTGGAGCTGGCTCATGCGGCGGTCTTTCTGAGCTGCCTATGCGGCAGCTAGCTACCACGCAGCCCAGCTCCCGGGCCGCGTCCTTTTCTGAGCTGCCTATGCGGCAGCTAGCACGGATCGCGGCCATGTCCGCCCGCGTCTTGCTTTCTGAGCTGCCTATGCGGCAGCTAGCGCGCATCCGGCGCAGGTCGTCGGCGGTGTAGCTTTCTGAGCTGCCTATGCGGCAGCTAGCGACGGCCGCCGCATCCATGCGGAAGACGCTATTTTCTGAGCTGCCTATGCGGCAGCTAGCCGTCATATCCCCGCACAAGACGCGCTGGACGTTTTCTGAGCTGCCTATGCGGCAGCTAGCGACAGCGGACGAAGCGAAGCGGGAGGCGGAGATTTCTGAGCTGCCTATGCGGCAGCTAGCTCATCGGGAACGTGTCAGTGGCGAATCGCACGTTTCTGAGCTGCCTATGCGGCAGCTAGCTAAAACTTCGGATGCTCCACGTGGCGCGGATCTTTCTGAGCTGCCTATGCGGCAGCTAGCATCATCCATGCGAGCAACCTGCGAAACGTCGTTTTCTGAGCTGCCTATGCGGCAGCTAGCACGGCACACCGGCATCTGCAACGGTGACGGATTTTCTGAGCTGCCTATGCGGCAGCTAGCGTACCGCCGCGCAAAGCTCAACAATCAGCGTATTTCTGAGCTGCCTATGCGGCAGCTAGCTAGCCGTTCCCGCCGCGGCGGGGCCTGCGAAATTTCTGAGCTGCCTATGCGGCAGCTAGCGACTCGTGACTGACCAGCTCGGCCGGCTGCGTTTTCTGAGCTGCCTATGCGGCAGCTAGCACTGACGCCCTCATCCACCTGCGAGTCCCAGCTTTCTGAGTGACCTGCCCCCAATCGCCGTACCACCAGTTACTGGCAAAGCCCTGGGTTGAAGGGTACTTGGTGTTGCTGGGTTTGGGTACGGTGGTTGGCAGCGAACTGTGCGGGCGGGATGCGACCGCAGCTGCTGTGCGGCCTGACCTCGTTGTAATCCCGGCGCCAAGCATTGATCACGTCGCGGGCCTGGGCAAGCGACGTGAACCAGTGCTCATCGAGGCACTCATCGCGGAACTTGCCGTTGAAGCTCTCGATGTAGCCGTTCTGCATGGGGCGGCCCGGCTCGATCAGCAGGTGCGTGATGCCGTGCTGCTGCGTCCAGGCGATGAAGGCCCGGCTGGTGAACTCTGGCCCATTGTCGGTACGCAGGGCGCGCGGATAGCCGCGGAACCGGGCGGCCCGCTCCAGCACCCGCACGACACAGGTGCCGCTGATGCCGTGGTCAACGGCAATGTCGATGCACTCGTGGGTGAAGTCATCGGCGATGGTCAGGCTTTTCAGGCGGCGACCGTTGGCCAGCGCGTCGCTGACGAAATCCATGCTCCAGACCGCATTGGGCGCCGTCGCCAACGACAGCGGCTGGCGCTCGCTGGGCGGACGGCGGATCTTCTTGCGGCGGCGCACGGCCAGGTTCGCCTCGCGATACAGGCGATAGACCTTCTTGTGGTTCACGTTCGGGTACTCCAGACGCAGCAGGTCATGCAGGCGGCGGTAGCCGAACCTGCGGCGCGCCAGCGCCAGTTCGATGATCCTGGCCGACAGCGCCTGCGTCGCAGGCGCCTGCTCGGGCGGATGGCGGAAGGCATCGCGGGACAGCCCCGCAAGGCGGCAGGCCCGACGCTCGCTCACGGCACATGCCTGGAGCATGCGGCGGACCGCCTCGCGCTTGCGTTGCGGGGCTAGCGTTTTACCCCGAAGCCGATCTTCAGCGCTTCGATGTCCAGGTGCGCCTCGGCCAGCAGGCGCTTGAGCCGGCTGTTCTCGGCCTCGAGGGCCTTCAGGCGCCTGGCGTCCTCTGCCTCCATGCCGCCGTACTTGGCCCGCCAGGCGTAGAAGCTGGCCGGGCTGAAGCCGTGCTGCCGGCCCAGCTCCGATACCGCCATGCCGGCCTCCGCCTGCTTGATGAACCCGATGATCTGTTCCGTGGTGAATCGACTCTTGCGCATGTCCGTCCTCTCTGGGTGACGGACTCTACCTAGCTTCGAGTGGTACGGCTCAGCGGGGGCAGGTCAGTACCCGATCGTGCATGCCGTCGTTTTCCCAGACATAGAAGTCACTCAGCTTCTCGGGTTCAATGCGCCCAGAGAAATCGTCGTCGACCGGGTCGATCTGGCTCGACCAATGGAGGCGATAGAACGGATATTCCGCCATTGGGGACAGAATCGAGCCTTGTCCAAGAATGACGTCGAGCGCATCGTCGACCATTTGGCACCCACCATCCGAGTAAGACGCCTCCTACGAGACGAGGTTGGAGACGCCAGGCAAGCGTTGCTCGATTTGACGAGCGAACAGATGGTGGTGTTGCAAGCGATCAGACGCGTCAAGCGCGCCATGATCCTCGGAGGCGCCGGGACGGGAAAGACGGTGCTGGCCGTAGAGAAGTCGCGTCAGCTCGCTTCGTCTGGTTTCCGCGTACTGCTGCTTTGCTACAACGCGCCCCTGAGACAGCATCTCGCGACGACACTGCAAGGCTCTGCGGTCGACGTCGAGACCTTTCACAGCCTCGTACTTCGTGAGGCACGGCGCGCAAAGTCGAAGACCCCATTCGAACCGACGAGCGAATGGTACGAAATCGAAGCCCCTCGCATCCTGGGCGAAGCTGCCGCTCGCAACGGCACCCACTACGACGCAATACTGGTCGATGAGGCTCAGGATTTCGCCACGGAATGGCTTTCGGTAACACAATCTCTCGTTGCAGACGATGGTCTTCTATATCTATTCGCTGACTCTCACCAAGATCTGTATCGACGAGGCTGGTCGACACCCAAAGGACTGGTCGAACTCGAATTGACCGTAAACTGCCGGAACACGGGTCCGATAGCTCGAAGGGTAGCCAGCATTTTCGACGATCGCCTCGACGGCAAGTTTGTCGATGGACCGGAGCCAAGGTTCGTGGAGGTGGACCGTCGAGAGCAGCTCACACCCTACGTCGTCGGCCTGGTCGAGAGCATAGTCCTCGAAGACAAGATCGAGCCGACCCAGCTGATCATCTTGACGGATTCCACATCGGTGGTCTCCGAACTGCGATCGACTGGCGCGGCTGGGTATCTATTCACCACACTGGACGGTCATGGTATCCCCGTCGAGACCGTCTACCGTTTCAAGGGGCTCGAACGTGACGTGGTGGTCCTTGCCCTGTCGGATGTCGCTATGGCGGAAGACCTTCGCGCCATTGCATACGTTGGGCTGAGTCGAGCGAAGGTGGGCCTTTATGTCGTAGCCAACCGAAAGATCAAGGATGCCATCGCCTGGGTCCCGTGAATCGAGCCTCATAGGCTCCGCAGGTACCCATGCTGTCCAAAGAGCGTCAGGCGGCTCAAATATCGATTGAAGTAGCGGCAGGATGGCTCTCCGACATGAAGGCAGGCCATGCAAGCCGCCCCTGAATCGGAACAACCCGGGTCCAGTGCGCAACGATGCTCGTCATACACGACGGCGTCGAGCAGACGGTGCAGTTCGGTCTCGAACACAGCCTGGAGCCCACCCAACACGAAGTCACCCCTCGCGGCAGCATAGATGAAGAATCCCAGATGCAGGGGAACCAGTAGCTCTGCAAGGGCATTTCTGTCGATGCCGGCGTGAACGGCAGATAGCCTCAGGAAGCGATGTGCATAGGAATGGACCAACTCGAGTAGAGCGGCGCCAACGGACCCGTCCTTCTCGTCCAGCGACGAAGGCAGGCGTGCCGCCTCCAAAATGGCCGATCGAGCCGTTCGTTCGTCGTGCCACTCGGCGAGTGGATGACCTGCATCGACCAACCATTTCGCGACCCTCATCGGATCCAACCTGACGAAAAGGGCCTCCGTCTCGGCGATGTCCGCGTACACCTTGTAACCTTGTCCATGGCGCCCCTTGTATGGGACTAGCCGCCCCTTGCCTGGCTCGTGGTCACCTCGCGTATAGCCGAAGTGCCCCGTGAGCACAGGGAAACGCTCGATCAGGTCGACAGCGCAAAGCCCGGCCGAACGCAGCGCATGCGCATATCTGACGCGGTAGAGCAGACCGAGCTCGCTGGAAGGATCTGTCGCCGCAACCAAATCGTCGATTCGTATCCGGGACTCCATTGTCGCCAGGGCGATGGTCACCGCCTGCGCCTCTGCATCTTCTCGCTGCCCCGATGGCAGCACGATGTCTTGATCTTGCAGTGTCCCCGGTACCGTTCCGGCGACGTCAAGCATTTTGTCGATGATCTCCGGGGACAGTCCTTGCGCCTCCAGTTGCCGCCTGAGGGTTTCACGGCTGGCAGGGACTTCTTCGACCGTCTTGGTCTTCATGCCATCAACGACCCAGCTCAATGCCTTGGGCGGCCCGCCCGCTTCCGCGATGGCGCGTATGCGCTCGCGCGACGGCGGATTGACGATCACGACGTTGCGGGGTGTATAGACAGAAGACGCACGATGGGGTTGGAAGGTGAGATTGCCCTGACCACAATCGCAAGGGACGTGTCCGAACCCTCTCCGGAGTTCTCGATCGCATACCGGACACTCGAATCGGATTTCGGTTGCAGAGGAAGTCCCCGGAAATACGATGCGCACCTGCCTGTGCTCGGAACACTTGGGGATCCAGGGTGCTCGGAGCGTGCCACACTTGTCGTGATAGCCCACGAAGAACAGCTGCCCCTTCTGACCTTTTGCCCCGCAAGGGCACGTAGCATCCGGCGTATCGTGTACCCTCTTACAGGATTTGCATATCCACGTTTTCGGAAATGGCTCCACTTCGACGCCGTTGTTCTCGTCGAGCGTCAACACGGTGATGGGTGCACCCGCGTGCAAATGTGCGACGAAACCAGCGTCCATTCCCACTGCACTCCACGGCGCCGCCTGCCGGATGATTTCCCGCCGAAGCGATGCCGAATCGATCTCGCCGCGAACTTTTGGATGCCGCCAGTCCTTGACTTTCCACACTCCGCCACGCAGGTCAACGGTCTGTTCCGGAAGGAATCCGAAGAGGATCTGGGAAGCGCTTCTCGATTCTTTCACCTTTCTCCTCCTTCAGACCCTGGTCCCGATGACCGGGACCTGCTTCTCGACATCCCGCAGCGACAGCATGGGCGGGCCAGACGGCGACAGATCGGAAGGGAAACGCGCGTCATTGGGTGGCACGAGGATGTTGCGGCGTAACTCGTCGAACCATACTCGCAGGTCCTTTCTCAACGGCTCGTCGAGCTCGCTTTGCAAACCAAGCGCTTCGATCAGAGCATCGAGTTCCACGTCGACGTCGAATTTCCCAGACGACACATAGTCCTTGAATGCACGCAAAGTCGTCAGAGCGGCTCCGGAAGACGCCTCGTGGATCACCAGTAAACGAGCCAATTCCAGGCCGGCAACGGTTCGGTCCAACACTCGGCGGCTGCGCCGGGTGACCGGGATGGGCTCGACGAATCGATCCCCTTGCTCGACGAATTGCCTGAAAGAGCGAAAGACCCCCGCGTCACGTTCCCGGCCGATCTTGTGGACGACGAACACTAGGCCCGGGAAGCGGCGCCCCACCCGGGCTGTGGCCTGGATGAATTCGGCTGCTGACAGCGGAATACCGAGCATCACCATCACGTTCAACCGATCGACGTCCACGCCGTGGGACATCATCGACGATGCCGATACGATGTGCAGCCGTTCTTCGAACGAATCCTCGGGGCTCTGTAATCTTTCGAGTATCTCTCGAACTTCCGAGAAGTCGGTCTTGCCCGTGAGTGATGCAGTATTGATTGCACCAGGAACGAGCACCTGCGTTTCCATCGAGCGCATCACTGCCTCGAGGTCACGCAGCGTATTCCCATAGACGACGTTCGTTCCATACAGAGAGAGCAACTCCGCCGAGAACCGCGGATCGACCCCGATCTCGGCACACGTAGCTACGGGATCTCGCGCCAGATCCCGCACAGCGATCTGCAACTCGGTCAGCAATCGATCGACCGTGTATTCGATGGTCACCCCCCGTGGCGCAATCGCCACGAACCGGCGCATCAAGCTTTCCGAATCCGCAGTCCAGAAACCGTCGCCCGCGCGTGGCGGTGGCACAGGAAACACACGTGCCGCTCTCCGGTACAGCACGTTCACTTGCTTTTCGTAGCCGGTCAGTGTCGCGGACGACGCGAGTATCTTGGGTTTCCTGCCGCAAAGGTCGTCCTGCAGTGCGTCGTACAAGGCCTCGTAGTGTGAGTCGACGGCCCCAAGACTGTCCCGCAGGAGGTGCAATTCGTCTTGGAGACGGAAGGATGGCCCGTACCTGTCTTTCTCCATGGGGAGAGGCTGCCGTGTCCCCCGACAACCGGGAACAAGGCATCCCGAAGGGCGTGAACTCCTCGGCGCATAGGTATAGCCATGCCCTTCCTTGGAGCACACACCCAAGGGCGCACCGACCATGCCTCGCATGGAGGCCTGTAGGGCGATCGATGCTGCCTTGTCGAGCGTCCCTACGACGACCGTCGGTAGAAACCTGTAGATCTCTTCATCGACCACGTAGATCGGCAGGGCGTCACCATTGGCCACACAGGCCGAATTTCCGCATCGGTGTTCGAGCCTCCATGTGCGTCGGTCGAATTCCATCCTTATGGAACGTTCGTGACAAAAAGGGCAATATTCCAGTACCTGATACCACCCCGGCATCTGATCGTCGTCGGGATCTGGTTCGCCAGCTTTTGGGTTTTCGGGGATGCGATTGGGAGTGGCCCCCTGTCCCACGAAGAACCCCAAGGAGAAGCCATCCCCTCCCAAGCCCATCTCACGACGAACCATTTCTGCGGATGCGATGGCGTCCGCGAAACGTTGCGTTTGCTGCAAGGACAACATCCTCAATGGGAAGCGGCTCCACGCCGTGATTCCTGATACCTTCCCGGTCATCCGGTCGTACAACGCGGCCGTCACCAGAAGGCCGAGGTACGTCTCCGTCTTGCCTCCGCCCGTCGCAAACCAGACGACGTCGACGACATCCGGCTCATGCTCCTTGTCCACGACCGACGAAAGGTTCGCGAGCAAGAACCCCACCTGGAACGGACGCCACGAGTCATACTTGCCCCCGGCACTGAATGACATCGCGCGATTCATTCCGGTGAAAGCGCGAAACAAGGCTTCGTCGGACTTCAATAGCTCGATGCCTTTCGCAAGGCGCTCACATTCGTGCTCGAACTCCTCTGCAGCCCGAGCCGCTTGTTCCCGCATCTCGGTCGACCATCCCTCTGTGTCCGCTCGATGTTCCAGTGCAGTCTCCGCCCAGTTGGCAGTTCCCCAGATCCTCAGTGCCGAAAGTAGAGCTTCCGCCGGCCTGATCGGATCGACCGCCAAATCAGCGAATCGCATGGTTGGCATCGGATCGTCCACATTCCAGTATCGGGGCCTCTGGCGGTCGACCGAGACTGCGTCTTCCGTGACGAAGCTTCCGGATTCGACACGCACGCCGCAGTTGATGCCGTACGCCTGGATGCCCCTGTCATATCTGAACGAATCTTCGAGCGCTTCGAGCATGAAGGGCGCCGTGTCCAAATCCTCGATCCGCAACTCGCACTGATAAAGCCGAGTATCCTTGAAATCAGGATGTTCCTTGGGAGAGCTATTGACCAGCGACACACTCAGCTCGTGATCACCGGACTGCCCAATCCCGACTTCGACGTCGATGCGTGCCGCGAGTCCGGGGCGCCCTGTCACACAGGCCAGAGCGTGGGCGAGCTCATCTCCGGCGTAGCGGTGAGTCCCGATCTGCACCGGTACGTCGATCGCGCATCTGGTGCAGACGGGTTCGCTTTTCTTCCAAATCTTTGCCGATTTATCCCACAGCCAGACTCGAAAGCTCGTGACGACATGGAAACGCCATGGCCCCGCCGCCCTTGGCTTGACCTTGATCCCGAATGCACAGGGCTCGAGCCGCTCCCCCCTGTCCCTCCAATCACTCTCGGCTACGGCTTCGGCAGACTGCAACCTTCCCAACCAATACTTTCCAGACGGCTCCACATCCAGCACTTCGTCGCGGTCGCCCCTACCGGCCAGGGTCATGCGTCTTGCCAACCAATCGACGAACCTCTCTCGAGCCGTGTCTGCGTCCATTTTCCTTCTCCTATGCGATGCTTTGCCTTCGCGATACTTTCTGCAGGCCTTACAGATCAAGAAAACAGCGAAGCGTATCCACTCGACTTGGATGTCGTAGCCGGCTCAGCGCCTTGGCCTCGATCTGCCGAATCCGCTCACGGGTCAAACCAAACATCTGTCCAATCTCTTCCAGGGTCATTCCGTCTCCGTGATCAGCCAATCCGAATCGGAGACGTAATACTTTGCTCTCGCGCTCATTCAGGCCACTCAGGGCGTCGTCGATGCATCTCACCAGATCGGCCTGATCCAGGTGCTCCTCCGGCGAAGGGAGATCGGATACAAGTGTCTCTATCAGTGTGAGATCGTCATACCCGTTGATCCTCTCGTCTAACGATGCGGGAACGAAGGCAGCAATCTGTTGTATGAAATGGACTTTGTCGATCGTCCAGGCGAGTTCGTCGGCAAGCTCTGCCATGCTCGTACGTCGCTCTGGATGTGCTTGCCCCAGGAGTTTGTGTGCACGCTTCAGCCGGAGTACGTCGTCATACACATACACCGGGAGCCGTATCGTCGTCCCCCGATCGGCCAGGGATCTCGTAATGGATTGCCTGATCCACCATGTCGCATAAGTGGAAAACTTGTACCCTAGCGTGTGATCGTACTTGTCCGCAGCACGCATCAGCCCCATCACTCCCTCTTGGAAGAGGTCATCCAGGCTGAGATCAGAAAGCCCTACGTATGGCTTCGCGATGTGGAGCACGAGCCGTAGATTCGCCATGATCATCGTCTCCTTCGCACGCCTTCCTCGTTCGATGATCCTGTCGTGCTCCGCCGATCTAGGCACGCCTTCTTCCAGTTCACGCTGAGCACGGCGTCCGAGTTCCATCCGCCGCCCCAGTTCGACTTCTTCCTCTGCGGTCAGGAGACATGAGCCTAAACTGCGCAGCCTGATGTCGAGGCGTTCGTACGAGCCGTCGACGCCAGCGTCGACAGAGTCGCCCCCCTCGACGCGGGGGCCTTCGGTCTCGTCCGGATTCTCGGACTCGTTCTCGACACTGATGCCGAGCTCATCAAGCTGCCGATAGACTTCCGCGCATTCCTCGACGGTCAGCTCTCGTTTCTCGAGCAACCTCTCCACATGGGCCTTGGACAAAAATCCGTCCAATCGGTCGTGGTCCGCTACCAAGTCTCTGACGACCCTGTCTACCTTGGTTTCTTCCATGCCCCCTCCCATGCGCATCAGCCTATCGGCTCCACACGACCCTACAGGCGAGATACTCACCGATCACCAAGCGGACATCGATTCCTGTCTGCCAGTCGACCGAATATCTATAACGACCTGGCTGCACGATCAGCCACGCTCCGCCTTGGGGCGGAGGGACGGATTTTCCAAAGGCTCGCAGGAAAGCGCGGCTTCCCAGCTCTGGCCATAGAAGCTGAGCTTCTCCCCCTATGCATTCGAACTCCTGCCTCTCTGCCTGCGACATCGCAGGGATTGCGCGAACCGAAAAGACGTCGGGCTCGTCGTGACAGGATTCGCTCAATTCGTAGGCGACATGCCCTCTCGCCAATTTCAAGACGACGTTGCGTACTCGCGCTTCATCGGGCTGCCACCAAAGACGGCCGAAGAGATCATCCGAGCGACACGCCACCAATTGAGCGGTGAGCCACGGATTCCTGGATAGCGCTCGTTTGACCTTTTCCCTCACAAGCCCTTCGGGTTCGGTCGTGCCGGCCATGACACACTCCAGCAGGCACGCCAGATATTCCTCGTCCAACGAAAAGCCGCCGTTGCACTCCCGGCAGGCCTCGACGACTGGAAGGTTCTCAGGAAGCGGATCGTCGAGGAAGACCCGTGATGGCACGTGGTCGACGGTATCGGGTCGGCCACCACAGTAGACGCAGCTTCCTTTCAGGCGCTCATCCACGAAGAGGTGTTTCGGATCCACGTGCGGGGCCCCCTTCAGTCGGTGTTGCCACGTCGCGCCACTTCCCAGCGACGCCACCCCGGTACATGCGCGCTCATCAGCGCCTTGAACATGCGCCCATGGCTGGTGTATCGCAGGTGCAGCAGTTCGTGGACGATGACGTAGTCCTGGAAGCGCTCATCTTGCGCGACCAGATCGGCGGCCAGGGTGACCGTCCCCGCGGACGAGCAGGAGCCCCACTTCCTGCGCATCTCTTGGACCCGAATGACGCGCGGGTTGACACGCAGCTTCACCGCCCAGGCCAGTGCCCGTCGTCGCAGTTCTTGTGCAGGATAGAGAGACGACTTCACGCCTCGCCCTCCGCGAGCAGCAGTCGGATGATCAGGTCGACCACACGGGCGCGCTCGTCCTGTCCGAGTGCCAACACGGGTTTGTACATGGCGGCGCGCAGGCGGCGTTGCTCGTCGGGG
>Ga0065720_1021182_pt1 | contig 11310 bp, 8 predicted proteins | sample Thericmetagenome_FD_59107 | JGI IMG/M metagenome (GOLD analysis project Ga0065720, IMG submission 59107) | Thermophilic microbial communities from the Joint Bioenergy Institute, California, USA of rice/straw/compost enrichment - eDNA_2 v2... | ecosystem: Engineered > Solid waste > Grass >... | reverse complement strand
CGAATGGGCCCGGATCCGGGTCAGCCTCGACCACCTCGCCGAGCACCTGCACGAGGTGCCGCTGCTGCTCATCCCCTGCCTGCGCGTGGGCAGCCGCGCCGAACTCAGCACCGTCCGCGGCCAGGCGGGAGCCTGGGGCTCGGTCATCCCCGCGTTCTGGAGCTTCATGCTCGCCGCCCGCGAACACGGCCTCGGCACCGCCTGGACCACCTGCCACCTCAGCTACGAACGCGAGATGGCCGAACTCCTCGGCCTCCCCTACGACACCGTCGTCCAGGTGGCCCTCACCCCGGTCGCCTACACGATCGGCACCGACTTCAAGCCGGGCCCGCGCGCCGAACCCGGCGCCTTCGTGCACTGGGACCGCTGGTAGCCACGGCCCACGCGCGTCGCCGGCCGCCCTGGCTTCGGCGGGCGCGCCCCGGCCGCCGCCTCGCCGGGCAGCCGCACACCCGGCCGCCTGCGCGATCCGCGCAACGGGTGACCAGCGGCTGCGCCACCGGCGACGCGGCGAGCGGGACGGCCGGACCGGCTCGCGGCGCGGCACCGGCCCCCGCCCAGGGGCAGGCCGGTGCGGACAAGGCGCCGGTCTGGTGCGGTGGGCCACCTCGGGGTCGGCGAGATCGGCCCGGGCCGGGCCGCGGCCGTACCGGGCGGTCAGTCGAAGGACAGCCCGGCGGCGGGGGTCACCCGGGCGGCGCGGCGGGCCGGGAGCACGGCGGCGAGGAGACCGGCGAGGGTGGTGGCGAGGACGACGGCGCCGAGCGAGGGCCAGGGGATGTGGAAGGCGGCCTCGCGGAGCGCCGGTCTGATGACCGTCTGGTAGCCGGACCAGGCGAAGCCGACGCCGAGCACGGTGCCGAGCAGGGTGGCCGTCGCCGACAGCAGCAGCGCCTCGATCGCCAGCGTCCGCCGCAGCCCGGCGCGGGTGAGCCCGAGCGCGCGCAGCAACGCGTGCTCGCGGACGCGTTCCAGCACCGACAGGCCCAGCGTGTTCGCCACCCCGATCAGGGCGATCACGATGGCGACGGCGAGCAGGCCGAGCACCGACCAGCTGAGCACGGACAGCTGCCGGTCGAGCGACTCCCAGGTGCGCAGCCCGTTCTCGATCGTCGCGCCGATCGGGTCCGCCAGCTCGTCCAGGTCGGCGCCGAGCCGGGCCGGGTCGGCGCCGGGCGCGGCGCGCACCCAGACGGCGTGCGGCTCGGGGGTGCCGGTGAGCGCGGCGAGCGTCCGCGGGGCGACCACGCCCGCCGGGCCCCAGCCGCTGCCGGCGGCGACCCGCAGCCGCGCCTGCCGCTCCCCGACGCGCACCGTGACCTGCTCGCCGGGCCGCAGCCCCGGGCCGCTGCGGAAGGCCTCGAAGTCGATCTTTATCGTCCCCGGCTCGACCTGCGCGAACGCCCCGCCGTCGCGGGCCACCTCCGCGGCGGCGGGCGCGGCCACCACCGGGAACGGGCCGTCGAGCCCGGACACCCGGGCCACGGCGCCGGGTACGGCGATCGCCCGCTCCACCCCGGGAGTGCGGCGCACCCGGTCGAGGACGTCGGCGCCGACCGGGCCCTTCGCCGAGGTGAGCGCGAGGTCGATCGGGTGCCGGCCGCCGATGTGCTCGTCGAGCGCGGCACGCCAGGTGGCCATCCCGGTGAGCGCGGCGGTCGTCAGGGTGACGCCGACCAGCAGGGCCGCGGCGGTGGTGGCGGTGCGCCGCGGATTGCGCGCCGCGTTCTCGGCCGCCAGCCGCCCGGTGGGGCCGAACAGCCCGATGGGCAGCCGGATCAGGCGGGGGACGAGCACCGGCCCGAGCAGGAGCACGCCGGCGAACAGCGCCCCGCCGCCGGCGAGCATCAGCGCCACGCCGTGCTGCATCACCGCCGCGGCGAGCAGGGCGAACCCGGCGGCCGCCGGCAGCACGGCGAGCGCCGCCCGCGCCCGGCCGACGCCCGTGCGCGGACCGGCCGCGACGTCCGGGCGCAGCGCCGCCAGCGGGCTCACCCGCAGCACCCGCCGCGTCGGCGACCAGGCGGCGGCCACGGTGACCACCAGGCCGACGGCGACCCCGCCCAGCAGCCACGACGGCGGCGGCGCGGCGGCGACGACCGGGGTGTCCGGCGCGACCACGTCGATCGCGGCGATCAGCCCGTACCCGAGGCCGGCACCGGCGACCGCCCCGGCGAGGGACGCGAACGTCCCGACGGCGGCCGCCTCCAGGCGTACCGAACGCGCCACCTGCCGCCGGGTGGCGCCGACACAGCGCAGCAGCGCGAAGTCCCGCAGGCGTTGCGCGAACAGGATGGCGAACGTGTTCGTGACCACCACCGCCGCGACGAAGACCGCGACCCCGGCGAACAGCAGCAGCATCACCCCCACGCTGTCCACCTGGTTCTGCACGGCGGTCAGCCGCTCCTCCGCGAACGCCTCCGGCGACTGCGCCTTCCCGCCCGGCGGGAGCGTGCCCACCTCGCCGCGCACCGCCACCGAGCCCAGGTGGAGGCGGTCGCGCCAGCGCAGCAGCTGCGGCCAGGTGACGTACACGTCCGCCTGCGCGGGCGGCGACGGCGACTCCACCAGGCCGACCACGCGCACCGCGGCCGCGGCGGCGCCCTCGCCGATCACCAGCCGGTCACCGATCGAGACGTCGTTGGCGAGGGCGAAGTGCACGTCCGCCACCGCCTCGCCGCCGCGCACCGCGAAGCGCCCCGATTCGAGCGGCTGCCAGCGCCACCGCTCGACCGTGGAGATCGGCCCCACGCCCGCCTCGGGGATCCGCCGCCCGCCCGCGCGCAGCGGAAGCGAGGCCCGGCCGATCGCGGACGCGTTCTCGCCGAGCCGTTCGGCGAACGCGATCACATCCTCCGGTTTCATGTGCGACGCCGGCCACCCCACCGGCGAGACCACCAGGTCCGCGTTCCGGTACGGCGCGCCGAGACGCTCGATGAGCGCGGCGCGGGCCCCGGCCGTGAGCACGCCGACCACGACGACGAACGCGACCGCGGTGGCGACCGCGACCACCGCCGCGACGTGCCTGCGCAGGTGGGTGCGGAGCGACGAGAGGAAGACGGTGCGCATCAGACGATCCGCCCGTCTCGCATGGTGACCACGTGGTCGGCGTAGGCCGCCGCGTCCCGGTCGTGGGTGACCATCACCACGGTCTGGCCGAGCTCGTGCGCCGACCGGCGCAGGTGATCCAGCACCTCCGCCGACGTGGCGCTGTCCAGGTTCCCGGTGGGCTCGTCGGCGAACAGCAGGTCCGGCCGGGTGATCAGGGCCCGGGCGATCGCGACCCGCTGCTGCTGGCCGCCGGACAGCTCCGCGGGCCGGTGGCCGAGCCGGTCGGCCACGCCGAGGATCTCCGCGAGCATGCGGGCGCGCTCCCGGGCCGCGTCGTCGACCCGCTGCCCGCCCAGCTCGAGCGGGAGCAGGATGTTCTCGGCGGCGGTGAGCATCGGCAGCAGGTTGAACGCCTGGAACACGAAGCCGACGTGCTCCCGGCGGAAGATCGTGAGGGCGTCGTCGTCGAGGGACGTGAGCTCGATGCCCGCCACGGCCACGGTGCCGCCGTCGGGCCGGTCGAGCCCGGCCAGGCAGTGCATGAGCGTGGACTTGCCCGAGCCGCTCGGCCCCATGATCGCGGTGAACCGCCCGCGCGGCAGGTCGAGATCGACGCCACGCAGGGCGGGCACCCGGACGTCGCCCAGGCCGTAGGTCTTGGTCAGTCCGCGCGCGGCCGCCGCCACGGTCCCCTGCTCGGCCCGCCGTACCGCGGTGGCGGTGTCCATTTGGGGAACGGGCCGGTACGGCCCGCGCTCGTATGGCCGTGCCGTGGCGTCGCCGGGCACGGCCGGTTCCCTGTGATCCATGTGGCCGCAGTCAACGCCACGCGATGTTGCCGGGCCGTATCAGATTTCGGATACGCCGCCGATACACCCGCTGTCCTAGCCTCGGTCCTCTGGCCGGCCTGCCGAGTGGCCCTGGCGGCGCCCGGCTCGTGAGGCCGGTACGGCGGCCGGGCTCATGCGGCCGTGTGGCCTGCGGCTGGGACGACCTCTGTCGCCAAGGCCTGACGACATTTCGGATATGGCGGCGATATGCCGGACCGTGTGGCGTGGAGGTCTGTGCCTGCCGGCGGCGGCCGCGGACGCCGGTCGGCCCGCCGTACGGCGTGGCGGTGCCCGGTCATGCCGAGCCGGCAGGCCTGGGCACGCGTGGCCGTACCGTGCCGGGGCCGGCGGGGTGGTGCCGCCGGGCCGTTCGCGGTTTCGGATACGCCGGCGATATGCCCGGGCTCGTAGGCTCGTTGACATGCGTGTGCTCATCGTCGAAGACGAGCCGTACCTGGCGCAGGCGATCCGGGACGGGCTGCGCCTGGAGGCGATCGCCGCCGACATCGCCGGTGACGGTGACACCGCTCTGCAGATGCTGGGCGTGAACGCCTACGACATAGCAGTCCTCGACCGGGACATCCCCGGTCCGTCCGGCGACGAGGTCGCCGAGCACATCGTCGCCTCGGGGAGCGGCATGCCGATCCTCATGCTCACCGCGGCCGACCGGCTCGACGACAAGGCCACCGGGTTCGGGCTCGGGGCCGACGACTACCTCACCAAGCCGTTCGAGATGCGCGAGCTCGTGCTCCGGCTGCGGGCGCTCGACCGCAGGCGCGCCCACTACCGGCCGCCGGTGCGGGAGATCGCGGGCCTGCGGCTGGATCCGTTCCGCCGCGAGGTCTACCGGGACGGCCGTTACGTCCCGCTGACCAGGAAGCAGTTCGCGGTGCTGGAGGTCCTCGTCGCCGCCGAGGGCGGGGTCGTCAGCGCCGAAGAGCTCCTGGAACGGGCGTGGGACGAGAACGCCGACCCGTTCACCAACGCCGTGCGGATCACGGTCTCGGCGCTGCGCCGGCGGCTCGGCGAGCCGTGGATCATCGCCACCGTGCCCGGCGTGGGGTACCGCATCGACACCTCGGCGGGCGGCCGGGACGGGGGAGGGGAGCGGAGGCGTGACTAGGGGGCACGGTTGAGCGCCCGCCTCAAACTCACGCTCAGCTACGCCGGGTTCCTGGTGCTCGCCGGCGTGCTGCTGCTCGCGCTGGTGTGGCTGCTGGTGCGGGTCGACGGCGGGGTCAGGAGCACGCTGATCCCCGACCGGTTCATGCTGGTGCGGGACTTCCTGCCGGTCGCGGGCCTGGTGCTGATCTTCTTCATCGTGTTCGGCCTGCTGGGCGGGTGGATCCTCGCCGGGCGCATGCTCGCCCCGCTCACCCGCATCACCGAGGCGACCCGGCTGGCCGCGAACGGGTCGTTGTCCCACCGGGTCCGGCTGACGGGGCGCAACGACGAGTTCCGCGAGCTCGCCGACGCCTTCGACACGATGCTCGACCGCCTCGAGGCGCACCTGGCCGAGCAGCGCAGATTCGCCGCCAACGCCTCGCACGAGCTGCGCACCCCGCTGGCGATCTCGCAGTCGCTGCTCGAGGTGGCCCGCAACGATCCGTCGCACGACCACCGCGAGCTGCTCGACCGCCTGCACGCCGTGAACGCCCGGGCGATCGACCTCACCGAGGCGCTGCTCGTGCTCGGCCGCGTCGGCCAGAAATCCTTCACCCGGGAGCCGGTCGATGTGTCGCTGCTCGTGGAGGAGGCGACCGAGACCCTGCTCCCGCTCGCCGGGAAACGCGGCGTCGACGTGCACGTCTCCGGCGACATCGCGATGGCCGCCGGGTCACCCGCGTTGCTGCTGCAGATGGTGACGAACCTCGTGCACAACGCCATCGTGCACAACCTGCCCGAGCAGGGCGCCGTGTGGGTCGCCACCGGGGTCCGCGCCGGGGCCGCGGTGCTCACCGTGGAGAACACCGGCGAGGAACTGCCCCCGCAGGTGGTGGCCACGCTCACCGAGCCGTTCCAGCGCGGCACCGGCAGGACCGGCGGCGACCAGGCGGGCGCCGGCCTCGGGTTGGCGATCGTCAAGAGCATCATCCACGCGCACGACGGATCCCTCGCCATCGCCCCGCGCCCCGGCGGCGGGCTCCGGGTCACCGTCCAGCTGCCCGCCCCGGCACCGCGGGCGGCCGGCTGATCGGCCGCCGCTCCTCGCCTCCGCCGCCTTCGTCGCGGCCGCCGTCTCGGTCGTGCCCGCACCGGACGCCGCCGGCCGGCGCCGGGCCGATCGATCGTGCCTCAAGGGCTCGCGCAGGCGGCGATCAGGCCCACGCGAGCCGCTGCGCTTCCTCGCGGTGCCGCCCCGGCGCGGCGTGCGAAGCGATCGATGCCGCTCCGCGGCAGCCCGGCCGGGAGCCACACCGGCGGGTGTCCGGTCGGCTCCGTCGTCTTCTGCCGCGGTCTGGGGGCGACGCACGCTCCAGGCGCCGCCGGGCGGGCCCGGTACGCGGCTCCTTATGGTTCCTTAACATCTACAGATCTAAAGTGCTAGGAACCTAGATAAATGGAGCTTTGGTGATCGACTTCTACCTGGACGCCAAGTCGGGCGTCTCGCCGTACCTGCAGCTCGTCCAGCAGGTACGGCACGCGATACGGCTCGGCATGCTGCGCGAGGGCGACCGGCTGCCCACCGTCAAGGAGGTCGTGGCGCAACTGGCGATCAACGCCAACACCGTGCTGAAGGCCTACCGGGAGCTCGAGCACGAGGGCCTGATCGCCGCCCGGCCGGGCGTGGGGACGTTCGTCACCGCCACGCCCGCCGAGGCACCGCTCGCCGCCCTCGGCCCGCTGCGGCTGGAGCTGCAGCGCTGGCTCGCCAAGGCCCGCCGGGCCGGGCTCGACGACGAGAGCATCGAGGCCCTGTTCCTGACCACCTTCAAGACCACCGCCCAGGAGGACATCGCGTGACACCTGTCCTGCAGGCCCAGGACCTGGGCAAGCGCTACGGCGAACGCTGGGCGCTGCGCGAGTGCACCCTCGACGTCCCCGCCGGCCACGTCATCGGGCTCGTCGGCCCCAACGGAGCCGGCAAGACCACCCTGCTCAAGCTCGCCGGCGGCCAGCTCGAACCCACCACCGGCGCCATCACCGTGCTCGGCGGGCGGCCCGCCTCCGGCCCCGCCCAGCTCGCCCGCGTCGGGTTCGTCGCCCAGGACACCCCCGTCTACGCCAACCTGACCGTCGCCGAGCACCTGCGGCTGGGCGAGCGGCTCAACCCCCGCTGGGACGCCGCCGTCGCGCGGGACCGCATCACGCGGCTCGGCCTGCCGCCCGGCGAACGGGCGGGCAGGCTCTCCGGCGGCCAGCGCGCCCAGCTCGCCCTCACCCTGGGCCTCGCCAAGCGGCCCGAGCTGCTCATCCTGGACGAACCGGTCGCCTCGCTCGACCCGCTCGCCCGCCGCGAGTTCCTGCAGCACCTGATGGAGGCCACGGTCGAGCACGAGCTCAGCGTCGTGCTCTCCTCCCACCTCATCTCCGACCTGGAGCGGATCTGCGACTACCTGATCCTGCTCGCCGACTCCCGGGTACGGCTCGCCGGCGCGACCGACCGGCTGCTCGCCACCCACCACCGGCTCACCGGCCCGCGCCGCCCCGCCCACCGGCCGCCCGCCGGCCGGCACGTGGTCTCCGCCCGCCACACCGGCCGGCAGAGCACGTACATCGTGCGCACCGACGCCCCGATCCACGACCCCGCCTGGACGGTCACCCGGCTCGGCCTGGAGGACCTCGTCCTCGCCTACCTGGACCGGCGCGTCCCCGAGGACCGGCGGGACGTCCTGGAGGTGCGGCGATGACCTGGCTCACCTGGCGCCAGCTGCGCGGCTCGGTCGCGATGACCGCCGCCCTGCTGCTCATCCTCGCCGCCGTCCTCGCCCTCACCGGCCCCGACCTCGCCGCCCGCTACACCGCCGGGATCGCCGAGTGCACCGAGGCCGGCACCTGCGAGCGGTTCTACAACCGGTTCTTCGGCGGGCACGAGCTCGCATTCCTCGCCGTCAGCCTCGTCGCGCTGCTGCTGCCCGCGGTCGTCGGGCTCTTCTGGGGAGCGCCGATGATCACCCGCGAGCTGGAGGCGGGCACGCACCTGCTGGTGTGGAACCAGAGCATCACCCGCCGCCGCTGGCTCGCGGTCAAGCTCGGCCTCACCGTGCTCGCCGCCGCGGCCGCCGCCGGGCTGTGCGGCCTCATGGTGACCTGGTGGTCCGGGCCGCTGGACGCCTCGGCGTCCGAGGAGCTCGCCCCGATGGCGCCCCTGGTGTTCGGCGCGCGCGGCATCCTGCCGGTCGCGTACGCGGCCTTCGCCGTCGTGCTCGGCGTCACCGTGGGCATGCTGGTACGGCGCACGCTCCCGGCGATGGCCCTCACCCTCGCCGTGTTCGCCGGGATCCAGCTCGCCATGCCGCTCGCGGTCCGGCCGTACCTGATGGCCCCGGTCACGCAGACCTACGAGCTCGGCGAGGTGAACGTGGACGGCGTGTACGTCCCCCGGTACGGCGGCTCGGCCGTCCAGGTCACGCTGAAGGCGGCGGTGCCCGGCAGCCCGGGCGCCTGGGTGCTCGGCAACGAGCTGCTCGACCCGTCCGGGCGCGTCGTCGCCGCCGGCGACGGCGGGGCGGCCGTCCCCGTCTCCACCACGTCGGGCGTCTGCTCGCCGGGCGGGAGCGCCGCCGGGGGCGGCTGCCTGGCCGAGATCAACCGGCTCGGCTACCGGCAGCAGGTGACCTACCACCCGCTCGGCCGGTTCTGGCCGTTCCAGTGGATCGAGGCCGGGATCTACGCCCTGCTCACCCTCGGCCTGACCGGGCTGTCCTTCCGCTGGATCCGCCGGCGCGTGTCATGACCGCCGCGCTCAGGGCCGCGGCGGCCGTCGCCCTCCTCCTCGCCGCGGCCTGCACCGCACCTGCGCCGCCGCGCGGCCAGGCCGGCGCCGGCACGGCCCAGGGCGCGGCCTGCGCGCCGCCGCAGGGCGCCATCGGGACGCCGACGGCCACCACGATCGACGTGATCGAGCAGGCGTACCTGTGCATCCTCGGCAACCACCACAGCGCCGCCACGCTCGACGCCCGCTCGCTGCTCACCGCGGGATTCGCCGCCCTCACCCAGGAGCTCGGCCGCGCCGGGCGCGACCTGCCCGAGGCCGTGATGCCGCCGCTCACCGGCGACCGCAAGGCCGACTGGGCGGCGTTCGAGGCCGCCTACGTCAGGATCACCGACCGGGTGCCGGACCTGCGGGACAGGCTCGCCGTGGCCACGCTCGAGGCGATGGTGGCGAGCCTCGGCGACAACCACGCCTCCTGGACGCACGAGGCCGAGCAGCGTCACCCCGACCACTACGACGGCGACGGGTACGGCCTGGGCCTGACGGCGAACGTGACCGGCGCGCAGGCGGAGCGCGATCCGGGCAGCGCGCTTCCCCCGCTGTTCATCACCGAGGTGGAGGGCGGCGCGGCGCGGGCCGCCGGGCTGCGCCCGGGCGACGTGATCGAATCGATCAACGGGTCGGCGCCGTTCATCGACGGCAGGCCCACGCCCGCGATCGCCGCCCTCTACCCGCGCTACCCGCAGGAGCGTCCGGTACGGCTGGAGCTTTCGCGGCCGGGCACCGGACTCCGATGGAGTGTGACGCTCAAGCCCGGCCTCTACCGGCGGGATCCGGCCACCCTGCGGCTGGTGCAGCCGAAGGTGCTCGACGGCGGGGTCGCCTATGTGCGGGTGCTCGGCTTCGCGTCCGGGACCGCAGACCGGGTGCTGCGGGCGATCGCCGAGATGCGCAAGGACCGGTCCCTGTCCGGGGTCGTGCTGGACCTGCGCGGCAACGGCGGGGGCAGCCCCAGGGAGGCGGTGCGGCTGGTGAGCGCGTTCGCCCACGGGAAGGTCACCGCCTACCTGTGCGCCGCGGACGGCGGGTGCGAGGCGTCGCGCACCGACGACAGCGTCGAGCTGGTCGGCCTGCCGCTGGTCGTGCTCACCGACCGGGGCTGCGCGTCGGCGTGCGAGCACTTCGGCTCCGCGGTGAAGGATCTGCGCGCCGGGCGGCTGGTCGGCACCAGGACCGCCGGGGCCATCTCCGGCCCGGCCCAGCCGTACCTGCTGCGGAACAACACCGTGCTCACCTTCCCCGGCAGGCGCCACCTCGGGCCGAACCGCGAGGTGATCGACCGGATCGGGGTGCCGCCCGACCACCACGTGCCCCTCACCGCGAAGGACGCGGCCGCCGGGCGCGACCCCGCCCTCGCCAAGGCCGTCGCCCTGCTGCACGAGTGAAAGGACCCGCCGATGAGACGCCTCATGGCCGTCGCCGTCGCACTCGCCGCCTCGGCCGCGTCCGCCTGCTCCGCGCCCGCGCCGCCCCGGCCGGCCGCCGCGTCGCCGCCGCCCGGCCCGGCGACCCTGCCGGCCCCCACCGGCGGCCATCCGGTCGGCACCACCGTCCTCCATCTGAAGGACGCCTCGCGCCCCGATCCGTGGAACCCGGACGCCGAGGCGCGCGAGCTCAAGGTCACCCTGTGGTATCCGGCCGCGCGGCGGGGCGGGCGGCCCGCGCCGTACATGTCACCGAAGGAGTCGGAGCTGGCGCTCAGGCGGCTCGGCGTCGCGGGCGTCCCGGGCGACACGCTGAGCAGGACGCGCACGAACGCCGTCCAGGACGCCGAACCGGCCGGGCGGAGGCTTCCGCTGGTGGTGCTCTCGCCCGGCTTCACCCAGCCGGTGAGCACGCTCACGTCGCTCGCCGAGGACCTGGCGAGCCGGGGATACGTCGTGGCCGGGATCGACCACCCCTACGAGAGCCACGCCACGACCCTCGCCGACGGGCGGATCGCCGAATGCCTCGCCTGCGACAGCGAATCCGACCCGGGCTTCGGCGCGGTGGTGGCCGAGGGGCGGGCGGCCGACGTCTCCTTCGTGCTCGACCGGCTGCCCTCGGCGTGGGACGGCGGCGGCCGGATCGACCGGTCGCGCGTCGCGATGGCCGGCCACTCGATCGGCGGGGCCTCCGCGATCGCGGCGATGCTGAACGACTCCCGCGTCCGCGCGGGGGTGAACATGGGCGGCACCACCTACGCCCGCATCCCCAAGGGCAGGTTCTCCCGGCCGTTCCTGTTCCTCAGGCCGGCGCAACGGGTCCCCGGGGAGCGCGACAACTCCTGGAGCCGCGACTGGCGGCTGCGGGTGGAAGCGCCGGCTCGTGCTGTCGGGCGCGGAGCCGCAGTCGTTCACCGACCACCCGCACACGGCCGAGGCCCTCGGCGTCGCGCCGCCGAGCTCACCCGCACGTACGTGGCCGCCTTCCTCGACCGGCATCTGAAGGGCCGGCGGCAGCCCTTGCTGGACAAGCCCTCATCGCGCTACCCCGAGGTGAGGTTCTGCCCCG
>Ga0065720_1021181_pt1 | contig 11312 bp, 9 predicted proteins | sample Thericmetagenome_FD_59107 | JGI IMG/M metagenome (GOLD analysis project Ga0065720, IMG submission 59107) | Thermophilic microbial communities from the Joint Bioenergy Institute, California, USA of rice/straw/compost enrichment - eDNA_2 v2... | ecosystem: Engineered > Solid waste > Grass >... | reverse complement strand
GGGGGGGAATGGGGAGATAAAGCACTTACCGGAATGTCACTACCATACAGTCATGATGTTCTTACTCTCCAGCTAATGCCGATGAACCCATACAAAATTTGAGGAGCAAGAACGTGTACCACCAGTCAGGATACTAGACACGAAGCTAACATGAAGTCAAAGCGACTTCAGATGAAAGACACTTCCGAGTACATGGTTATCGGAATCTATTTCATGGCTTCAAGGACATAAACAAAGAATGAACTTGTTCACTTAAATAAGACTAGCTATAGCTCATGAGGCATCTCAGTTATCTACAAAGCATTCGTTAACTGGTCATAAGTCATCCCGTCGTAGCTGACATGACAAGTGACTGGTTAGGGATTAGCCAAGATCATACGTCCAGCTCTCTCAACGATCACTCCAGTCCCTTCATTATTCATAATGCAGATAGGTCCTTTCACCGTTCATAGCTCATCAAATCTTCCCCTCACAGCTAGATGCCCCCCTCAACCTTCTCCCCATCCTCTCACACATAAGCTCTCGAGTGACTGTGCGAACTCCTGCTCCCACCATGCCCACTCCTGCTCCTGTGCCTACTATGATGGCTACTCCTGCTGTCCCACCTGCGCCTCGGCGGAGTTCTATTCTTCTCAACCGTCTTTATATACAACCATGCCACAACCCCCGTGATAAAGAAAAAGATTACATTCATAATCCCCATCGCAAAACCCGCCTTCAGCATCGCACACCCCTGATCCACACTAACCTTTACTGTGTTCAGATTCGCACTGCCAAAAATCCCCAGACTCAAGGTAATCGGATCGCCCTGTTGGATATCAGTGCAGTCCGCATTGCGGATAAAGCGGAGTTCATAAACGGCAGCGATGAGGGTGCCAAAGAAGCCGAAGTCGATGATGGAGACGAGGCGGCAGTTGCCAGTGGAACGGTGGTATGTGACGAGGCTGAAGATGCAATAGGGTACGGCGAGGGCGGAGGTGATGAAAAGGATGAGTATGTGATCAGGGGCAAGTATGTTGGCGTTGAGATATTGACGCAGGAGGTGGGCGAACATGCCTAGGATGGGGATCTATGGGGGGTTAGTGAGGTTGGGAGGGGAGAGGGAAATGTAAGAAGACCTACCAAAGTGATGATCTCCATAAATCGCCAAAAGAGGAAGGTGATTGCGGACATCTTGAAGGTGGTTTTGCGCTGCGCGGCTTCACTATGGTAGCTCAGTTTCTCACGAAGTGAAGTTGATAATGGAATTCACTCTTGCTCGGTGTTGATTATAGTAAAAGGTTGCCGTGAGCTGCACTGACGCTGTTGTACAGCCGTCCGTGATAGACGATTGACAAGGCAGCTGACCAGTCGTGAGATCAAAGGATCGTGCAATACAGCTGCAGCTGGGGAGCTTTGGCTCTGGAGACGCAGTCTTTATCTCCCTCCTCTTGTTGGTTGCTGACAACTCACGGGAGCTCCCACTGTGCGGCGTGGGCGTAAGACCATCAATCCTCTCGTTGGTAGACAACAGCAAGCAGTTATCGCTGTCTCAGCTGTTGCGAACTGCTTGCGTCGCGGACTTGATTATGGCCAAACTCTCCGTCGGACGGCACACGTCTTGAAGCTTATTGCCCTGCAGCTATGCTTTTTGAAGCGAAGCGGGATAGAAGAAATGAGGCTTCTTTGACAAAGTTGTCAAGCAGGACAAACGAGGTGACATGCAGCACGCAAGCAGGAAGCACGCAGAGTGTGCAGCAATTAAGCAGCTTTGCCCAGGGGTGTAACTTGTGCTCTGTTAAGCAAGAAAGTGGGTAGCCCAGGGCAACATGAAGAGTCGTTCTCTTCAATCAATTGCAGTAGTACAAAAGGCGGGGGCGCTTCTGCACTGAAAGCATGGACCCGGACCGAAGTCAATATTCAGGACCTTGTTTTCGTCGGTTGGGATGAGAATAAAAGCAAAAAGAAAAGATGCGGGTAGATGAGCGCTATTTCAGGGAAATGGGGAAAAAAGAGAAAAAAAAAAGGGACTAATCTAAGAAAGATCTGGAAAATAATTCAATACTTTGCTGCTATGTGCTCCAGCCCTCAAAGCAAGCTGCTGGTGAAAAATCCGGAGGTTGGGACCGTTGGGCGCTGAGCCCGATCCGAGTGATAAGGAGGAACCTCAGCTTGGCAGTTTTGTGTAGTTTAAAATTTGCTTTCACAAGGAAATAAACAAATAAACGTCTCAAAAAGTGGTATGATAATTTTATAAATTTTTTTATTTTTTTCAAAATAAAAATATTTGTTTCAATTAAATTTCAAAATATTTTAGAGTACAAAAGTTCGCTAGCTAACATTGTACCTCAGCATCAAAAAAATGAACCAGATGTGGACCCCACAACTCGATGCCGGCCCGCCGTAAGCGCCCCGATGGAAATCCGGATGGCTGGGTTGTCACCTAACCCAGCTGACAACTCATCACTCCGTCGGCCCCCTCATCCAGGCACGATGACCTCATCGAAACCAATTCCTGCAGTAAGAGGGACCCAAATGTCAATTCACATTCACAATCCAATGAATTAATTTTTACCCTAGTTACTATCTGCACTTTGGTAAAGATGTAGGTATCACAATGTAAACACACTGACACTATCCAATGATGATCCCATCCCAAAAATCCTACACATGTATGTTACTTTCACCCAATGATGCCAAATCCTCCTGCCCGGCAAATCAATCAATGACCCCTAACTCATCAAAATCCCTAATAATCAGTCCCAGACCATCATCCCCATGCCCATTCCCACCATGTCTGCGCAATCTCCTTCCTTCCGCCCCAAAACCTGCCCCCGCCTTATTGTTTCCCCGACTATCCTCCGTCCCAACCTCCGAAACCGACGCCCTCCCCGTCTCCTCACTCTCCTCCGTGCGTGTCGTAGCCCTCGTACTGCCCCTCTCATTATCTGAAAATGGCGCCGGCATCGCAAAGCTCTTCTCGTCCACATCCGCAACCACGTCGTCGTCGTCCCCCGCAACAGATTCATCCGGTACAGCGTTGAGTCCACTGCTGCCGCCGCCGAGGGCGGTGCTCGCGTATCGGCTTGGCACGTGCCCGGTTGTGGAACCCCCAGGGCTGGTCCCGCTTAGGTTCCAGTAGCCGTCCCAGCCGTCGTCGTGACCCGCTCCTGAACGAGTAGAAGAGGACATGAGGTTTGAGCCGATGATGGCATGCTCGCGGGGCGTGACGGGCGACGTGCCCATCGATGTAGCAGATGGCCTACGGGGGATGGCAGTCGCCCTTGCCGACGCTGATGCCGACGCGGCAGCTACCAGCGCCGAGAGAGGGGGTAGCTGAGGAGGGTGTGAGCCCCACGGATCGTTGTACCTCTGTCCCTCCGACGAAGAGTGTGAGATCACGCTTGCGGCGGAGCTCACCGGTCCCGTAGACGACGTGGCGTAGGTCATGGCCGTCGGAGGACGGTTACGGAGACGGGGTGGGGGTCCTCCCCGGCTGCTGTTGCTGGGTACGCGGCGGGTGCCGCTGCTGCCGGTTGTGGTACTGCTCATGGTGCCTCGCGGGACGGAGGGGAAATGTAGGCTTTGGCTGCCGTAGGGGACGTCGAAGCCATCGTGGTGATAGCGGTGGTGAAGACGGGAATCGACGGGGCTTGTACCCAGAGCATCCTCATCTGCAGAGCTCTCGCCTCCGTTGGCAAGCCCGATACCTCCGCCCGGGCTGAGCCCGCCCTCCCAGCTGTCCACGACAACCCAGCAATGTGACAGTTCGTGCGAAGCCTCGATAGCAAAGAGCCCATGTCTCCGAGTCTTCCATGGCGGCAGTCTAGCCTGGCCACGCATCCGGACCGAGAGGTGGTACGCTACGCCCTCGGAGTACCGCACGCCAGGGGAATCGACCGCCACGGTAGCAAGCGTCTGCAGCACGCCGTAGATGACGATCCAGCGACCGCGGCGCGCAGTTGCCGGATCGATCTCGCCAACCATGTCAGACCGCTCGAACTTGGCGAAGGCGTCTGTAAGCCTGGAGTGAGCGAAGTCGCTGCCAAAGGTGCACAGGTTAGTCGCTTCCGTGTAGGCAAGCTGCACACGGCGCTCGAGAGCTGAGGTTGACACATTGGTGCTGCTGCTCGTCGGGGTGTTGGTTCCCGTGTTCGGCGGGCTTGGCTTGTTGCCTGAACGGCCAGGGAACAGAGAACCGATGCCAGAAGCGGGCTTCGCGGCGGCAGTGCTAGAATTACTCGAGGTCGTGGTCGGCGGGATGGACTCGGGAACAAGAGGATATGGATGAGGAATATGAGGATAACGGTGCTTATTGTCAAACTCGATCAGCATGTCGGTCATGGGCAGATCGGAAGTGTCAGCCTCAAAGTCACGGTTGCCGCTCTTGCTGACCATCATCCACTTGCGGCTTGGGCGAGCCTCAGACTCATCCCAGATAACGTCACGGTTGACGAGGTAGTCATAAAGCGCAGCAAAATCCTTCTGGAGAACTTGAGCCACCGTCCTGGTCAGCCACACCTGTTCACCCTCGCCCTGCCGGGCGCCCGGCTGAACAACCGGCGCTGGAGGCCAAGTCCCAAACTCGCGTGTATAGTGCTGCAGGAAGAACTTCTGCAGTCTATCCGCAGCGGCCTTGGCAGGGGAAGCAGTCACTGGACCGCTGGGGTTAGCAACAACGGCGACCTCAGAGGGCCACATGTCGCCAAACTCAAACGCAGCCAGACGTTCTTCGGCCGCCTGGACACGGAGCTGCGTCTCAAGAGATGCTCTCTCAAGGAGGGCTTTGGTAACCGGTGTTACGTGTGTAAAATCGGCACACTTCTCCAGCCGCGAATACAATCCTGCACAGTGCAAGAAGCTTTCGCGCCACCCCTCCTCCCAACGAACATCACTACCTTCACTCCAGGCAAGCAGGCCGACGGCTGTCTCGGGGTCGTTGCGCACGTCGTCGAGTCCTCGTGCAGTCAGGTACTTGATGATGGTGCCGACGTTGTCCGACTCCGGAGGCATCCAGGCAATGAGACGTGTGTGTAGGTCCGAAAGGGCTTGGTAGAGCGAGAAACCGACGAGAGAAGCATGGTACAGGAGGGCGAACACGTTGCGCGTTGTGATGTTGTGCCGGAGCTGTTCCTGTGGGGACATATTCGGCGGCGGCGGGAAGTACATCTCATAGGATATCTGCCCATCGGCATCACAAATGCTGTTGTCTTCTGAAGCGGGCGGGGTCGGCTGTTTCGTCCGTCCGTAACCTCCTGAGCCGAGATGTTGCTGTTGGCTGAAGGGCATGTTGACGTCCTCGTCCGTCAACCCCTCTCTCAAGAGTGTGACAAGATACCGAGACTCGGTAGCCTCGATGATGTGCGATGACAGCCGGAAGGACGGGTTTAGAGAGCCCTGACCCTTCTGGCCAAAGTAAACCAGCACATCGCCGTTCGGATCCCAAAGTTCTGGATCCTTCCTCAACTTGTTCCAACGCTGCACCGGCCGGCCTCCTCCAATCCAGCGCTTCATGACCGACGGCCCAATAGGCTGGGGTGTTGCCTCTGGTACAGGAGAGAGGGCATGTCCTTGAGGAGCCACAGGCCCCGGATGGATCGCAGTCGGAGAGATATCTGGCGGATGGACATCGTGTGGGCTCTTCGGTACTACACCAGCACCTCGTGATGGACGAACCACGGCCGATGACGGGGGCCTCTCTGCTTCCTTTGCCTTCTTATCCCCCTTCTTGAAGGTGAAAGCCTTAGCCAAGCCATTTCTTACTTCGCTGCTTTTCTTGTCTAGCACGCTTCTCAAGCCGGACTTCTCGATACCAGAGACCTCGCTGGTCGGGATGACAGGTCGAACAACTCGGACATACGTGACATGCTCGGCGGGTGCTGCCCGGCGTGATGGTGGCCGGGCAATTTGTGCTGGCCCAGCATGAGTCGGATACTGGGGATACGCGGGGATTTCTTCCCCGTAGTAGTATGGCGCATTGCTGTCAATCCTCGTGAGCCCCGGGTCTCTTTGACTGCCATATGTGACGGGGGGCACTGGGGCTATGGGGTAGTCGTTGATGGTAGCATTGTCGGAGGAGCTCGCATTGGATTTAGCACGGGCTCTCCCACCTTTGGTGGGCTCATTGATCTTCTTGCGAACGTAGGCACTCCGGCCAGACATGATTGTGGTTTGTAACGCCGAAAGCCGGCATCAGCGGGGTAGCTAGGACTTCGGTGGGAGAGTTGGTGAGCTTGATAACCTTGGGGACGAATGACGGGATGTAGCTGCAGCGTTGTCGCTCTCCTGCAGACGACAGCGTCCCGCAAAGGGGAAAAGGAGGGGAGCAAGACCACCGCTCCGAATGTTGTACAGCACGGAGAATTCTCAGATGTCGGGACTGGGACTGAATGAACAGAAAAAGCTGGTCACTGTCAAGTTGGAAAAAAAAAAAAAAGGAAGTCCCGGCAGCCTGCGTTGGGCAGCGGCTGAGGCCGAAAACAAAGTGAACAGGGGTTCGGCCGCGGGAAGAGTTTGGAGCGCAGCAAGGAGGGACAGACAAGGCGGCAAGATGTTGTTGAACCCGAGGAGCAGATGTTGCTTTTTCCCCCTTGTGGCGGCAGACGAACAGTGACACGTCCACAGGGCAGCGCGGGGCACAACACGCTCATGCACAGGCTGATCTTAATATCGAGCTTGTCCCTTGGGGTCCTTTTGGAACTCCTTTCAGTCCCCTTTAGCTATACTCAGACCGCAGAACCGAAGGGACGGAGCCGATTGCACGGCCAGGGTGCTACTGCTACTGTTGCTGTGGTGTGCTCGCTTGGGTCTGGCGATACTGCAGATGCAGAGCCACGAATAGCTCGCTTGGTTGCTTTAGCCTTCCAGGAGTTGCTTGTGGGGAGCTTTTCAACTGCAGATGAGTTTCAAGCATGTCGAGTCTGGGGGAGCAGAGAGGGAAAGGGAACAGAGTGCAGAATGCAGAGAGCCGCGGCAGCCATGGCGAAGCGGGAGACGCGGAGATCATCTAGTTCATTGGACCAGTGAGCGCCACACCGCAGCATTAAACCTCTGCAGAGCACTCCATCAACCGCCTCTCTCATAGTCCTTCATCCTCGCTCCCATCTCCCAACTTACCATATTTCCATCTCTCCATCTCTCCATACTCATAAAAACCAATACCTCGGCGCTGGCTTGGTGCGCAAGATAGATAAGTATCTCTGCGAATGTTGACGAAAGGCCACTGGCCACAGAGGTATGGACTAACCGCCCCAATCCCAATCGCACGTCAGCCAACGGCAACGAAAGGATGCACCGGTTGGCGGGAGGTGACGAGTGGAGAGACGGAAGGGGATATTGGACGATGCAGCATGGCACCAAACCCTCGGGCTGAGCTCAGTGGCTGCAACTGGGGGTGGTCGATAAGGAGAGCGAGCATACGCGTGGGATGTGTCATGGGTTCTGCAGCGCAGAGATAACGATCGATCGAGCGCACTGCACGCCGGCCTGTGGCACAAGGGCTGTTGAATACCGGCCCATCTCGAGAATAAAACATATCATGGAGCTCTCTTAGGCCAGGAGAGCTCAAAATTGCGATTTACATGGAACGCTGCGATCGCTGTCGGCATTGTTGAGCTGGAGCCAGGAAGAGCCGCAGTTGCTATGACAGAAAAAAAAAGATGGCGACCGGATTGAAAGCAGGCAAGACCCAGATCAGGGCACTGATAAGATACCCCAAACCGCGACCTTAAGTGGGGGCGTGCAACCCCACTTTGATCAGGGTTCCCGCGAATCGGACTAGGGTCAGTCAATGGTCGAGCGGGAAGACAGCGGCTTGGCGCCTGTGGGTCAAGTCTGGACAAGCTAGCGCGCACGTGCAGATGGATCCAGGACCCGACTTTGTGGGCGCAATCGGACCAGTTTCGCGTCGTCGGCGACACGCTTCTGACCATCACGCATCACCAATCTGAGAGGCGTCGATAGAAACAAAAATGAGGCGATTCACAGCACGAAAGGTCTGCTTTTGAAGGTTGAAAAAAAAAACCTGGGCCTGGAAAAGTTGCACAATAGTGCAGCGCCCTGCAGCGATAAGCAGTGTTGCACTCCGATACGACAGCGCACAAACCCCAATTTTCGCCGATGAGACACAGGAGGATTGGATCATTTGGACGCACCGAGAATGCAGCTGCTGCATTTGTCTCTGTTTGAACCACACGAGAAGCCGAAACAAGATGCCTGGGCCGGGTCTTGTCTTGGAGTGTACTTCGGGTGCCATTGCCGATAAGGCACGTCCATGCAGCATTGCTTGTCCTCCCCACTCGCCTTTCGCCATCACACCCTTCGGCTTCAACGCTGTGCCATCGCCGTAAGCAGTCATTCCGCAGAATAAAGGCATGGCCGAGTCCACAAGAACGGGGTAAGCACCTGAACTAAGCAGAAAGACCCGAAGGACTCGGTGAGCGGTGAGTCTTCGAAAAACGGAAGAATTTCCAGTCTTCTTTCGTTGTTCTCCTCACGAATCGGTGCCCAACTGGACTTGTTCTGGCAAGCATCCGTCCAAGTCTATCCCAGATCAAGCAGCCAGGCACTGCAACGCCAGGCGATCGCAATGTTATTTTGCTGAGCAGCCCCGTTCAGGAAGGAGAAAAAGGCCGATCTTCGTGCCTCGGATACCTCCCTCCACGGGGCCGCTCCTTTAAATAGGAGCTCGAATCCCTGGAAGGCAGACCGAGCGAGTCCTTGGCCTTGCTTTCTTTCGCCTGGGTTTCATAAGGGCCGAATGTTACTCGGGCGAATGCCGGACAGTTCCGCGCTGCAGGCCAACAGGTTGCCTGAAGATCTTCCGTCCCTTCACAATATGGATGAGAAAATACTCGGTGCACTCATGACCGTTGTTGGGGGCCATGACGTGAACCGCCTCAGACATGGTGATACAATGGCTCTGCTTGTAAGACATGGGCGTAACGAACTGGTGTTCATCGGTGTTGGTTATTGACCACTCATACCGCGTTTTGCCATAGATATCTGCCTGAAAAAAAACCCTAAGCGTGGCGAGCAGTTTCCCTTTTATAAATGTCCTTTCCCTCAATGTCCGAGTAGTGTCGGTGTGTTGAAAGGGGCCACTCTCTTGGGTAGGTGAGGATATATATATGTGGGGAAAGAAAAGCGATTACATCAAGCAGAAGATATCAAGAGAACCAAAACTGTCAGGCGAAATAACTGGAACAGCACGGCTATAAGGATGGGTTCTACCAGTAAGTATTCAGTGGATCATATGAAACTCGCCTTTGACACTCAAAACTTCTGAGGCGAAGGGAATCTCAGACTCACCGTTCATATACAAGCTGGTTGGCTTCCAATGGTAAAAGACGGCTCAGTCACAATGGTAAGCCGTTGTCAAATCTGCCAACTAACCCCGAGCACCTATGTGAAAGAACTGCCTGAAATGAACGGACCCCCATGTATCTGATCAAGAAAAGGTGTATGTATGTTGGTCTGAAAACTCCGAGGACAAACGACAACAGGATCGCTGTAAGGTCATTGCTTCGAGATCGTCACCACTTGGATGAGGTCTACCAAATAAGTCCTAGGCAAAAGATAGTATCAGTGAGGAAACACTTCGATCTATCACAACCCAGCCAGACCCTCGGTCAACTCCGAGTCAATGTTATTTCAACTTGACTGGACATGGAGTCACTCAACTCTTCATCTCCAATCTTTTATCAGGTACATGGTGCAAAATTTTCTTTTGTGCAGCGTAAGTACTTCGTCATCTATTCGGCATCAAGATTTTCATGGCTATATGACTGCCCGCCGTCTCGGGCCTTGCCGGTGCACAGAGTTAAGAGTTGCAGACGAGGAGTGCCCGATGCAAGTGATCAATTCAGTCACACAAGGCTCTCCTTGCCCAAGCCCGAGGTAAATCTACTGTAACGCAATGCTAGAGCCTTGCCCAGCACAAATGACAAACCTGATCCCATAACAGCTTCCCCGCGATCTGGCAGACTGAAAAGTCGATCTGCTAGGGCTAATATGCAGTAGTAATGCATATGACAGCCCCAACGAAACGGCAGCAACTCGGCAGCAGAGCCGGCTGAAGACAGACATAGGAATGCTCAAATTTGGGGAGCTGCGGTTGGGCAGACCAGTGAATGTACGTAACGCATGCTGTGATGGATACAGATGTTGGAGCAATTTATCTTGGGGCCAACAGGCGGGTTCCCCGTCTGCACTGTTGTATCAGAGAGGCTAGAGTTGCCCAAAGGCCCCAGACCCCGACGAATCGGGCCCTAGATATGGTCCATCGGCATCCGCCCATGGGGCTCTTATCAGTTGCCTCGGGTAGATGCGACAGTGCTCCATTCGCTGTTTATCCCATCATCCATGCAATGGAGGAGTCGACGAACTCGCTTTCGCATGCTGTTCGCCTGTGTGCTAGCATCTGGCCCGGGGCCCCCACGCAGCTGATGCTCAGCCCAGTCTGGAGCGTTGATGTCTGCTGTATGAACCCAAAACGTATGTTTGTAATGTTGTGGTGTAGCTGGACGTGGTGTAAGTCGCCTGTAGCCTGGCCAGCAGAATGCTACCCTCCACGACAATCCTTGACAAGACTACCATCTATCAAGCGCCATCAGGCCGACGGCGGCGCCGGAGCTGCCCGACATCATCAGAATGTGCCAGCCGGCGCATTCTTTCGCCTGCTGCCGGTCATGCTGTGCCTAATCTCTCAGTTCCATGTTTCCCTGCCCTTCATTCCAGAAACAGATGGCGATCTAATAGCACGGGAGAGAGGGCCCAGGCTGGCTGATCATGGATGAGATGTGCCGTTGTCGGCAGCATTGCACATCGCAAGCGGGACAAATGCCATGCCGGCGTATCCCTGTGCGTCTCTAAGCGCCACACCCACAGAACACCCACAGACACCCACCACGGGGTCCACTGCTGCAGCATCTGGGATCGTGTAAGAGAATCAGGGATCTATGAGGTGGATATGGGATCCGGTGGAGAGCGGCGAGATACGCGATAAGGACGTGTGCCTGGCAGTCCTGGGGGAGTATGAGACGAAAACTGCGATGAGAATTCTGCGCGTCCACGGGGGCTGTGTATAAACAAGTTATAATCCCCCCAGGAATGACAGCTCGAGACCGTCCTGTTTGATCACTGTCATCATCATCACACCAAGCAAATACATAGGCAGCTGTAGTTCAACTCATCTGAACTCCCGTCTCTCCTGCTGCCCGGCCTCCTTCCTCCTCCTCCGTGCCCTTACTCCGGCTCCACCCCACTTCCGGTCCGGATACACACCGGCGGCGGCGCCGTTCCGAACTAAGACTCTTGTCTCGGTCACACACCAC
>Ga0065720_1021179_pt1 | contig 11317 bp, 9 predicted proteins | sample Thericmetagenome_FD_59107 | JGI IMG/M metagenome (GOLD analysis project Ga0065720, IMG submission 59107) | Thermophilic microbial communities from the Joint Bioenergy Institute, California, USA of rice/straw/compost enrichment - eDNA_2 v2... | ecosystem: Engineered > Solid waste > Grass >... | reverse complement strand
GGGGGGGGGAGAGACAATAGTTAGGCATTGGCATCACAAGACGACCACTAGAAGAGAGCACACGCACCAATTCCCCTAACATAACTTGCAAACCCAAACTCTTCAAAAACCATCTGATCGCAATGCGTCTGCAACGCAGGCAACGCGTTTGGCTGTTCAGCTAACACGAGCCTCGTCTCTGCGGGATCACATCTCAACGGCGCCTTCTCATCAAAAAACTCCCTCTCCCAAATTTCCTTCTGCGCCTCCCAGTTCACGATGTACCCCTTCTCGACCGGTCGTCGAAATGCCATCTCCCCAAAATCGCGACACTTGTCTAGCTCGGATGCGACGTAAATCTTTTTGTGCCGGTCGCGCGCGATGCAGTTGGGGATGATGCGCGGCTGCAGCTGGGTCGGGGTATTGTCGTCGCCACCACTGCTCCCGGTCGGGATGAGCCCGGCTTTGATCGTGTCAGCGCCATTGTCGAGGACGAGGGTTGTGCTGGGGGCCGCGGGGCCGCCGGCGGCGCTTCGTGATTTGCGAGATCCTCCTGCCATCGATGGAGAGACGCGGTTCACGCGATCGCGGATCGGCTGTGATGGAAATTGGATGCGCTGTCGCAGCACAGGTCGCAGAGCCGCTGCGGTACGATTGGTCCCACGTCGGTTTAGTGGGGCATTGGCTTGGCGGTGGGGTTCCTGGCGATGACACCCCTGGGTGCTATGACAACGGGGGAGAGAAAGTAAACAAATTGGGAGGGAAGGAGAAAAAGCATCAACGTCCCTATGACAGTTGCTGGTGAGAAATTGTTCTAGTGCCATTTGGGTGACAGTGGAATTGGGAATAACTCTGCCGTAGAGCACCTTGGAGTCAAGTGAGCCATTAGAAGCAAAGACGCAGTCATGTCCAATGTCCAAACTTTTGAGACTGGTGGCAGTGAAGAAACGTTGCACCGTTGTCCCTCAAAACTTGGTGAGGCTTAGAATCTATCAAGGCCAAGTACGCAAGACTATCTCACAGAGATAAGCTCTCTGATAGTGTAGTTTAGCTCACGAGAAGGCCCATGCGTGACGATGAAAAAGTGGACATCCCCGTCCTGAGCCGTTTACTCTCACCCAGTGAGACAGTGTGTGTTGCTTGAAGTTTTAACTCATGCTATTGCCTCAGATAGGCAGATTGCCTAGTTGTGATTCTTTTTCTGAACAGAGACATCGGCATCTGTGCCTGACTTGGCCGCTGAGTCATGTTTCGGCTACTGGTAGATGACCCTCAGACCACACGCTGGCTAAAGGAGCAAGGGATAAACATGTACACAGCAAACAGCCTTCTTTCAGCATGTAAAACACTTCCGGAAGCAGTATTAAGTTCGCGTTATCAGTCTTTTTGCGTGGTGCAAGTGGCGGTTGATACTTCCTTGATGCCACTTTTGCATGGATGAGGGAAAGCGTCCTATTCTTGAGTAGTGAAGCACCAGTCTGCCCAGCACATACTGGTGACGATCTATTCAAGTACTATTGAGAGCTTTAAAAACATCGGTTGCACTGCACTACCTCACTGGCTGCCATTGACTCAGCTCAACTCTCCACCGACCCTGAGATTCAGACTGGCTCATGGAATCGTTGCTGGGCTCAGCAAAAGATGTTTTATACTGCGATTCTAAGGTCGCTACTTGGGTGGTATTTTCGTCTAATCTTGGCTTTCTTAGAAGCTTACCTTCCTGAAGTAGAAGTAGATGTAAAAGACATGTAGGAATTAGCTGAAGACTTGTCAGCCGGACATGGAACACTTCATTGACAGTGTCTCTCCATGGCCGAATTTCTCATACATCATCAAGATGCTGAGTGTTTGCATATGAAATATGATTCTTCGACCTCTGCAAGTCAAGCAATTGTGATTACTCGTGATTATATCTGGTTACCTGTGCACTCTTGCAAAGCAATTGCTACTTCCTGGGAAATTGTCAGGTTTCTTCAGTGAAAGAAGAAAAGAAAAACAGAAATGAGAATTTCAAGTAACACTCTGGCCTACGCCGGGTGTCTGTTGCTTTTCTGTATTCACTCCCTTGCAGCTCACCCAGCAATCATTGTCGACCACAGCTCCTCTATCTCCCCAGGCCTAGAGCCCCTGACCATCCGCTCCGACGACACCCCTAATGTCAACAACAGTGTTACAACCTCGGCCCACCCGTTCTATCTCCGTATCCTGCCCCTCGGAGCCTCCATCACCTGGGGTACAGGCTCCACTACCGGCAACGGCTACCGCAAGCCGCTGCGCGACCAGCTCCGCTTCGATGGCTGGAGCGTCAACATGGTGGGCAGCCGCGCAGGCGGGAACATGAACGATCGTGTAGGTCTTTCCCCCCTTTCTCCTCCCCCGATCATCCGATCAGGTGAACACAGGCTGAACAAAGCTGGTAGGACGTAGAAGGCTGGCCAGGCTACCGCATCGACCAAGTACATTCCCGCGCACGCCTCGTCGTGCCGCGGTATAAACCCAACGTTGTCCTCATCAACGCGGGCACGAATGATGCCACGCAGGGGTATCATGTTGCGTCGGCGGGGGATCGCATGCGCGATTTGGTTAGCTACATCTTCGATACCGTGCCAAACGTGACTGTGCTGTTGTCGACACTCCTTCCAAACACTGCAAGCCCTATGCACGTGCTGCTGATTAACAGGCAACTGCGTGATCTAGCAAAGGAGTTCACGAGCAATGGCAGGCACCTTGTTCTGGTTGACTTTGCGGACGGGTTCCTAACAATGGAAGATATACCTGATGGGACGCATCCAAATGATGCGGGGTATGGAAAGATGGCGGCGAAGTGGTATCAGGGGATAAAACAGGCCTACAGGAACGGGTGGCTGGCATCGCCGGATCAAGATGTTGACTTCAGCGATGCCAAAGCTGGGGAGAAGACTTGCGATAAGAGGTACGGAAGCGGGAATCTGGATGCAAGAAGTCCGATGCAGGTTCTTAAAGCCCTGTCACCAAGGATTGTGGATGATGGGAGGTATATCCATAATTCCCAGGCGATGGGGGTTATTCACACGGGGACGTATGATGGAGACGATATGGTGTGGTTTGCGCAGCTGGTGAATGATGGGGCCGATCGTGGCGGAGAGTTGGATGATCTTGTGTTTAGTGAGGGACAGGGGGAGATTTGGTACCGGGAAAATCTGGGAGATGGGAAGTTCGGTGAGAAGACGCAGATTCCGTCGCTCAAAGCCATCCCCTGCCCGCAGAGGGCGATTCGATGGGGGGATGTCAATAACGATGGACTAGACGACTTTATTTTCATCGACCAAAGTGGAAATATGTATGTCGCTATCAACGATGGGGGGAAGCCGCCTGTGTTTAGAAACGTTGGGTTGTATAAGACTGCGCCGAGCGGGTATTCGTTAGAAAATGTTCGTCTGGGTGATATTGATGGGGATGGGAGGCTTGATTACTGCGTTTTAGCGGGGAATGGCGATATCTACTGCTGGAGGAATGGCGGAGTAGGCGACATGGCGGCATCCTGGCAAGACATTGGAGATGGGAAGCCGGTATTTACGGGAAAGAGAATGGGGAATATTGACGGGGTTAGGCTGGTTGACCTTAATGGGGAGTAAGTGTCCTTATCTTTGCTTCGTTTGCGATATTCTGACTTGAGCCTTGTTCAACACAGCTTTCGAGCCGACTGGCTTTGGCTGGACGACACTGGGAAGGTCACGGCTTACATCAACCAGAGGGGTTCTAAAAAGGGTCTCATCCCGGTCTGGGATCCGGCCGGAGTAACCCATGCTGGTATGGGCGAGACCTGCGCGAGATCTCAGATCCGTTTTGCGAAGATCTATGGAAGTGGGCGTGCCGATGTGAGTTCAGCCATCTCATCCCCTTTTCGCCAATACTTTCCTCCGCATACTAACCCTTCTAACCAGTATGTTTACGTCAAATGTACCAGACCCTCGCCCAACCACTGCGACTACCAAATCCTAGCCTGGCGCAACACCGGCGGTGGCGGTGCACATCAAAAAGGCGACGGTGCCCGTTGGTGCGATATGACGGGCACCGGTAACGACGACTATGTCTTCATCGACCACACCAGCAAGTTGACCATCTTCCGCAACCGCAACGCCCCTCCCAACACAGACTACTCCGGCTGGGTCGACAAGGGCGTCGTTCTCGACCTATCTGGCACTTCACGCAGTGCAATCCATCTCGGAGATTGGGACGGCGACGGGAAATGCGACGTAATCATCACTGACAAGAAGACAGGCTCCCTAGATGTATACTTTACGCGCTGGGACCAAACAACTGACATGTTCTCCTTCTCCCCTAGAACACGGGTCGTCTCGTCTGGATGTACTCAAGGCTGGGGCGTCGGTCCTACCGACCTCGGCATCCGTTTCGCAGACATTGATGGCGACAGACGAGTTGACTACCTCTGCCTGGAACCCAACGGGCGCGTCACAGGCTGGCTGAACAAGCCATCTGGCCTGCAATGGCAATCCCAAATAAAGTTCAGCGAAAAGCGCGACAGGGCCGAGCACCGCTTCGCGGACGTCAATGGCGATGGCAGAGCCGACTTCCTCTGGGTTGATAGGTTCACGGGCGAAACCGAGGTTTGGTATAACATGGGGCCGAGACAGATCTCAGGGAGCTCGTTTTGGTGGGAACCTAAGGGGAAACTCTACCAGGGGGCGTCGATGGGGGAGAATTTGCATTTTGTGAATCTTGGAGGGCAGGACAGAGCGGATATGGTGGTTGTTGAGCCGAAGACGGGGTTGGGTTGGGTGTGGTTTAACGGGTGTCCGTATGGCGGTGATGACGGGCCGATTCGCGATCCGCATTTGCCTGTGCTACCAGGGGAGAAGGATGAATGGGGTATGCCTGGGAAAGGGGATGATGGAGGAGGGAGAAATGTGGGCGATGTGGGTGATGCAGGAAGGATGATGTCGAGAGACCATACTGATGGAGTGAGAAATGGCAGGGGAACATTTGGATAGCTAACTAGTGGGAGGAGTCCGACGTGATTTTGGATATTCGGACATCTTTAATCAACGAAGATGGCTCTTATTTGAATGACATCTGCTCTCTGACAGGACTCGTGCTCTTGGGCGTTATCCGAAAACCATTCATCACGTGACATTCACGTGTCATCATCTGCGCACGCTAGCGCCAAGGAGAACTCAAGGTGGTTTTCAAGAGTCTCGACAACAACTATCGATTGGTTTGGTCTTCTTAAAGCCTGCTTGTCAGATGTAGGCAGACTTTTCCATCAGACTCAGTATACCTTGAACTCGGATACAAATGCCACTCAACTCGACAATCCGTCCGGCGAATTTCGGTGCTGATCGCTCATCCAGAAAATGTCCCGAAATATCTTTTCTTAGTGTCTTAACAAAAAAACCTGTCAAGACAATACAAATACGTTAAGAAGTAAGCAAAACAAATCACACTATACCACACTGAATCAGCCCATCCTACGCTGCAGCATGGCCGACTTTGCATTCGCGTCTCACGCAAGACTAGCAAAGCCAAACTGCAGTTTGTTGCTTCCGATGCATCTGGGGTACTTGGACGAGTTCTCAGCTTCTCTGCTAATGACCTAAGGTTGCTAACACCCGAATCACCGGACTGACTTTCCAACACCTTGACCCCAAATCCAAATGTCGCTCCAACCGCTCCGCTGGGCAACTGGCTTGGTTGCCTCCTCCAAACCGACCATCGGTGTGGTCATCCAAGCACAGCCTATTCAAGCTGAATATCCAGAAAAACCATCCCTGGCCCGTTTGGACGCAGAGCTGCTGCTGCTGATCACCGAGCATCTTGGTGCGCTCTCTGGGCAAAGTTTGAAACATCTTGCTTTGGTATGCTCATTGCTTTATAAGGCGGCCCGCTATGTTCAGTACCGGAGTCTGTCTTTCTTCATATCAGAAACCTTTCCTCTGGACCTCGGCCAGGGTATGCTGCCAGACTACTGTCGTCTTCAGCGTCATGTGAAACTCCTGCAATCCATCATCGACAATGGATTTTTGCCCGCCGTCCGCGAATTAAATGTCTACGTTAGCTGGGACATGCACGTGTATATCCCTGACAAGCTAAAGACGTCTCCGCTCTCGTATAGCGTCGATTCTGACATGTCAGAGGGGCCAGAGCTGGCATGCCTTGCTTGGCACCAGCTGAAAGATGCTATTCCTAAGATGACTGGGTTGCGCTCTCTCTGCTGGGGTTGTAGCGCGATGCCCGATTTCCTGTTGGACTTCCTGCGCGACAAGAAACCACCTGTCCAGGTCAAGCTGTCGCTTATGTCTTTGGGAAGATATGATTTGATAGCAAGCTCCAACGACAAATATGAGGAACATAGAATGTACAAACTGCTACAGCTTCTCCCTGACACGTTGAGGCGCAGCGAGCTATTGAGCAATATCACTAGCCTATGCATTAAATGTTCGGACCTTAACGCAGACGACATTCGCTCACTTACACAGGGACCCATTAAGCAGCTCCTGCTCGGATGTTGTCGGCTGCGCGAGCTATCCATTGACATCAAGATCGCGCTGCCTTATTATTCATCAGCATTACGAAGGACGAAACGATGGCCACGCAACTGGGCTCGCGATCTCTACAGGCCAGATAGCGGATACTGTGGCTTCGGCTTCCAGCCTGGAGAAGTCTTTCAGCCCCTGGAAGCACTGAGCATTGTGACTTATGGATGGGGGTACCTTCTTCCTGATGGAAGCTATGAGCGTAATGCCTCTACGGAAGGACTAACTTCAGAGGCTCTCTACTGGAAAAGCTATTTCAATTGGTCGCTGCTACGCTCTCTCTCGTTCTACGAAAGCCAGATTCGCCATTTTGTCAGCTTTGCGCCCCACCTGACTGCTCTGAATAAGCTAGAAATTGTGAGCGTTTGGGACCACGAAGAGCTCGTTGTCAGAGAATCCGTCAAGCAGAGCCTCAAAGAGTTCTTGGTGAGCCTGCCACCGTCGGTTAGACTGAAAGCGTTCAGCCTGGGATGGTCTCCCCTCAGTGATCCTGAGCTCATGACACACCTCAAGCTCCATGCATGCACTCTATGCTCTCTCACCATTCTCAGAATGCCTGCCCGCAGGAAGGATGTGGTAGTCAGCCAGGCTGAGCTGGTCACTCTGCGCAACAGCTTCCCCAACTTGCATACCTTAGCGTTGGCAATCTATCGTGACCCCAAAGATGAACCGGCTAGTTCATCGCCATCAACGGGAAGGGGCAACAGCTTGGAGGATTTTTGTAGCTGGCCATTCGAATCACTCGACGTTATCGCCTCCTTCCCGCGTCTCAAAGTGCTGCGGTTGCAGCTATGGATGGAATATGACCGAAACACGTTCCTGCGCCCTCCCTATCTGACGTATACGACCGCCGGTGAACTGACGACATATCTGTGCCAACGAAGCGCAAATCCGCATGGTCTCGGCGAGGTCTTATTGTATGCATATCCAGTGGTGCGCCGACCGGGAAGCCCAGACCAAGGGGACACTGAATTTGAGTGGCTAAACGAGATGGGATTCCGCGTCATCCCTGGGCATCAGCCCGATGCCCAACATGAGATAACCTGCCTGAAGTTGGGCAAGAGAATGAACCGGGGATTGAAGGAAGTGGCACTCGGGCGCAGAGAGATGACAGAGGAAGAGATGGGGTGTCCCGAGTTTTTAATTGCGCTGAAAGGGTCGCTACATATGCATGACGCATATCGATTAGGTCTTTTGGAGAGGCCCATGGCATTTGTGAGCGATGATTTCTGGACACAGTACGCGACGTTTGTCTAAGTTATCAACAGCCGATCAAAATGACACCCCCATCTATGAGATTCTATCTTTGGATAGCAGACGCTAGGGGTTTTCAACCACTTTAATTTTCTCCACGCCTAACCTCTCGGCCTCCCGGTTCAACGCATCAATCTCATCCTGCACGAACGGAATTCCCTCCCTTATCCTCCTCTCCTCCGTTAACTGCTCGATTTCTCCCGGGAAATATATCCTATCTACTCCCTCAGCCTTCTCACACCCAACCACCCTCTCATATAACACATCCATCCTCCTTCTAAACTCCTCCGCGCTCACAAACAAATCCGGCTTCATCACCACAACCAAATGCCCCACCTCTCCGGGCTTCCCGCTCGTATCATACGGCCCCGTCACATCTCCCGCAAACGCTGCCCCAGTAAACACGCCGGCAAACACATCCATCATCATCGCCAACCCCGTCCCTTTGTACCCCGCTATAGGCATCATCCACCCCCCGTTAATAACCTCCCTCGGATCGGTCGTCTCCCTCCCTTTCGAGTCTAACCCCCACCCAAGGGGTATCTGTTCACCCCTCCTCATCGCTTTATGAACCTTCCCTCTAGCCACCACGCTAGGAGCCATGTCCAGCAAAAATGGCACGCCAGACTTCTCACCGGCGGGAGCACCCGCCGCGATGGGGGAGACTCCCAGTAATGGGACGCGACCGCCCCAAGGCGGTAAGGCGGGAGAGGAGTTGGTGAAGATTAGGGAAATGTAGCCTGCGTCTAGGGCTTCGCGGACCAGCCAGGCTGACATGCCGAAGTGGTTGGAGTGGGAGACGCCGACGAGGCCGATGCCGTGTTGGTTGGCGAGAGTGATGGCTGTGCGGACGGCGAGAAGGGAAGGGAGAGGCCCGAGGGCGTTGTGCCCATCCACCTATGGAAAGGAGTGTTAGTTTAGTTACGGCGGGGGAGGGGGATTGGGTGCGTGGTCTAAGTCGAGGCTAGTACGTACCTTTGCCACACATCCCGTGACCATCTCGACCGTCGGCACCGCCAACGGATCAATCCCCCCCGTTCTGATCCGCGCCAGGTATGATGGGATGCGATTAATTCCATGGCTTTCTACACCACGTAGATCGGCTTGCACGAGCGCCGTGGCCACAACCTTGGCGTCATCCGGACGGACGCCCTCGGCTTGGAGGAGGGAGATCACGAAGGCCTCGGCATCATCGTGCCGGACGAGGGCGGTTTTTTGTTTGGGGTCTTGGGACTGGGATTCACTCATTTCGACTTCGGCTCCTCGTATTGTAGATGCCAGAAAGCGGCGTAATGAATGAATGAGCGAGCTTGAGAGATGATGTGAGAGAGAGGGGCAGTTACCGCGGATGTCGATCGGGCTGACTGTTGCCGATTAGGGTTAGGGTTGTCATCCCTCGTCGAAACAAAGTTTAGGTCGGTTGTTGGGTGATCACCTCATCACGGTTGCGCTCAGACTCGAGATCAGACCCTCTTGCGGCAGCCACAAAAGCTTCTTTTGACGACGAGGAAATTGGAGTTCGGTGGTCGCAGGGTCTTGTTGGGGAGCCTCGATGCTTCGAATGTTGCGATGCCGACATGTTCACGAATCACCAGGACAGAAAACCAGCGAGTACGTCGAAGCTCAATTAATGATTATACTACTGTAAACCAGCAACATACAAAAACTCAACATTATATGCCATGATAGGGTATATCTTAACATTCATACCCGTCCTGCCCACACAATGATTGCATGCAAGCAAATGCCGCGAAACTTCGCAATGCGCACCCAATCCCTACAGTTCTCCAGACTTCAAAAAAAGGAATTATTTGAAATCATCATCCCCTTAATTAACCGGGCCATAGAAGCTAAACCGGTTGTTGGGATCATACTTGGTCTTAAGCTGCCTCAGCTTAGTCAGACGCCACGACTCATGGCCGTACCACTCCTCAGGCGTCTCATCGCCATAGGCATAGTTGACATAAGTATGCATCTCGGTCCGCCCGCTGCCGCGGTGCAGGATCTGGCGCAGCTCATTGCCGAACTGCTTGGCAGCCTCGTCGAGCGCGGGGTTGCCGGGCTGGTACTGGATGAGCGGGGCAACCAGCAGGTTGTCGTTGCGCCAGGCGAATGCGGCGTTGGACGCGTTCTTGGCCTGCACGCCTTGCATGGAGTAGCCTTCGAACATGAAGAGTGAGTTGTAGAAAGGGCCCGAGGAATTGGTGCCCGCCTTGAAGGCCTCGTAGACCTCCTCCATAGCCGTGGCGTTGAAGGACTCGAGATAGAGAGGGAAGCGCGGGTTGGCCATGCCCGTCTTCTGGCACGGCGGGCCGTCCATGTTGATGGAGAGCCAGGTCGACAGGTCGAGGTAACTGCCGGTCTGGGGGTTGGCGGCAATGGGGTTGAGCGCGTAGAAGGCGGCAGTCCACTGCGAGTCGACGGCGGTCACGCCCTCCTGGATGATGTAGAACTCGATGATGGGGCCGGTGGGATCCAGCTGGGGGATGTTCATCCAGTAGGACCACTGGATCACTTCGACGGGCTGATTGGCGAAGGTGGTAATGGCAGCCTCATAGAGATCCTTGGCCTTGTCGCCGGTGAATGTCAGGATTTCGATGGCGTAGGTCGTGTGGATCTTGGGGTAAATCTTGATATTGGCCGACGTGACAATACCAAAGTTGTGGCCGGCGCCGTTCATCGCCCAGAAAAGCTCGTGGTCCGGGCCGACAGTGATCTTGGTGCCGTTGGCGAGCACGACGTTCAGAGAGCGGAACTGGTCGGCGATCAGACCATAGTGGCCTTGCAGCCAGCCGTGGCCACCACCCAATGCAGGACCCATGTAATTGACGCACTCGCAAGTACCCGTGACGGCCTGATAGCCGGCATCCCACAGCTGCTGGATCATATACTTGGAGTTGGTGCCGCCGAGGATAGTGGCAGTCTCGTTGGCAGCATGAATAGTGACGCCGCTCAGCTTACGGAGGTTGATGAGGATACCCCATGACATGTTCTTAAGCGTGGTGATGGAGCCATGGGCAGAATTGTAGGCCAGGAAGGGGATGTTGCAGCCATTGGCTAGACGGACCTGGTTGCTGTTAGTTGGCTATCTTTTTACTGTCCATGATGAAGTCGTTAACTTCTTACAATCTCAACGACATCGTTCTCAGTCGCAGGCAGGATAGTGATGTTGACCTTGGGGGTGCCAACGTTGGACCACCGGATAGAATAGGTGTTGAACTTGTTCTGGCCTTGAAAGTAGATCTCGGCGTTATGGGACAGGCGAGTGATGAAGCGCCAAAAGTCGGGGATGCTACAGCCGGGAGAGAAGAGGGTCAACTCCTCCAGGCCTCGGGCGTACGGAGTGAAGCCCTCGGGATCCAGAATGGGCATGCCAGCCACAAGGCCAGAAAAGGCCGTTGCGGCGGCCAGCAGCATGCTCTGCCAGCGCATGATGACTGTAATAGACTGTCTTTTGGAGCTCCAACCTTCAGCTCGGCACTAAACGGGACCGGTGTGCACGACGGGTGCAGGGGGGGGGGACAAGACTCAAAAAAAGAAAAGAAAAAAAA